>VFQQ010000210.1_pt1 | contig 145205 bp, 151 predicted proteins | sample 3512341 | NCBI WGS metagenome assembly VFQQ01 (sample SAMN10412373, study PRJNA504923) | tailings metagenome | isolation source: Relicate 2 Philex TSF1 revegetated site | place: Philippines: Tuba, Benguet | collected 2017-08-29 | reverse complement strand
CGCCTTCGCCCAGATCCAGGCGGTGATCGCGGACTTCTTCATGTACTTCAAGGCGATCACCGACGACCGCAAGGCCAGTCCGCGCGAGGACGTGGCCAGCGTGATCGCCAACGCCAAGCTGGACGGCCAGCCGATCAACGATTTCGAGGCGATGAGCTACTACGTCATCGTCGCCACCGCCGGACACGACACGACCTCGTCCTCGACCGCCGGCGCGGTCTGGGGTCTGTGCGCCAACCCGGGCGAGTTCGCCAAGGTGAAGGCCGATCCGTCGCTGATCCCGGGCCTGATCGACGAGTCGATCCGGTGGGTCACCCCGGTGAAGCACTTCATGCGCTCGGCCACAGCGGATACCGAACTCGGCGGCAGGAAGATCGCCAAGGGCGACTGGCTGTGGCTGGCCTATCCGTCAGGCAATCGCGATGAAGAGGTGTTCGAGGATCCGGACGCCTTCCGGGTGGATCGCAAGCCGAACAAGCACCTGGCCTTCGGCTACGGGGCGCATCTCTGCCTGGGTCAGCATCTGGCCAAGATGGAGATGCGGATCCTGTTCGAGGAACTGTTGCCCCGGCTGGAGTCGCTGGAGTTCGCGGGCGAGCCGAAGCTCAGCCAGGGCAACTTCGTCAGCGGGCCGAAGTCGCTGCCGATCCGCTACCGGTTCCGTTGATGTGAGAAGGGCCTCCGCACGGCGGAGGCCCCCACTTTCGCATCGTGAGCGCGAAGGACGTTACTTGGCGTCCTTCGCGGTCTTCTCGACGGCGGTGCCGGCGGCCTTCACGTCCTTGCCGGCGCCTTCGATGGTGTTGCAGGCGGCGGCGAGAAGACTGGTGGCGGCGAGCGCCAGGATGACGAGCTTACGCATCGGATTCTCCTCGGCCCGATCACGGGCGGTTGACTGACGGTGAGGAGAACGCCGCCCGGGGAACTCAGGTTCCGCTCGGCGCGGCCTCCGGCGTTGGGAACACGAGCCGGGCCGTGAGGCCGCCCTGGCCGTTGGCTTCGAGGGTCGCCTGTCCGCGCAGCTGGCGCGCGAAGGCGGTCATCAGGGTCCGTCCGACGCCCTTGATCGTCGCCGGGTCGGGCGGCGAGCCCCGTCCGCCGCCGTCGTCGGCGATGGTCAGCTCGGCCTCCGGGCCGTCGACCTTGAAGTCGACCGTCAGAACGCCGCCCCGCTCGGAGAGGGCGTGTTTCTGGGCGTTGGTGACCGCCTCGACGGCGAACAGGGCCAGCGGGGCCAGCTTGTCGGGGTCGATGACCAGACGGTCGGCGCGCACCTCGGTGCGGACGCTGGCGTGTGAACTCAGATCGCCGGCCAGCAGTTGTCCGGTCAGCTCCTCAAGGAAGGGCTTGAGGTCGACATGCTTGATGTCGGCGCCCTGATAGAGGGCGCGATAGATCAGGGCCAGGGCGGTGATCCGCTGGCGCGTGTCGTTCATCGCCATCCGGGCCGCGGGGTCGGCCAGGGCCCGCTCCTGCATGCTCAGCAGGGAGCTGATGACCTGGAGATTGTTCTTCACCCGGTGATGGATTTCGCGCATCAGCGCGTCCTTCTGCGCCAGGCTTTCATGCAGCGACGCGTCGCGGGCGACGATGGTGGCGGCCATGTGGTCGAGCGTCTCGGCCAGTTCGCGGATTTCCGGCGGCGCGCGATCGGCCTGCAGCGGGCGGACGGTGAAGCGGCCGCGGGCGTAGATCGCCGCCACGCGCTGAAGATAGACGATCCAGCGTCCGACGCCCTGCTCGGCGGCGAACCAGACGGCGGCCAGGGCCACGACGAAGGCGATCAACGGGAAGACGATCCCCGACAGCGGGTCCAGCCAGGCGGTCGAGAACAGCCCTCGCGACGGGGCCGACAGGATCACGAACAGGTCGTCGCCGACCAGCGGCGCCGCCGAATAGGCTCTGCGCACGAAGCGACCGTCGAAGCCGTAGCCCAGGAAGGAGCCGCGCACGGAGGCCCGCTCGATCCAGGGCTCGAGATCCTTGGGGAAGGCCTTGGCGTCGGTCACCGACATGACCGCGCCATGCCGATCCACGATGGCCACTTGGGCGCCGCTCGGCAGCGAACGATCGGCGAGCTCCGGCCTCAGGCTGGAGAGGGGGATCACCGCCGCCAGGGCGCCGAAGCCGATCTCGGGATCGACCGTGCGGGCGGCCGCAAACAGCGAAGGCTCGGCCGCATAGGGCGCGCCGGGGTCCAGCGTGACCACCATCGGCTTGCCGGCCTCGAGCGCCTTGAACCAGTCGCGGTTGCGCCGCTCCGGATCGGCGGGGACGCTGTCGGCGGCGCAGGCGACGCGGCCGATGCGGTCGAACCGGATCAAGTTGGCGTATCCGGGCAGCCGCCGCCGGATGTCGATGAGCCGCTGCGAGCAGTCGAGGCCGATCGAGCCGGGACCCAGGGTTTCCAGCAGGACGCTGGCGGCTTCCATGCGGGCGCGGGCCGTGGCGGCGCTGCGTTGGGCGGCGGACTGCAGCACGGCCTGGCGGTCCGCGGTCTCCCGTTGGTAGGCGAGCAGGGACTGCCCAGCGCCGAGCAGCAGCACCGGCAGAAGGGCGAGCGCCAGAGCGACGCCCAGTCGAACCCGGATCGTGGTCGCCGGGCCCCAGCGGAAGCGTTTCAGCGGCGTCACCTCGCCGCGCTCAACCGCTCCGCGTCGGCCAGGATCGAGCGCATCGCGTCACTGGCGTCGCCGCCGTCGCGCTCGTAGTTCCCCGCTTCCAGGATGCCCTGCAGCGCCTTGCGGGCGCGGCTCACGCGGCTCTTCACCGTGCCGACGGCGCAGCCGCAGATGTCGGCCGCCTCCTCGTAGGCGAAACCGCCGGCGCCGACCAGGATCAGGGCCTCGCGCTGCTCGTCCGGCAGCATCCCCATGGCCTGGCGCAGTTCGTCCAGAGCGACCGGCGCCTCCGGGTCGTCGACCGCCACCAGGGTCCGCTCCGCGGCCTCCTGGTCGAGCTGGGTCGACCGCCAGGAGCGGCGCTTGTCGGAGTAGAACTGGTTGCGGAGGATCATGAAGGTCCAGGCCTTCATGTTGGTGCCCAGCTGGAAGCTGTTGCGCGCGTCCCAGGCCTTGATCATCGCGTCCTGCGCCAGATCGTCGGCCTGGGTGGCGTCGCCCGTCAGGGTGCGGGCGAAGGCGCGCAGGTGTGGAATGAGGGTCACCAGCTCCTTCTGGAACACGATGTCCCGGGCGGCGCCTTGAAGCTCCGCGTGATCGCCTGCCGAAGGGACCGCCATCAGCGCTCTCCAGGCTTGGCTTCGGCGCGCCGAAGAATGTCCAGAAACTCGTCGGGAACGGGTTCGTTGACGACCTCGTCGAACATCTGGCGGAGTTTCACGCCGATGGCGCGCTGCCTTAGCCGCGCTTCGTCAAGCGGGGCGTTCCCCTTGCGACGCTCTTCCATGGTTCTCTGTTCGATCATCCTGTCGGCGCGGCTCCGGCGCCTGCCCCCTATCGGAACTGGCTTCGGGCGTTGAACGCCGCATATGTTAAGCTGGTTCCAATAACCACGGTCTCTATGATGCCGTAGGTTGAGGCCGCTGGGAACCGGCTCGTCGATCACGCGTTCGATCGCCGAGGGCAGCGACTCCGCACGTGCGGAGGATTTCGTGCGTCTCTAAGGAATCGGGAGGGGTCATGAGTCTAGTTGCTCGTCTTGCGCCACATCTGCCCTACATGCGCCGGTACGCGCGCGCCCTGACGGGGTCGCAGTCCACCGGCGACCAGTATGTGCGGATCGCGCTTGAGGCGCTGGCCGCCGGCGAGCGCACGCTGGACAGCCGGTTCTCGCCGCGCGTGGCGCTGTACCACGTCTTCCACGCCATCTGGTGCTCGTCGGGCGCCCAACTCGAGGATCGCAGTCCCGAGGCCGTGGGCCAGGACGCCAGCCAGCGCCTGTTGCGGATCGCGCCGCGCTCGCGTCAGGCCTTCCTGCTGACCGCACTGGAAGGGTTCACGCCCAGCGAGGCGGCGCAGATCCTGGACACCGACTTCTCCGACGTCGAACGCCTGATCGCCGAGGCTCAGAACGAGATCGACGCCGAGCTGGCGACCGACGTCCTGATCATCGAGGACGAGCCGGTGATCGCCGCCGACATCGAGGCGCTGGTGCGCGAACTGGGCCACAGCGTGGTCGATATCGCCGCCACCCGGACCGAGGCGGTCGAGGCCGTGGCCAACAAGATGCCGGGCCTGGTGCTGGCCGACATTCAGCTGGCGGACGGATCCTCCGGCATCGACGCGGTGAAGGACATCCTGGTGCGCTACGACGTGCCGGTGATCTTCATCACGGCCTTCCCCGAGCGGTTGCTGACCGGCGAGCGGCCTGAGCCGACCTTCCTGATCACCAAGCCCTTCCAGCCGGAGACGGTGAAGGCGGCGATCGGACAGGCGCTGTTCTTCCATCCGGGGCGCACCCGCAAGGCGGCCTGATCCAGGACATCCGGATAGAGCGACGCCCTCCCGCCAAACCGGTCGGAGGGCGTCGTTCGTTGTGAGTCAGCGACTATGACCGTCGTCGGGCGTCTGCCGGACCGGCCCGCCGATGCCCTGCATGTCGCGGGCGTCCTGGGCGGTGGGGCGAGTCTTCTCGTCGACGATGCTGAGCCCCGTCGCGTGATAGGCCCAGGATCCGAACAGGCCGATGAAGGCCAGGGTCGTCGAGGCCACCAGAACCCAGAACACATGTCGTCCCCAGCGGCCCTGGCGGACGTCGGTGACGTCGAGCGCGCCGTCGCTCGCGGCGCGTGGGAAGCGGCTGAAGAACTCGGCCATCTCGGCTTCTCCCTTTCGCGGCGGTTCATTTCTCGAACGCCTCCGGGGGAGGCTCCGTTCCGTCGGGAACGGCGAGGCCGCGGGCCGGGTCAAAATTTTTCTCACGACCCCGGAACCAGGGCCGGGTCGTCACGTTGTATGTCTGCGGAGGCGGCGACGCCCCCCCCGACTTGAGGCTGGCGAGAGCCAGCCTGCCGTCTCCGCACCCTTTTCTCGATGATGCAAACTTCAAGGGGCGGGCCCAAGGGTCCGCCCCTTCTTCGCGCGCCTAGGGCCTGTCGCGGAAGACCACCTCGGCCTGTCTGCGCAGGGGTTCCTGCTGACCTGCAGCCGTGACCGCGCCGGCGGCGCCCGCCGCGTCGAACCGCACGTTGCCGAAGCCCAGGCCGCCGAGCGCGGCCGTCACCGCCTTGGCGCGATTCTCGGAGAGCTGCTGGTTCTCGCGGGAGGAGCCCGCAGCGCTGGCCAGGCCGGTGACGTCGACGACGCCCACGGCGCAGGTCCGGCGTATCTGGGCGGCTTCCCGCAGAACGCCCTTGGCGTCCTCGGTCAGCTTGGCCGAGTACTGGTCGAAATAGATGCTGACCTTCAGATCCTCACAAGGGTTGGGCGTCGCCACCTTGGTCTTGGGCGTCAACGTGCAGCCGGCCAGCGCCAACCCCGCGACGCCGATCAGCGCCGCTGTCCCGAATTTCCATGAACCGCCCATGTCGCGCCCTCAACCGTGAAAAAGGCGGCCGGCTGCGCGCCGACCGCCCTGATCATTCCTTGAGAACGGCGATCCGGCAATCAGTTCCGGGGGCTGCCGTCCTCCCAGTAGTAACGACGCGCGGCGGAGTCGTAGTAGTAGTAGCGGCCCGCGCGCTCGTCGTAGTACTGGCGACGGGTCTGGGGCTGGGCCCCGCAGCCGCCGTCCTGGTTGCAGCCGCGGATCGCGCCGGCGGTGCCGCCGAGCACCGCGCCGATGGCCGCGCCTGCGCCCGCGTCGCCGCTGCCCACGTTGTTGCCGACGATCGCGCCGGCCAGCGCGCCGAGGGCGGCGCCGCCCGCGGCGTTACGTTCGACGTTGCCGGTGGTGGTGCAGGCGCTGGCGAGGAGGCCGGCGCCGGCGACAGCGATCAGGGTCTTGTACATCAGTCTCTCCTTGATCCCGGTAGTCCCCCATCGGCGGAACCAACGCCTCCCCTCGGGGCGGGTTCCGGGGTCAGGAACCGGCTATGGTCTGTTGCCGTTAGGTGTTGCAGTTGGGTGTCGGGGAAAAATCGTGCCGTCAGAAGTCGTGATTCCGAAACTTCGCCGGGTGGCGGTGGTGGTGAATCCCCTGTCCGGCAGCGCCGGACCGGACGCCGTCGAGGAGGCGCGACGAATCCTGGAGGAACAATGTGTTCAGGGCGTGGTGCGCACGCCGGAGGAGGCCGGCGGCGTAGAGGCCTGCCTCCGCGCTTCGCTCGAGGACGATCCGGATCTCCTGGCCATCGTCGCGGGTGACGGCACCGCTCGCGCGGCCGCCGGCCTGGCCGGGCCGGACGGCCCCCTGGTCGCGCCGCTGCCGGGCGGGACGATGAACATGCTCCCACGGGCTCTCTACGGCGACCGGGATTGGAAGCAGGGTCTGGCCGACATCCTGCGCGACGGCGAGGAGCGGACCGTCTCCGGCGGCGAGGTGGAGGGCAGGACCTTCTATGTCGCCGCCATCCTCGGCGCGCCCGCTCTGTGGGCTCAAGCCCGTGAAGCGGCGCGGGAGGGCGACCTCTGGCGAACGCTTCAGCGAGCGCGCCGGGCCCTGCGGCGGGCGTTCTCCGGCCGTCTGCGCGTGTCGCTTGACGGCCGGCCGCGGGAGAAGACCGAGGCGCTGGTCCTGATGTGTCCCCTGATCTCGGCGGCCTTGGACGAAGACGCCAGGCATCTGGAGGCGGCTTTGCTCGACCCCGCCAACGCGCTGGAGGCTTTCCGTCTGGGCGTCCATGCCGCGACGGGGGACTGGCGCGCCGATCCCAAGGTCCAGGCCGGTCCGTGTCACGTGGGCCGCGCCTGGGCCAGCAGCCACATCCCCGCGGTGCTGGACGGAGAGCCGGCCCGGCTGAATCCGACCGCCGATTTCCGATTCGTTCCGAAAGCCTTCAGGGCGCTGGTTCCGAAGGAGCCGGCGGCGTGACGACCGTACGGTTCGCCCACGTCTCCGACATTCATTTTGGCGGAGAGAACGTCGCTGCGGTGGCGGCCTGCCGCGACTGGATCGCCGAGCAGGCGCCGGATTTCGTTCTGATCACCGGCGATCTGACCCGCGAGGGACTGGAGACGGAGTTCGAGGCGGCGCTGGCCTGGGTCACGAGCCTCGCCCGACCCGCGCTCGTCGTGCCGGGCAACCACGACACGCCCTACTTCAACCTGGCCGGGCGGTTGTTCGCGCCGTGGCGGCGCTACGAGCGCTACTTCGGGCCGGTTCCGGAGGAGGCCGATCGGCTGGACGGGGTGGCGATCGCGAGAATCAACACGGCGCGCGGGGTGCAACTGCGCGCCAACTGGTCCAAAGGCGCGATCAGCGCCCGACAGGCCGAAGCGGCGGTGCGGAGCCTGGCGACGGCGCCGGAGGGCGCGCTGAGGGTGGCGGCCTGCCACCATCCCCTGATCGAGATGATCGGCGCCCCGATGAGCGGCAAGGTGCATGGCGGGCGGGCGGCGGCGGAGATCTTCGCACGGGGCGGCGTCGATCTGGTTCTGACCGGCCATGTCCATGCGCCGTTCGTTCTGCCGTATCCGGACGGCGACGGCCGGACCTGGGCGATGGGGGCCGGAACCCTGTCGGTGCGCGAGCGGGGTGTTCCGGCCGGATTCAACTGCATCGAGGCGCAGGCGGACGGCATCACCTGCACCGCCCTGGCCTGGACCGGGTCGAGGTTCGAGCCCTGGCGAACCTGGCGGCTGGACCGCCGCGCCGGCTGACGCAGATACGAAGACGGCGGCGGGAGGACCCGCCGCCGTCGATGTTCGCTCTGATGGTTCCGATCAGGGCGAGCGACCCCTGACCAGATGCATGACGCCGGAAACGACGAAAAGAACAAGAAAGACGAAGAACAGTATCTTCGCGATCTCGACTGCCGTACCGGCCAGACCGCCAAATCCAAGAAAGGCGGCGATCAGTGCGACAATCAGAAAAATGAGAGCCCATCTAAGCATCTGTTCTCTCCCAATCGACTAAGCTCGATAGAGAGGAAACGGCTGGTCGGGCTCCTTGTTCCTATTTTCTAGGCGGGGGCCGGATACTTCCATCCTTCACCGCCGGTCTTGGCGGCTTCCAGCTGCGACGCGGCCAGCGACCAGTTGGCGACGGTGTCGAACCAGGTCTCCAGGAAGCCCTTCCGGTTGTTCTGGTGGTCCAGGTAGTAGGCGTGCTCCCACAGGTCGCAGACCAGCAGCGGCGTCACCCCGGCCTTGGGCAGGGTGTCGTCGGCGTCGTGCGTCGAGATCACCTTCAGCTTGCCGCCCTCGTGGACCAGCCAGACCCAGCCCGAACCGAAATGGCCGATCCCTTCGGCGACGAAGGCGTCCTTCAGCTTCTCGATGCTGTCGAAGTCGGCCTCGATCGCGGCGGCCAGGTCGCCCGACGGCGTCTGTTTGGTCGGCGACATCGAATCCCAGAAGAAGCCGTGGTTCCAGGCCTGGGCGGCGTTGTTGAACACCTTCTTCTTCGCGGCGTCCCCAGCCGAGGCCTTCACCACCGATTCGAGGTCGGCGGGCGTCTCGCCGGAGTCCTCGAGCAGCTTGTTCAGGGTGTCGACGTAGGCCTTGTGGTGCTTGCCATGGTGGAAGCTGAAGGTGCGCGCGGACACCACCGGCTCAAGCGCGTCGGCGGCATAGGGAAGATCGGGGAGGATGAACATGGGCTACTCTCCGGACGCCGCCCGGAGAAGCGCCGGGCGGGCCTAGTTCCTGGGGGGCGTGGACGGTTTGTCCACGAAGGCTCGAACAACCGCCGCGACGAGCGTGGGGTTGCGCAGGGCATATATGCCCGCCGCGACCGCGGCGCCCGCGGAAAGGATGGGGCGATCCCGAACAATTTTCAGAACGGCGTCCACCAAGCCCTGATCGGGCGTCGCGGCGGCGGCGGCATGGGCGCGACGGTCGCCCTCCACCTTGCGGGCGGCGAGCAGGCCGGCCAGGCCGACCACCGCCGCCGCCGTGACCGAGACGATCGCGGCCGCCCAGGCCGAGCCGAGGTGCGGCTCGACCAGGGCGTACAGGGCGAAAAAGGCGGAGAAGACGCCGACAGCGGCGGCGGCGGCGATTGCAGCGGCGGCCGCCAGGGCCATCAGCGTCCGTTCCATCATCAGCGGCGATCGCTCCGGCTGGCCAGCAGCAGGCCGATCAGCAGGCCGACGCCGACGCCCGCCAGGGTGGCGGTCACCGGGCGTTCCTTGACCCGCTCGACGACATAGCGTTGCGCCTGGTCGAACTGTTCGCCGGCGGTGTCGGCGTAGGCGCGGCTCTGGGCGCGCAGGGTTTCGAGGCCTTCACGCACGGCGGCTTCGGTGCGATGCGCGGCTTCGGTCAGACGATCGCGAGCGGCGTCGGCCGCTTCGACAAAGCTGCGCTCGGCGGTCTTGGCCGCGTTCTTCAGGTCGGTCTTGACCGCTTCGGTGTCGGGCAGCGGCGTCTTGGCGTTGGTCGGCATCCATACCTCCAGTGCGTGGGCGCGCCGATACCGGCGGGCCTTTCATAAGTAAGGGGTCCGCCGGTCAACGCGAGCTCTCACGGTCGGGTTCCACCCTATCCGAACGCCGATCCGGGGACTAGAGCCCGTCCCGGCCGGCCGCGCCCCGGATCGGCGGGGCCGAAATCTCGCTATCCGGGCGGTGCGCGCCTTTGCGCGCGCCCGGGCTTCACCGGATTCTCGCGCCTCGCGTGAGTGTGCGGGAATGGCTATGGTCCGCCTATGGATGATGCCGTGTCCCGGGCGCCTGAGATCGTCGAAGCCGAGCGCCTGAGGGTGCTGAGGTCGCTACATGCCCTGGACAGCGGGTCGGACCGCCGGTTCGACCGCATCGTCCGCACCGTAGCGCTGCTCTTCCGCGCGCCGAAGGCCGCCCTGGTCCTCGTCGATCGTGATCGCATCTGGTTCAAGGCCAGGATCGGCATCCCCAGGGGCGAATATCCGCGGGAAGGCTCGTTGTCGGATCGCATCATCCGCGCGCCGGAGACGTTGATCCTGCCGGATCGGCTGACGGATCCGCGGTTCGCCGGGCTGAAGCCGCCGGCCGACCTGGAGCCGCGGTTCTTCGCCTGTGCGCCGCTGATCGCGCCGAGCGGCGAAGCCATCGGGCTGCTGGTCGCGGCCGACCCGGAACCGCATGAGGCGCACACCGACGCCGAGCGGCTGGCGCTGGAGGACCTCGCCTCGCTGGCGGTGGAGACCTTGGTCCACGACGCCGAGACGATCGAGGCCGAACGGCGCGCCCGGCTGGACCATCAGCGGGTCGAACTGGCGCTGGAGGCGGCCGGCCTGGGCGAGTTCGAGTGGGATCTCGTCGAGGACCAGGTCTTCGTCAGCGATCGCATGATGAGCCTGATGGGCATCGATCAGTCGACCGCGCCGGCCAAGCGGGGCGAGGTCGTCTACAGCCATGTCCATCCGGACGACGTGCCCCAGCTGCGCGAGCGGCTGGAGGCGGGCCTAGAGGAGGGCCGGTACCACGTCCAGTACCGCCTGATCCGCCCCGATGACGGCCGTCTGCGCTGGATGGAGGGCGCCGGGGTCATGATCCACGACCGGACCGGCGCTCCGCAGCGCGTGGTCGGGATCGTCCGGGACGTCACCGAGGAACGGGCGGAGGCGGAGCACCGCGAGGTGCTGCTGGCCGAACTGGACCACCGGGTGAAGAACGTCCTGGCCGCGGTCCAGGCGCTGGCCACCCAGTCCGCCCGCCGGACCCGTTCGACGGACGGCTTCCTCTCCGCCTTCTCCGGTCGGCTGAAGGCCATGGCCTCGGCGCACGAGCTGTTGACCGCCACCCGTTGGCGCGGGGCGGGGCTGACACACATCGCCACCGCCGAGCTCGGGGGCCTTGCGCCCGGCCAGGCTCGCTGGTCTGGCCCCGAGCTGATCCTGACCCCGCGGGCGGCGAACGCGGTGTCCCTGGCGCTCCACGAGCTGGCCACCAACGCGGTGAAGTACGGCGCGCTGTCGTCGGAGAACGGGCGCGTCGAGGTGGTCTGGAGTCGAACCGCCGACGGCGGGTTCCGCCTCGACTGGACCGAGCGGGGCGGGCCCGCGGTCAAGACGCCCGAGCGACGCGGCTTCGGCTCCACGCTGCTGGAGCGGGTGACCAGCCGCGAGCTGGGCGGAGAGTGTCGGGTCGAATACCTGCCGGACGGAGTGCACGCCTGGCTGCAGGCGGATTTCCGGACCATCACCGCGGTTCCGCCGCGAGACGGTCCTGAGACGGGCGAGGCGACGACGGCCGATGAAGGCGCGTCCCAGGGACCGCCGGCGGTCGACGACGGCGACATCGGCGGCCTGAAGGTTCTGATCGTCGAGGACGCCGTGCTGCTTGCGCTGGAGCTGGAGGCCGGTCTTCAGGAGGCGGGCGCCGAGGTGGTGGCCATGGCGTCGGAGCTGGAGGAGGCCCTGCAGCTTCTCGACCGCCCGATCGACGCGGCCGTCCTGGACGCCAACCTCAACGGCGAGTCGGTGCGGCCATTGGCCGAGATCCTCCGGGACCGCGGGACGCCGTTCGTGTTCGCGACCGGCTACGGCGAGCGAGGGGCGCCGGAAGGCTTCGACGCCCCCGTGGTGCGCAAGCCCTACAACGTCCGCCAGATCGTCCAGGCGCTGGCCAGGGCGACGGGCCGCTAGAGCCCGCGCCCGTTCCGGCGATCAGTCCGCCTTGGCGACGTTGTCGTCGGCGTCCCGATCGATCAGGTAGTTGTAGGGGTCGACCCCGGCGTAGGTCGGCGCCGTGGCGGTGACGAACCTCAGCGTCTGGGTCCCCGAGCGGATCGGCCGCTTGTCGAGAAGGACGACCTTGCTCGAGTCGAAGCCCTTCTCGCCGGGCATCGCGGTGAACAGACCCACGTCCAGCGTCTCCGCCAGCGGCGCCTCGGTCTCCTTGCCCTTGCCGTCGGCGTAGAGCTTGCGCGCCTTGACCGTCAGGGCGACGTCGAACCGCCCGTCCTTGCGCTTCCGCACGGCCACCTTCTCGGTCTTGATGTCGTAGAGCGTGATCCTCTCGAACAGATCGGTGATCAGCGCCTGCTTGTCGGCCGGCGCTTCGGCGCGGAAGGCCGCGATGAGGTCGGTGGAGATCGGATAGGGCGCGCCCTTGAAGGCGTGGTCGGCCAGAACTCGGCGCAGGGCGCGGTTCACGGCGTCCTCGCCGATCTCGCGCTGCAGCCGGTACATGACCACCGAACCCTTGCGGTAGTGGATGTAGCCCTGGTTTTCGACCCGCGCGAGCGGCAGTTCCTCGATGGCCTCGCCGCCGCGGGCGCGGAGGTAGCGGTCCAGCTCGAACTTGAGGAATTTCCGGATCTGGTCCTCGCCGTACATGTGCTTCATGACCATCAGGGCGGAGTACTGAGCCAGGGTCTCCGACAGCACGGTCATGCCCTGTTGGTCGGCGCCGATGACCTGGTGGGCCCACCACTGGTGGCCGATCTCGTGGGCTCCGACGTAGGTGACCATGTCGATCTTCGACGGGTCGCTGTAGTCGGCGATGAAGAACAGGTTCTCCGACCAGGGCATGGTGCCGGCGAAGGCCTGGGCGAAGTCGGCGTAGGCCGGGAACTCCAGGAAACGGAGCTGGCTGAACTGATAGGGGCTGAAGTTGGTCTGGTAGTAGTCCAGCGAGGCCTTGGCCGCGCGCTTCATGCGGTCGACGTTCCAGGGGTGCTGCGGGTCGTAGTAGACCGCGATCTCGACGCCGTTGTAGCGCTCGTGGGCGATGGCGTAGCGCGCCGACTGCACCGAGAAGAACGGCATCACCGGCGCTTCGGTCACGAAGCGGACCTTGCGGCGGCCGTTCTGAGTGATGTCCGACACCACCTTGCCGGGCGCCACCGGGACCTGGTCGGCGACCGTCGAGACGGTGATGTCGGCGCTGACGAAGTCGGCGTCATGGCGCAGGTAGTTGAACTGGCGGGACGGAATGTCGCCCAGTTTCGGCGGGCGGAGTTCCGACGGCAGGCCGTACTTGCGGCGCTTGACCCGGTCCTGGAGCATGCCGCCGCGGTCGATGCCCAGGCTGGGCGCGAACTCGGCGTTGTTCAGGAAGGTCCCGTTGTCGACGACGCGGGTCTCGTTGCCGCTGTTGCGGAAGCCGCGCTGTGACCGCTCGGTGGTGAAGGTGATCTCTCGCCGCTCGCCCGGCAGCATCGGGGTGTCGAGCTGGAAGATCCGGTAGTTGAAGCGCTCGTAGGTGCGCTTGGGTCGGCCGCCCTGGATCGACAGCGCCTTGACCTTCAGGTCACGGTCGAATGCGACGTGGATTTCCTTCAGCCGCTCGTTCGTGCGGTTCTCGATCACGTACGAGCCGAGGACGCTGGCGCGGGGCTCGTGCGGGTAGAGATCGACGTCGAGCTTCATCGACACGATCTTGGGCCGCGGCGTGTGCTCGTAGCGCAGCAGCGCCTTCTCGTAGTCCGCCTGCCATTTGTCGTTGTCGGGCCCGGTCCGGTACTCGTTCAGGACATCGGTGTTGTAGAAGATGAAGCCGCCGGAGCCGACGAACAGCAGCGCGGCGGCCCCCATCGCCAGCCCGGCCTTTCCCGTCAGGCGATGGGGCAGGCGGCGCAGGCGCGGACGCAGACGCGTCTCGGTTCCGCGACGCCACAGCGCGTAGCTGAGGACGACCAGCACCACGGCGAAGGCGGTCCAGTACAGCCGGAACCACCAGGCGCCGATCCAGAACTTGCCCATGCCGTTCATGTCCGACAGGGGGACGCCGGGGGCGCCGGCATAGTTGTAGAGGTTGTGCTCGAAGCCCAGGTTGTTGAAGGTGATGGTGGTGATCATGTAGATCACCATCAGCCCCCAGCCGACGAACTTGTGCGGCGACAGGACCTGCAGGAACACCGCCAGGACGGCCAGCAGGATGAAGTCGACGGACTGCGGCAGCAGGTACCAGAACAGATAGTGGCCGAGCTGAATGTCGGTGAAGCCCTTGCCGAGCTGAAGGCCGATCGCGCCCAGGGCGCTGACGACCAGCGTCGAGATCAGAACCAGCGAGATGGCGGCGACCTTCGGCAGCACGTAGGCCCAGTCGGGAACGGGCGTGGAGTCGACGATCTCGTGGGTCTTTTTCTCGCGCTCTCGCCAGACCAGTTCGCCGGCGTAGTAGACCGCGATGATGAACGGGATCAGGCCGAACGAGCCGACCAGGGTCGGGATCAGCACCCGCGTGACCGGGAAGATCACGCCGCCGTAGCCGGTGTCCTGAGTGGCGAACCACAAGCCGCCCATCGCGTTGGCGAGCCCGATGGCCAGCAACACGGCGTAGGCGGGGCTTCCGAACACCTGGGCCATGTCCAGCCGGGTGCGGGCGAGCAGTTGCCGCCAGGCGGTCGCGTTGTTGAACACCGGCTTGGGCCGGGCGGCGAGGGGCGGCGGCGGGGCGTCGGGCGCGGCGGCGGCGGCCAGGCGGTCGCGCTTCGCCTTGCGGCCGGACTGGGCGCCGGACTGGAACCGGAACAGCGCGCAGGCGGCGACCAGGAACAGCACGCCGAGCCCGATGACGAACAGGCGATTCCACAGCAGGACGCCCTCGACCGCGGGGATCAGGGTGTTGCGTTCGGCGTTGGTCCAGTACTTGGTGACCAGGCCGTAGGCCGACATGCCTATGGGGTCGAACAGGGCGACCGACTTTTCCAGGCCGGGCTTGTCGAGCGCGATGCTGGCGGTCAGGTAGATGACCAGGAAGACGATGGTCCCGACGTAGGTCCACATCATCGACCGGGTGACGGTGGCGAGACCGAAGAACAGCGCCGCGGCCATGAACAGCGTCGGCAGCGCCAGAACGAAGTAGGCGAAGAGATAGCCGTTGAGCTGGTTGGGACCGAGCAGCTCGGAATCCACCCAGGGCGCGAACGAGCCGACGAGCACGCCCAGCGGAACGATCAGGAAGGACAGGGCCGCAGCGGCGAAGGCGCCGCTGAACCGCCCCAGGAGATAGTCGAACCGATTGATCCGGGTGCTGCGCAGGATCGGGCCGAAGCCGGTCTCGTCGTCGCGCACCACGACGTTGGCCACGAATGCGGTCAGGATGAAGAAGTAGAACAGGCCGAAGGTGAGGTGCGCGAGAGCCAGGGCGAACGGGCTGTTGCGGTCGTCGTTCGGTCCGAGCCCGATCGAGATCTGCGACACCGTCGTGACGCCGAAGGCGAAGAGGCCGAAGAGAATGACCCCGACCCAGAACACCGGCTGGCGAAGCTGGTAGCGGAATTCGAACGCCGCGATCTTGCCGAACATGTCCGGGCCTCCGCTCAGGCGGCCTTGCGGTGCGTCGATAGGGTGGAGAAGTAGACGTCCTCCAGATCCCCCTGCACCGCCTTGAAGCCGTCGCCCGGATCGGCGTCGGCGACCACGTGGATCACGGTGCGACCCGCGAAGAGGCGGGTGGAGATGACCTGATGGCGGGCTCGGTAGGCCTCGAGTTCGCCCTTGTCGATGGTCTTGGTCCAGATGCGGCCCTTCAGGCTCGCGACCAGCGCTGTGGGCGCGCCCTGGCCGACGATCCGACCGTCGCAGATGATGGCCATGGCCGGACAGAGGTCGGACACGTCCTCGACGATGTGGGTCGAGAGGATGACCACCACGTTTTCGCCGATCTCGGCGAGCAGGTTCAGGAACCGGTTGCGTTCTTCCGGATCGAGGCCCGCGGTCGGTTCGTCGACGATGATCAGCGACGGGTCGCCGATCAGGGCCTGGGCGATGCCGAAGCGCTGGCGCATGCCGCCGGAGAAGCCGGCGATGGCCTTCTTGCGGACATTCCAGAGATTGGTCTGGTTGAGCAGGTGCTCGACGGTTTCCTTGCGGTCCTTGGCGTTCGAGACGCCCTTCAGCACCGCCATATGGTCGAGCATGTCGTAGGCGCTGACCCGCGGATAGACGCCGAAGTCCTGCGGCAGATAGCCCAGCGTGCGACGCAGGGTCTCGGGATCCTTCAGCACGTCGATGTCGCCGAACCGGACGTGGCCCGAGGTCGGCGCCTGCAGCGTCGCGACCGTGCGCATCAGCGTCGACTTGCCGGCGCCGTTGGGCCCGAGCAGCCCGAACATGCCCTTGGGCACGGTCAGGTTCACTTCGTCCAGGGCCCGCGTCCCGTTCGGGTACACGTGCGTCAGGTTCTCGATAATCAGCATAACTGGATCCCGCCCCCAGTGTTGAACTTGGTACGCCAGCACTCCCCCGCCTCAGTCATGGAGCGACCCATCCACAGGGGCAAGTGAAAGAACGTTAAGCCGACGTCACGTCACGTCTCGCCATTGACAACTTGTGCCGCTAGGAAGCGTCGCATGACCCGCAAACTGGCCTTCGAGAGCATCGAGAATTTCCGTGATTTCGGCGACTACGCCGCCGGATCGAAGCGACTGAAGCGAGGCGTCCTCTACCGATCGGCGCATCAGGCCGAGGCCAGCGACGCGGATCTGGAGGCGATGCAGGCGCTGGGCCTGACGGTGATCGTCGATCTCCGCCGTCCCAACGAACGCCGCCGCAGTCCCAGCCGCCGCTGGCGGGGCTTCGCCGCCCAGGTCATCGAAAACGACGTCGGCGACGAGCACGACGATCCCTGGCACGACTTCCTGCGAACCTCCGACCTCAGCGCGCAGGCGTTCCACGACTACATGGTCGACTACTATCGCGAAGCCCCGTTCGTGGATCGTCATGTCGACCTGTACAGCCGCTACTTCCAGGCGTTGGCCCGGACGGACGGCGCGGTGCTGATCCACTGCGCGGCGGGCAAGGACCGCACCGGCATCCTGGCCGCCCTGACCCATCACCTGGCCGGCGTCCATGAGGACGACATCGTCTCGGACTACCTGCTGACCAACGACCCGCAACGGTTCGAGCGGCGCATTCCGCTGATGCGGGCGGTGATCAAGGAGAACACCGGGCGCGAGACCAGCGACGAGGCGCTGATTGCGGCGCTGGGCGTCGAGGCGCGCTACCTGGAGACCGCCTTCGCGACGATCCATGCCGAACATCCGTCGCTGGACGACTACATGGAGAAGGTGCTGGGCCTCGACGCGGCCACGCGCGCGGCCATCGAGGCGAAGATTCTGGCCTGATCCGACGGCCCGAACGGCAACGCGCCCGCCGCCTCGACCTTCCGGTGCGAGGCTCTGGCGGGCGCGAGGGGACGTGACCTCCATCCGCTCTCAGCAAGCGCGCAAGCCCCTTCAACTGCGAATCAAACGGCGGTGAAGCACGGCCTCGTCAACAGCGGGTGACAAACCCGATTCCGAGGTTCACCGTAGCGGCAAGGGCCGCGTTCATGACGGTCTGTATCGGGAGAGGTAGACCGCCATGGAACAGCCGCGCTCGGCGCCGGCCGCCGTTTCGCCATCCGCATCATCCTTGGGGGATCCGCTCCCCGGCAGCCTGGAGCCCGCCGCCGAAGCCGGCGCCGATCCGGCGGGCTACGGCAGGGCGGGCTTCCACAACATGCCCAGGGGCGCCTGGGCCTGGTCGCTGTTCCAGGGAGGCCGCGACCCCTATGTGATCCTGATCACGATCTACATCTTCGCCCCGTACTTCACCACTGCGGTGGTCGGAGATCCGGTGAAGGGCCAGGCGATGATCGCCCTGGTCAGCACCCTCAACAGCCTCTTCATCGCGCTCACGGCTCCGTTCCTGGGCGCCGCGATCGACCGCTACGGGGCCCGAAAGCCGCTGATGCTCGGCATCGTCGCGGCCATGGCGCCGATGATCTGGGCGCTGTGGTTCGCCAAGCCCGGCGGGGAGGGGCTGCCGATCGCGGCCACCTTGTGGCTGTTCGGTCTGATCGGCGTGCTGTTCGCCTACTGCGAGGTGGTCCACAACGCGATGCTGATGGACGCCGCCGGGCCGCGCCATGCGCCGCAGGCGTCGGGCCTGGCGCTGTCGGCGGGGAACTTCTTCTCGGTCATCACCCTGACCGTCTGTCTGCTCGCCTTCGCCCTGCCGGGCAATCCGGCGACCGCGGGCTGGCCGCTGGTGCCGGACAAGCCTCTGTTCGGCCTCGACCCGGCCCAGGCCGAACCGTCGCGCATCGTGGCGCCGATCGCCGCCTCGCTGCTCGTGCTGCTGTCGATCCCGCTGTTCCTGTTCACGCCCGATGCGCCGCGCACGGGCCTGCGGTTCGTGACCGCCTTGAAGCAGGGCGTGGCCTATCTGACGGAAACCGTTCGAACCCTGACCACCGAGAAGGACGCAGCCATCTATCTGGGCGCGCGGATGCTGTTCAACGACGGCATGACGGCCTTGTTGATCTTCGGCGGCATTTACGCGGCCGGGGTGATGCACTGGGGCGTCCTGGAGCTGCTGGCCTACGGCATTCTGCTCAGCATCTTCGCCGTGATCGGCGGCTTCTTCGCAGCCGCGCTGGACAACTGGATCGGCCCGCGAAACGCCGTGCGGGTCGAGATCGCCGGGGCCCTCATCTGTCTGGGCGCTCAGCTCGGCATGGCCCACGACCGGATCCTGTTCTTCTGGCCCCACGACCCCGCGACCCATGCGCCGCTGTGGAATGGGCCGATCTTCAAGACGCTGCCGGAGCTGATCTATCTGGTCATCGGCTTCGGCGTGGCGATCTTCGTCACGGCCCAGTACGCCTCGAGCCGGACGCTGCTCACCCGGCTGGTGCCGCCGCGCAAGCTGCCGGCCTTCTTCGGGCTGTACGCTCTGTCGGGAACCGTGACGGTCTGGGTGGGCTCGTTGCTGGTGGGCGTGTTCACGGCGATCACCCACAGCCAGCGCGGCGGCTTCATCCCCATCGCCGGCCTGCTCCTGATCGGTCTGATCGGCATGTTCTTCGTCAAAGGGGGCGGTCGCCAGACCGCGTGACGCTTTCCGCCGGCGACGCGTGGCGCTATCAGGCGCCATGCGGACGCCGACCCTGCTCGAACGACCCTGGCGCGCGCCGGAGGACGTGCTTACGGCCTTCGCCGGCGAGCCGTGGAGCTGCGCCTTCCTCTCGGGCGGCGGCGGCGTTCGGGCGCGCTGGTCCTACGTCCTGCGCGCGCCGGATGCGACGCTGACGGTCAAGGCGGACGACAGCCGCGATCCGTTCACCGCCATGACCGAGCTGCTCGGCCCGCCGCGACCGGTCGCTCCGGACGGTCCGCCGTTCCAGGGGGGGCTCGCCGGGCTGGCCGCCTATGAGCTGGGCGACCGGCTAGAGCCGCTGGGCCTGGACCGGCGTGTCGACTGGCCGGACTTGGCGCTGGGCCGCTATCCCGCTCTGCTCGCCTTCGACCATGAGGCCCGCCGCGTGGTGGCCGTGGGCCAGGACGCGGCCCAGGCCGAGGCGGCGGCCGGATGGCTCGATGCGCCGACCCGGACGCCGGTCCGGTCGCGGCTGGCCGAGGTTCTGGATTCACCGTCGTCCGGCGCAGACTACGAGGCCGCCGTCGCCGATGTGGTCGCCCGCATCCACGCCGGCGAATACTTCCAGGCCAACATCGCGCGCCGGTGGACCGGCGGGCTCGCCGAGGGCGTCGAGCCCGCCGACCTGCTCCGGCGCCTGGTCGCCCAAAGCCCGGCGCCGTTCGCCGCCTGGCTTCGGCTGGACGGACGCGCCCTGGTGTCGAACTCTCCGGAGCGGTTCGTACAGGTCGACCCCGGACCGACGCCGACCGTCGAGACCCGCCCGATCAAGGGAACCCGGCCTCGAGGGCTTGATCCCGAGAGCGACGTCGCCCTGGCGCGGGAGCTGGCCGCCAGCGCCAAGGATCGCGCCGAAAACCTGATGATCGTCGACCTGATGCGCAACGACCTGTCGCGGGTGGCCCGGCCGGGCCGGGTCACGACGCCGGAGCTCTTCGCGGTCGAGAGTTTCGCCAACGTCCACCACCTGGTCTCGACGGTGCGGGCCGAGCTGGCGCCCGGGCTGGGCGCGATCGACCTGCTGCGCGCCGCTTTCCCGCCGGGGTCGGTCACCGGCGCGCCCAAGGTGCAGGCGATGAAGAGCATCGCTCGGCTGGAGCCGCCGCGCGGCCCCTATTGCGGTTCCATGCTATGGGCCGGTTTCGACGGCGCGTTCGATTCCAGCGTGCTGATCCGGACGGTCAGCTGCGTGCAGTCGCCGGATGGCCGCTGGCGTTTCGAGGCGCGCGCCGGCGCCGGCATCGTCGCCGACAGCGATCCGCGCGCCGAGCGCCTCGAGACGGAAGACAAGATCGCGGCGCTGCTGCGCGCCCTGACGGAGACGACCTGACGTGACCATGCCCCTGGACGATCGCGGCCTGCTTCTGGGCGACGGCCTGTTCGAGACCATCCTGGCCAAGAACGCCGAGCTGATGCTGTTCGACGACCATGTCGCGCGTCTGCGCGCCGGCTGCGCGGCGATGGCCCTGCCGGCGCCGGACAAGACCGCCGTCCGGGAGCTGTGCGAACTCGCTATCGCCGACGCCGGACCCAGGCCGCGCATGGCCGTGCGGTTGACGCTGACGGCGGGTTCGGGCGGCCGCGGCCTGGACCGTCCCGACGCCGTCGAGCCGCATGTCTTCGCCACGGCGGCGCCGGTGGTCCGGCCGGAGGGGGCGGCGGCCCTCGTCACCAGCCCGGTGCGCCGCAATGAAGGGTCGCCGACGTCGTGGCTGAAGACCCTGTCCTACCTCGACAATGTCTGGGCCCGGCGGATGGCCGCCCCGGACGACGCCCTGATGCTGAACAATGGCGGCGAGATCTGCTGCGCCACGGCGGCCAACATCTTCTGGGTCAAGGACGGCAAGCTCTATACGCCGTCGCTCGACTGCGGCGTGCTGGACGGCGTCATGCGCCGGCGGGTCATGGCGCTGCAGCCGGTCGAGGAGGTGCGGGCGCCGCGCGCGATGCTGGAGCAGTCCGACGCGGTTTTCCTGACCAGCAGCCTGATCGGCGTGCGGCCCGTCGCCAGTCTCGACGGGACGCCGCTGCCCAGCCATTCGATGGTCGATCGCCTGGCGGCGGCCCTGGCGGCCGTCAGCTAGTCGACCACAGCACCTTGTCCGACTTCCGCGGCCGCAGGTAGAACTTGCGGGTGAAGGTCACGGCGTTGGGGATGAAGAAATTCACCGGGGAGTCGTAGGAGTAGCTCACCTCGGACATCACCACGCTCTGCTTCGCGCTCAACACCCCCGAGGGGACGACGATCGTCGAGCCGGCGGTGAGGGCGGTCATCCCCTTGGTCTTGCTCCAGTCGACCTTGGCGGTGTTCGTGGCGTCCGACGAAATGCTGGTGACGCGGATCTGCAGCTCGGTGGCCGCCGGGAAGGGCCTCATGATCGTCGTGGCGATCGCGAAGATATCGTCGATGTCGTGCTGGTTGACGTTCGAGGTCTGGGTGACCAGGTCGCCGACGGCGGAGGCGACATGGCCGGCGCGGCGCTCGGCGAGCAGCGCCTGGGTGACCTCGGCCATGCCGAAGTAGAAGGCGATCATGGCCGGGGCGATGAGAGCGAACTCGACGGCCGATACGCCGCGCCGGTCTTGCGCCAACCGCTTCAGGAACGGGATCGGAAACCGGATCATGAGAAGTTGTAGGGCTCGTTGCGGAAGGTCGCCGTCGAGGAGATCAGGCGCTTGCCGGCGCCGATGGACACCAGGCCCTGGTTCATCAGCGGCGTGATCAGCGACCATTCGAAATAGGTGCGGACCACGACGATGTCCTCGGGGCCGCCGGTGGTGAAGGGCTCGGCCTTCAGCTCGTTCTCGTCCTTCGGCGGCTCGAGCGTCACCTCGGCGAACTTGGGGAACGTCTTGACGTTCACATAGAGCTTGGTGGCGCATTCGCTCCGCAGCCACGTCATCTGGCCGCAGACCGCAGCCTTGAAGGCGGTGACGTTGTTCGAACCCGAGCTCTGGAACTGACCGGTGCGGATCTGGCGGGCCACCGTCTCGGTGGCGTTGTCCAGCGTCGTGGACGCCATGAACACCATGCCCAGCTCGAGGATGCCGAAGATCAGGGCCAGGAACGGCCCGGCGACGAACGCGAACTCGACGGCGGTCGCTCCGCCGCGATCCGCGCCGAACCGACGCAGCCATGAGCGCGATTTGCGGGCCCGTTCGGCCATTCGCTGTCACCTTCCCCCGCCGTCTGGGCCAGCAGACTAGGCGACTGTCCCTAACTGCCGGTTTATTACTGGGGGCCGCTTCCCTGCGACACGCCGCCACTGTTGGGGGCCGCCTGCGGGGGGGCGGTCTCGTCGTCGCCGCCGATACGCTCGCAGCGCGGCGAGCAGGCGAAGGTCTGGATCGAGCCGCCGCGGATGTAGGCGACGCGCCCCTGGTCGCCGCCGCCGACGACCACCTCGCGATCGAGGAGCGTCCGTCCCCGGGCGTCCACGACCAGAAGGTTGGTCACGCCGGGGCCCTTGCCGACGATCACCAGATTCCGGCCGTCGAGCACGGTGACGTCGGCGACGGCCGGGTTGCCCACGACGACGTCCCGGGCCACGCCCGGCAGCGCCAGCCGCGACGCCTGGTCGACCCGGATCGACAGGCTCTGCGCCTGCGCCGCTCCGGCCGAAACCAGGGCGAGCGAGAGGGCGGCGAGGGGGCGGACAAGGCGGCGCATGCGCAAAATTCCGACGAATTCAGTTCGCCGTCAGGCTGGGTCGGAATGGTCAATAAAGCCTGAAAGGCCGGCCGCCCGCCCGCACGGGAGTCTATAGAGTGGAAGAGACGGCTTTTCGGAGGCGTTCGGGCGCTCACGGTTAATGGTTGGTAATAGTAAACTTGAGTAAACCATAGAAAACAAAGACGAGGTCTTCGGCTGTTTACTGGCCATTAAACGCGCCCTGCGAGATTGGCCTTGTTTTCGGGGGCGAGCAGGCCGTGCGGCTTGATCCCGCAACCGCCAGCTTGCTGAGGAGGAGATCCAGCAATGACCAAGTTCCTGTCGCGCTTCGCCAAGGATGAATCCGGCGCCACCGCCATCGAGTATGGCCTGATCGTCGCGCTCATCGCCGTCGTGATCATCACCGCCGTGAGTCTTCTGGGCGAAAAGCTCAACGCCGCCTTCACTGAAATCGAGAGCAAGCTCTAAACCGAGCCGCTTTTCGAAAACAGGAGGCCGCGGAGCGATCCGCGGCCTTTCTGCTGTCTGGACGCCGTCGTCTCCGGGGGCGTCAACCAAAGCTTCACCGCAAAGCGGCAAGATCAGGTCAGGCTCCATCTGCTGAAGACATCATGTTCCAGCTGTTCCAGACCTTGCTTCTCGCCGTGTTTCCGGCCCTGGTGATCATCGCCGGCCTGAGGGACGCGGTCAGCTTCACCATCCCCAACTGGATTTCGATCGCGCTTGCGGCGGCCTTCTTCCCGGTCGCCCTGGTCGTGGGCGCGTCGCTGGAACAGCTCGGCCTGGCCGCGCTGGTGGGGTTCGGCGCGCTGCTGGCCGCCATGGGCATGTTCGCGGCCGGCTGGATCGGCGGCGGGGACGCCAAGCTGTTCGCCGCCTCCGGTCTGTGGCTGGGCTGGAGCGCCGCGCTTCCCTTCGTTCTGGTCACCGGCCTGGCGGGCGGCGCGCTCGCCGTCGGCCTGCTGATGCTGCGGTCGGTCTGGCTGCGTCCGATCGTCGCCGCCGGTCCGGCCTGGATGGGGCGTCTCGCCACGCCGGGCGAGAGCGCGCCCTACGGCATCGCCATCGCGGTGGGGGCGTTGACCGCCTTCCCGCACAGTCTTCTTCCGGTCCTGGCGGGGGCCGCGCACTAGGCGCGCTTAGGCGTGCGTTAACCATGGCCGCCGAAGGTGGGCCGCCGCCAGAACGGATGGTGACGATTCGCCCCGGCGTTCGGTCCTGAGAGGACGGACGTCGCCTAGGTTTCTTGCGGGGTCAGTCCGACCTTATGAACGCCGCCCGTCTGTTCATCCTGGTGATCGCCGCCATCGCCGCCATCGTGCTGGCGTTCGTGGTGCGCGGCGCGTTCGCGCCCAAGAAGGCGGCGCCCGCGCCGGCGGTCGCAGAAGCGCCGGCGCCGACCCCGGTCGCCCGAGTGCTGGTGGCCAAGCGGGACCTGCCGATCGGATCGCGCCTCGTCGCGGCCGACATGGGCTGGCAGGAGTGGCCGGCCTCGGGCCTGAACCCGGCCTATGTCACCGATGGCGCGCCGCCCGCGCCCAAGGAAGGCGGCGCCGCCGGCGCCGTGAAGGAAGCCGCGACGGCGGCCGGCGGTCTGATGGGCGATCCGGCGCTCCAGGGCTTCGTGGGCGCCGTCGTGCGCGAGGCCTTCTTCGCCGGCGAGCCGATCGTGGCCCGCAAGACGTTGAAGGCGGGCGAAGGGAATTTCATGTCGGTCGTGGTCCGGCCGGGTCATCGGGCGATGGCCATTCCGGTCTCGGCCGATTCCGCCGCGGGCGGCTTCATCCTGCCGGGCGATCGCGTCGACCTTCTGCTGAGCAAGGGAGGCGAATCCGGCAAGGCGGCGGTGACGCGCACCGTCCTGCGCAACATTCGCGTGCTCGCCATCGACCAGACGGCCAAGGCGGAGCCTGACGCCAAGGCGCTGGTCGGCGGCGTGGCGACGCTGGAGGTCGCCGCGTCGGAGGCGGAAGTCGTGGCCGGCGCCCAGGCTCAGGCCAAGTCCGGCGCCTTCCTGAGCCTTGCCTTGAGATCCTATGCGGACGCCGGCGGGCCTTCGGGACGCGGATCGGGGGGGGCCGCGAGCGGCGACTCCGTGCGGGTCTGGCGCGCCGGGCAGGTCAGCGAAGTGGTGGTGACGCAATGAAGCTCCGTCGAATTCGCAACGCTGCGCCCGCACTGATCGCCGCCGCCGTGGTTCTGACCGCGGCGCCGGCCGTTTCGGCCCAGGGCTATTCCATGGACTCCGCCGGGCTCGCGGGCGCCGCGGGCGGCTCGACCGTGAGGGTCGACCTGGCGGCCGGAGGCGCGACCCAGCAACTCTCGCTGCCGCGCGGAAAGTCGGCCGTCGTCGAACTGCCGGTCGACGTTCGCGACATCCTGGTCACCAACCCGGCCGTTGCGGACGCCGTGCTGCGGACGCCGCGTCGCATCTATGTGCTGGGCATGAGCTCGGGACAGACCGACGCGGTGCTCTTCGACGCCGCGGGGCGTCGCATCCTGTCGTTGAACATCCGCGTCGACGCCGACGCCGGCGCCCTGACCGAGACGATCAATCGGGTCATCCCCGGGGCCCGGGTGAAGGTCGAGTCGATCTCCGACAGCGTCATCCTGACCGGCATGGTCCAGAACGCCATCGACGCCGACCGCGCGGCCCAGATCGCCGCCCGCTACGTCAGCAAGCCCGAGCAGGTGCTGAACATGATCAGCGTCGCCGGCAAGGACCAGGTGATGCTGAAGGTCCGCATCGTCGAGGTCCAGCGCAGCGTGGTGAAGCAGCTGGGCGTCAATCTGGAGGCCGTCCTGCAGACCGGCAGCGGCGCGATCACCTTCTCCCAGGCGGCCAACTTCAGCGTCAACGGTCTGCTCCCCGGCGGCGGGCTGATCGGCGGCAACCACGCCGACAACGGCGACTCGGTGAAGGGCGCGCTGCGGGCGTTCGAGCGGGTCGGCCTGGCGCGGACGCTGGCCGAGCCGAATCTGACGTCCGTCTCCGGCGAGCCGGCGCGGTTCCTGGCCGGCGGCGAGTATCCGATCCCGGTGAACCAGGACGAGCGCGGGTCGGTGACGGTCCAGTACAAGCCGTTCGGCGTCGGCCTGGCCTTTACGCCGGTGGTCATGTCGGGCGGCCGCATCGCCCTGAAGGTCTCGACCGAGATCTCGGAGCTGACGACCCAGGGCGCCTTCACCGTCGGCGGCGGAGGCAGCGGCGGGACCAATACGACGCTGACGATCCCGGCGCTGACCGTGCGGCGCGCCGAAACCTCGGTCGAACTTCCGTCCGGCGGCTCGATGATGATCGCCGGCCTGCTGCAGCAGACGACCAAACAGAACCTGGACTCGCTGCCGGGCATCGGATCGGTCCCCGTCCTGGGCGCCCTGTTCCGGTCGCGCGACTACCTGCAGGGCGACACCGAGATGGTGGTGCTGGTCACGGCCTACATCGTCGACCCGAACAACCCGTCCGCCTTCCAGACGCCCGCCGACGGGCTCCGTTTCGCCAACGACGCCGAGAGCGTGCTGTTCGGCAAGCTCAACAAGACCGTCAACGCCCCGCCTGGCGCCAACGCCGGACGCAGCTGGCAGGGTCCCATCGGGTACGTGATCGAGTAGCCGCCATGTCGAAGCCCGCTCTGCACCTCTCGCTCCTCCTGTTCGCCGCGCTGGGCTTGACGGCCTGCGCGACGACTTCGACCAACGGGCCGGTGGCCACGGCGCCGACTCCGCTCGACGGTTGGAGCCAGCGCATCCAGGTCCAATCGGACGCCGACGAGATCCGGTTGGCCTCCCATGCGACGGGCCTGTCCGGAAACCAGGCCAGGGCCCTGTCCGACTTCCATGTACGCTGGATGCAGGCGGAGGGCGGGATGATCACCATCGCCGCGCCGCGCGACAGCGGCCAGGACGCCGGGGCCTATCGGGTGAGCGCGGACGCCCGGAGCTTCCTGGTCAGCCTCGGCGCGCCGACCGACCGAGTGCGCCTCGTGGGTTACGACGCGGGCGGCGACCGCCAGGCCCCGGTCGTCATCGGCTACGAGCGGTATGTCGCCGTGGCGCCGACGTGCGGCGACTGGTCGACGATGACGGCGACCTTCAAGAACGACCCTCATGCCGGCTTCGGCTGCGCTATCGCGGCGAACACCGCGGCGCAGGTCGCCAATCCGGAGGATCTGGTTCGCAGTCGGGACATGGCGCCCGCCGACCCGAATCGCCGCGCCACGGTGCTGGACAAGTATCGCAAGGGCCAGATCACCGGTTCGGCCCGCGATCCTCAGGGGACCGGCACGATCTCGCAGGCGATCCAGTAGGCCATGACCACGCGCCCCGCAGATCATGATCCCTTCGATCTCGGCTTCGACGCCGACGACGAGTTCGCGCCGAGCCCGAGCGATCCGTGGCGCGACATCGACGCTGGTCGCGACCCCGGCGTGGCCGGTCCAGACCCGTTCGCGGATTTTCCGCCGGCGCGCGGCCTGGGCGACGACGATCCTTTCGATCCGCCGGAGGTGATCTCGCCGGTCGCCGCCGCGCCTTCACCGTCGCCTGCGCGGCATGCGGCGAACCCCGTCGGCGAGATGATCGCCGGCGCGGAGGCCGCTCTGGGCGACATCGGCGTGCCGCGCATCACCATCCACGTCTTCTGCGCCCAGGCCTCGACGGCGGAAATGGCCGAGCAGGCGGCGTCCGACCGCCGGATGGGCCGGGCGGCGACCGTGGTGCGGCCGGGCGGCGTCCAGGCTGCGGTCGAACACTATCAGAACCAACCCACGCCCTCGCTGGTGGTGGTCGAGAGTCTCGATCCGGCTCCGGAGCTGTTGGCGCGGCTGGATCAGTTGGCCGAGGTCTGCGACCCCGGCACCAAGGTCATCGTCGTCGGCGCGGCCAACGACATCGCCCTGTATCGCGAACTGATGCGGCGCGGGGTGAGCGAGTATCTGGTTCCGCCGCTCAGCCCGTTGCTGCTGATCCGGGCCATTTCCGGCCTCTATGCCGATCCTTCCGCGCCGTTCGCCGGCCGGCAGATCGCCGTCGTGGGGGCCAAGGGCGGGGTCGGCGCCTCGACGCTGGCCCACAACCTGGCCTGGGCCCTGGCGGAGCATATGCAGTCGGGCACCGTTCTGGCCGACTTCGATCTGCCGTTCGGGACGGCTGGACTGAACTTCAACCAGGATCCGCTGCAGGGCGTGGCCGATGCGCTCGGTCAGCCCGAGCGCCTCGACCCGGTGCTGATGGACCGGATGATGGTGCGGGTCACCGACCGGCTGTCGCTGTTCGCGGCGCCGGCGACCCTGGAGCAGGACTTCGACATCCAGCCGGACGCCTTCGAAGAGGTGGCCCAGAAGATTCGCGGCGCGGCGCCGTTCGCGGTGCTCGACCTGCCGCATGCCTGGAGCGCATGGAAGCGGCGCATGCTGGTGGGCTCGGATGATCTGGTGATCGTCGCCACGCCCGACCTGGCCTCGTTGCGCAACGCCAAGAACATGATCGACCTGGTGCGCCAGGCCCGGCCGAACGACGCGCCGCCGCGACTGGTGCTCAACCAGGTCGGCGTGCCGGGCCGGCCGGAGATTCCGGCCAAGGATTTCGCGGAGGCGCTGGGGCTGCAGACCTCGCTGATCCTGCCCTTCGAGCCGAAGGCCTACGGTCAGGCCGCCAACCATGGCCAGATGATCGCCGAGGTCGCGCCGAAGTCGAAGGCCGCGGAAGGCGTCGCCCATCTGGCGCAGCTGATCGCCCGCCGCGAGGCGCCGGCGCCTCAAAAGACTTCGCTCCTCGCCGGCCTGTTCAAGAAGAAGTAGCGCGACGTGTTCGGAAAACGCTCTGAGACAGAGACGACCGAGGTCCGGCGGCCGCCGCCGGCCGCCGCCGCGGGCGCGCCGATCGCCACCCGTCCGCAGCCCGCGCCGACGCCCGCTCCCGCCGCGGCGTCTCCGGCGGCCGCGGGGAACGCTCCGCCGCCGACGCGACCGGCGGCGACCCGCCCGGCTCGCGGCCTGGACCAGCTGCGCGCGGCCCAGAGTCCGACGGCGCAAATCGTCCGTGAGCAGAGCGACTACTATCACGCCACCAAGACGACGATCTTCAACGCGCTGCTGAACACCATCGACCTGAGCCAGCTGGCCCAGCTCGATCAGAAGTCGGCGGCCGAGGAGATCCGCGACATCGTCGCCGAACTGGTGGCGATCAAGAACGTCCAGATGTCGGTCGCCGAGACCGATCACCTGGTTCAGGACATCATCAACGACGTCCTCGGCTACGGTCCGCTCGAGCCGCTGCTGGCGCGGGACGACATCGCCGACGTGATGGTCAACGGCGCCAACCGGGTGTTCATCGAAGTCGGCGGCAAGGTCCAGCTGACCAACGTCCGCTTCCGCGACAACGCCCAGCTGATGAACATCTGCCAGCGGATCGTGTCGCAGGTCGGCCGCCGCGTGGACGAGTCGAGCCCCATCTGCGACGCTCGTCTCCCGGACGGCAGCCGGGTCAACGTCATCGCGCCGCCGCTGGCGCTGGACGGCCCGACGCTGACCATCCGGAAGTTCAAGAAGGACAAGCTGACCATGAAGGATCTGGTGGACTTCACGTCCATCAGTCCCGAGGGCGCGAGGGTGCTGGGCGTCATCGGCGCCTGCCGCTGCAACGTGCTGATCAGCGGCGGCACCGGTTCGGGCAAGACCACCCTGCTCAACACCATGACGGCCTTCATCGACCCGACCGAGCGGGTGATCACCTGCGAGGACGCGGCCGAACTTCAGCTGCAGCAGCCCCATGTGGTGCGTCTCGAAACCCGGCCGCCGAACCTGGAGGGCCAGGGCCAGATCACGATGCGGGACCTGGTCAAGAACTGCCTGCGGATGCGTCCCGAGCGGATCATCGTCGGCGAAGTGCGCGGACCGGAAGCGTTCGACCTGCTGCAGGCGATGAACACGGGCCACGACGGCTCGATGGGCACCCTGCACGCCAACAGCCCGCGCGAGGCGATCAGCCGGGTCGAAAGCATGATCACCATGGGCGGCTACGGCCTGCCCTCGAAGACCATCCGCGAGATGATCGTCGGTTCCGTCGACGTGATCATCCAGGCGGCCCGCCTGCGCGACGGCTCGCGCAGGATCACTCACGTCACGGAGGTCGTCGGCCTGGAGGGCGACGTCATCGTGACCCAGGACCTGTTCGTCTACGAGATGAACGGCGAGGACGAACAGGGTCGAGTGTCGGGCAAGTTCCGCTCGACCGGCATCGCCCGGCCGCGCTTCTGGGACCGCGCTCGCTACTACGGCCTGGAGCGGGAGTTGGCCGAGGCTCTGGACGCTGCGGAGTAGGCGATGCTGACCATCCTCGTCGCCGTCCTGGCCTTCATCACCGTGGCGGGGCTGGGTTTCGCCTTCGCCGGCGGCGGCTCGGCCGACGCGAAGGCGATCAAGCGAGCCCAGGCCATCGTGGCCGCCCCTTCGGCGGAACGCGGTCGCGGACGGATCGCCGCCCAGGCCGTCAACAGCCAGGAGACCCGGCGAAAGCAGATTCTGCGGACGCTGCGCGACCAGGACAAGCAGCAGAAGAAGGCCACTCTGGCCATCGCCGCCCGGCTGCAGCAGGCGGACCTGAAACTCTCGGTCCGGGGGTTCTGGATCGTCAGCCTGGTCTTCGGACTGGTCGTCGGAATGCTGTTGCTGCTGGTCACCCAGAAGCCGCTGATCGCGCTGGGCGCCGCCTTCGCCGCCGGCCTGGGCTTGCCGCGTTGGGCGGTGAGCTTCCTGGCCAAACGGCGGATCAAGAAGTTCACTGAGGCCTTCTCCGACGCCATCGACATCATCGTCCGCGGCATCAAGTCGGGCCTGCCCGTCCACGACTGCTTCAAGATCATCGGTCGAGAAAGCCCGGAGCCTCTCGGCGGAGAGTTCCGCACGATGGTCGAGAACGTCAGCATGGGCCTGACGATCGAGCAGGCCCTGGACAAGATGTACGAGCGCATGCCGACCAGCGAGCTGCGTTTCTTCGCCATCGTGCTGGCCATCCAGCAGAAGGCCGGGGGCAACCTGGCCGAGGCCCTGAACAACCTTTCGACGGTTCTGCGCGCCCGTAAGATGATGCGCGAGAAGATCAAGGCGCTGTCGTCCGAGGCCGTCGCTTCCGCCTTCATCATCGGCTCGCTGCCGCCGGGCGTGGTGGTGATGATCACCCTGACGACGCCGACCTACATGGCTCCGATGTACAGCGACCCGCGCGGGCAGTTGATGCTGCTGGCGGCGGCGTTCTGGATGGGGCTGGGCATCTTCGTGATGCGCAAGATGATCAACTTCAAGTTCTGAGGCGGGGCGATGAATCTCGTCGAGGCGATCGTCAATCCGGACAATCTGCTGGCGGCCTTCGTCGCCATCGTGGTCTTCGCCACCATCGTGACCCTGGCTTCGCCGATGATGCGGACCCAGGGGCTGGAGGGGCGCCTGAAGTCGGTCGCCAACCGCCGCGAGGAGCTGCGTCGCCGTTCCCGCGAGGCCATCGCCCAGAAGACCGGCGGATCGAGCATCCGGCAGGTCGACTCAGGCCTCTACAAGAAGGTCAACGAGCGCCTTCAGCTGTCGCGGCTGCTGGAAGACCCCAAGGTCGCGGAAAAGCTCGCCCAGGCCGGCTTCCGCGGCCCCAAGCCGATCAGCGCCTTCTACTTCTTCCGCTTCCTGGCGCCGTTCGTCTTCTTCACGCTGACGGCCTTCTATCTGTTCCTGATCAACGGCTTCGGCCTGCCGACCATGAGCAAGGTGACCTTCTGCGTCGGCGCCATGGTGCTCGGCTACTACGCGCCCAACCTCTATGTCTCGAACATCGCTCAGAAGCGGCGCGAGTCGATCGTCTCGGCCTTCCCCGACGCGCTGGACCTGCTGCTGATCTGCGTCGAGAGCGGCATGTCGATCGAGGCCGCGATCCAGAAGGTCTCCGGCGAAGTCGGCGGCGCCTCGATCGAGCTGGCCGAGGAGTTGACGCTGCTGACCGCCGAGCTCAGCTATCTGCCGGACCGCCGCCAGGCCTACGAGGGCCTGGCCAAGCGGACGAACCATCCGGGCGTGAAGGCGGTGGCGACGGCGATGATCCAGGCCGAGCGCTACGGCACGCCGCTGGGGGCGGCGCTGCGGGTGATGGCCAAGGAAAACCGCGAGCTGCGGCTGGCCGCGGCCGAGAAGAAGGCCGCGGCGCTGCCGGCCAAGCTGACCGTGCCGATGATCCTGTTCTTCCTGCCGGTGCTGTTCATGGTGATCCTGGGCCCGGCGATCATCAAGGTCCAGGACACCCTGTCCCGCTAGCGTGTCGGCCTAGTCCGACAGCGCGCCCGCGAGCACCGCCTCGGCGAAGGCGCAATGCATGGCGATGCCGCGCGCCATGACCTGCTCGTCCAAAGTCATGCGGTTGGAGTGCAGGGCGCAGCAGGCGCGCCAGTCGCCGCCCGCGCCGACCGGGGCCGCCCCGAGGAAGGCCATGGCGCCCGGCGCCTTCTGCAGGACGTAGGAGAAGTCCTCCGCTCCCATGAACGGGGCCGGCATGGTCATCCAGGCGCCGTCGCCATAGAGGGCCTTGGCCGTGCGCTCGGCCAGCTCGACCTCCTTGGGCGTGCAGACGGTGACCGGGAAGCCGCGTTCGATGTGAACCTCGGCGGTGCAGCCGTGGGCGGCGGCGACATGGGCGGCGACCCGGCGGATGCCCTCGTGCGCCTTCTCGCGGGTGGCTTCCGACAGCGTCCGCAGGGTGCCCTTCATGTGGGCGTCCTCGGGAATGATGTTGTTGGTCGTGCCCGCGACGATCTGGGCGATCGTGATCACCGCCGGATCGAACACCGAGATCTTGCGGGTGACGAAGGTCTGCAAAGCCTGGACGATCTCGCAGGCCACCGGGATCGGGTCGTTGGCGTCCTGGGGCGTGGAGGCGTGGCCGCCGGCGCCGACGACGCGGATGTCGATCACGTCCGACGAGGCCAGCAGCGCGCCGGCCCGGCCGGCGAAGACGCCGGTGGGCATGTTCGGCGAGATGTGCAGGGCGAAGGCGGCGTCGGGGAGGGGGTCGATCAGGCCGTCTTCCAGCATGAAGCGGGCGCCGTGGTGTCCTTCCTCGCCCGGCTGGAACATGAACATCACCGTGCCGTTCAGCTGGTCCCGCTTGGCGCACAGGGCCTTGGCGGCGCCGGCCAGCATGGCGACGTGGGTGTCGTGGCCGCAGGCGTGCATCGCGCCCTGGACCTTTGAGGAGAAGTCCAGCCCGGTGTCCTCGGTCAACGGCAGGGCGTCCATGTCGCCGCGCAGCAGGACGGTCCGGCCGTTGGGCGAGCCGCGCAGGATGGCCAGCACCCCGGTGGTCGACGGGCCCTGGCGAATCTCCAGCGGCAGGCCTTCCAGCGCCTTGAGCACCTTCTCCGTGGTCTTCGGCAGGTGCAGTCCCAGCTCCGGCTCCATGTGGATCGAGCGTCGCAGCTCGATGGCGTCGTGGAGCTGGGCGTCGCCGGCGGCGGTCCAGCCTTCGCGGTCGATGGTCAGGGCGTTCATGAAAGACTCCGGAAATCAGCGCCGTCACCGTCGCGCTTTTCGTGACGCGGGTCTAGGAGAGGAGCCATGAGCACCGTCGCATTCGCCGATATCGAAGCCGCCGCCGCCCGCCTGGACGGCCTGGCCGTGAAGACCCCTCTGATCGAGAGCCCTGCGCTCAACGATCATCTCGGGGCGCGGGTTCTGCTGAAGTCCGAGACGCTGCAGCGCGGGGGGGCGTTCAAGTTCCGCGGGGCGATGAACAAGATCGCCCAGCTTACCGACGAGCAGCGGGCGCGGGGCGTCGTCGCCTGCTCGTCGGGCAACCACGCCCAGGGCGTCGCCCTGGCCGCGCGGATGCTGGGCGCGCCGGCGGTGATCGTGATGCCGCAGGATGCTCCCGCGATGAAGGTGGCCAACACGCGGGCCTACGGCGCCGAGGTCATCCACTACGACCGTTACACCGAGGATCGCGAGGCGATCACCCAGGGCGTCGCCCAGGAGCGGGGAATGACGATCGTCTGGCCGTTCGACGACGTCGACATCATCGCCGGCCAAGGCACGGTCGGCCTGGAGCTGGTCCGTCAGGCCGAGGCGGTCGGCGCCCGGCTGGACGTCGTGCTGACGCCGGTGGGCGGGGGCGGCCTGATCGCCGGCGTCTCCACGGCGGTGAAGGCGTTGTCGAAGCACACCGGCGTGCTGGGCGTCGAACCCGCCGACTTCGACGACACCCGCCGTTCGTTGGACAGCGGCCGGCGCGAGACCATTTCGCCCGACGCCCGCGGGATTTGCGACGCGCTGCAGTCGCCGTCGCCGGGCGCCATCACCTTCCCGATAAACCAACGCAACCTCGACGGCGTCGCGACCGTCACCGACGCCGAGGTCGCCGAAGCCATCCGCTACGCCTACACGACGCTGAAACTGGTCGTCGAGCCCGGCGGCGCGGTCGGCCTGGCCGCCTTGCTGTCGGGCGCGGTCGACGCGGAGACCGCCACCGTCGGCGTGGTGCTGTCGGGCGGCAACATCGATCCCGGGCTGTTCGCCCGCATCCTGGCCGGAGAGATCTGATGATCCCGGGTTTCGTTCCCCCGCAGACGCCCCTCCTCGTGGTCCGGCGCTCGGCGCTGGACCGAAACCTGGACGCCATGCAGCGCCTCTGCGACGCCGCCGGCGTGCGGCTGCGGGCGCATGGCAAGACGCACAAATGCTCGACGCTCGGCCGACAGCAGGTCGAAACCGGCGCCGTGGGCCTCTGCGCCCAGACCGTCGGCGAGGCAGAGGCCTTCGCTCGCGGGGGGATCGGCGACATCCTGGTCACCGCGCCGCATGCGCCCTGGGGCGCGCATCGACTCGCCGCCCTGGCCGTCGGCGGGGCCCGGATCGGGGCCACCGTCGACAGCGCCGAGCAGATCGAGCGCCTGGGCGAGGCCGCCCGCACCGCCGGCGCCGTTCTGGACTGCGTCGTCGATATCGATCCCGGCACCCACCGGACCGGCGCCCATCCCTCGCGGGTGTTGGAGCTGGCGCGCCTGGCGGCCGACACCGAGGGCCTGAACTACGGCGGCGTCCAGGCCTACGCCGGGCACCTGCAGCATCTCTCCGACGTGGCGGCGCGAAAGGCGGCGGACGAGGGCGTGTTCCGGATGCTGGCGGGCCTGATCGAGGATCTGCGCGCCGCCGACCTGGCGCCGGGCGTGGTCACCGGCGGGGGCACCGGCACTCATGCCTGGGATCTGGCGTCGGGCGTCTTCACCGAGCTCCAAGCCGGCTCCTACGCCTTCATGGACGTGGAGTACGAGGACTGCGGCGCGCCGGAAGGCGGCTGGCCGTTCGAGGCCTCGCTGTTTGTGGTGGCGAGCGCGATCTCGGCCAACCACAAGAGCCATGTCACCGTCGACGCCGGCTTCAAGGCCATGGCCGTGGACGGTCCTCCCGCCCGGGTGGTCGCCGGGGCGGCCAAGGGCGCGCTGTGGCGGCCGATGGGCGACGAGCACGGCATGATCCTGGATCCGACCGCGATCCCGATGCTCAAGGGCGGAAGCTTCGTCGAGGCGATCGACAATCTGGATGCGGACCCCGACGCTCCCTGGCCCGCCGAGGCGCCGAAGGCCGGCGGCCTGGTCTGGCTCCAGATCGGCCACTGCGACCCGACCATCAACCTCTACGACGCCCTGCACGTCGTGGCCGAGGACGGCGCCTGGGAGCGCTGGGCGATCGACGCGCGGCGGGTGAGCTGAAGCGGGGACTCCCCGCGCCCTTGGAGGCGGGGTCCCTCGGGTCCGCGTCTCGAACCACGCAAGGTCTAGCCGCCGAGCGCCTCCAGACATCCCGTCGCATCCAGGATCGGCCGCACCTGCGCCTTCGTCTTCTCCGGCAGCGCTCCCCAGGCGGCGCGGAGCTCGACCAGGCATTTGACCTGGTACTTGAAGGTTCCCTGAGCGTACGGCCGGCCGAGCAGCTCGACCTCGAAGGTCTCGTCCCCTCGCGCCGCCGCCGCGGCGTTGGCCAGCAGGAACGGGAAGTACACCTCTCCCGCCAGGGCCAGCAGGCCGGTCGTCGCGGCGGGCGGAGGCGCGGCGGGATCGGCCCACTCGCCCTCCAGCCCCGAGGCGTCGTCCAGGATCGCCAGCCACCGCATCAGATAGGGCGCGGCCTCCTGCATGAGATCGTGCGGCGAGGGGTCGACCGCCAGCTGGGACAGCTGGCCCATCCAGGCGAAGTCGGCGAGCGAGGGCCGTGACCCGAACAGGTATTGGCCGTCGAGGGCATGGGCGTCGAGCAGGGCGAAGATCCGTTCGGCCGTAGCCTCGATGATCGGCGCGTTCTGCGGCGTGCAGCCGACCAGCGCCATGCGGCCGACCTGGCGTTCGCGGAACATCGCCGCCGCGGCCTCGACCTTGTCGCGCCCCCGGCCGTGCAGGCGATCGAAGGCCAGCCATTCGCTGAGCTGCTTCTGGTCGCGCTCGCGGAACCAGCGGTAGTGGAACATCAGCTTGGTGCCCCACTCGTCGGCCATGTCCTCGAGCAGATAGGCCAGGAAGGCCATGGCCGGGTCGGCCGGGACCACCGACCGCTCGCCGGGGTGACGGCGTTCCAGTTCGAAGACCAGCGGCGTCGAGTCGTTCATGACGACGCCGTCGGGGAACTCCAGAACGGGGATCACCGGGGCCTTGACCTTGGAAAACAGGGCTTGCGCTGTCGCCGGGTCACCCATGCTAAGCCAGACGTGAGGCAGGCGCCGATAGCGCATCAGCGCCCGCATCTTCATCGAGTAGGGCGAACCAAGGCCGCCGTGCAGACGGTACATTTCCGAGCCTCCCCGCTGGTTACCGGCGGGTACTCTGCGCGGTCCTCGGCCGGGACGGAAGAGAGGAAGCGATGAACGACCTGGATTTCACCGGCAAGCGCGTGCTGGTCGTGGGCGGCAGCAGCGGCATCGGCAACGGCGTCGCGCACGGCTTCCGCAGGCGCGGGGCGGCGGTCGCCGTCTGGGGCACGCGGCCTCAAGGCGACTATCGCGTCGAGGACGGCTCGGACCTTTCGGGTCTTTCCTTCTTCCAGGTCGACGCCTCGGACGACGCGCAGGTCGAGGCCGCGCCGGCCCCGTTCGACGGCCTGGACGTCCTGGTCCTGGCCCAGGGCACGGTGCTCTACAAGAAGGGCGAGTTCCAGATGGACGGCTTCCGCAAGGTGGTCGGGGTCAACCTGGACAGCCTGATGGCCTGCGCGCTCAAGTTCCACGAGGCGCTGAAGGCGTCGGGCGGCAGCATCGTCACGATCAGTTCGACGGCGGCCTACCACGCGACCCGGGGCAATCCGGCCTACAACGCGTCCAAGGCCGGGGCGGTGGCCCTGACCAAGACGCTGGGTCAGGCCTGGGCCACGGACGGCGTCCGGGTGAACGGCGTGGCGCCGGGCCTGGTGGACACCAAGCTGACCAAGGTCACCACCGAGAACCCCGAACGCCTGGCCGGCGCCCTGCGCGGCATCCCGCTCGGGCGGCTGGGTCAGCCGGAGGACATGGCCGGCGCCGTGCTGTTCCTGGCCTCGCCGCTGGCGTCCTACGTCACCGGCCAGACGCTCATCGTGGACGGCGGGCTGACTCTCTGAAACGGCCCCCGGAAACGGCCTTGGCGAAAGGGCTTCCCCGGGGATAGGTTCCGCCCGCAAAAAACATTGCTGGGAAGAGCGCCGTTCCATGAAAAAGTCTCTGCTCGTCGCGGCCGCCGCGATCTGTTTCGCGCCGATGTCGGCGCTGGCCGTGTCGCCGCCGGCGCCCATGCCCGACGCCACGCGGCTGACGACCGACATCAAGGTCCTGTCATCCGACGAGTTCGAGGGGCGCGGCCCCGCGACCGCGGGCGAGACCAAGACCATCGACTATCTGGTCCAGCAGCTCGAGAAGATCGGCGTCCAGCCCGGCGGCGAGACCAAGGACGGCAAGCGTCTCTACACTCAGGACGTGCCGCTGGCCCGCTTCGAAATCGTCGGCAAGCCGACCCTCAGCGTCAGCATCAACGGCAAGTCCACGCCGCTGACCCAGGGCGAGGAGGTGGCCATCCGCGCCGCCCAGACCAATGTCGACAAGGTGACCTTCGCCAACGCCCCGGTGGTCTTCGCCGGCTACGGCATCAAGGCGCCCGAGCGGAACTGGGACGACTTCAAGGGCATGGACCTGAAGGGCAAGATCGTCCTGGTCCTGATCAACGACGCCGACTTCGAGACCGGCCAGGGTGATTTCGGCGGCAAGGCCATGACCTACTACGGCCGCTGGACCTACAAGTACGAGGAGGCCGCGCGCCAAGGCGCGCTGGGCTTCATCGTGGTCCATGAGACGGCGCCGGCCTCCTACGGCTGGGCGACGGTGAAGAACTCCAACACCAACGCGATGTTCGACATCGTCCGCAAGACCCCGAGCGAGGCCCACGCTCCGGTCGAGGGCTGGGTCCAGCGCGACGTCGCCGCGGCCTGGCTGAAGGCGGCCGGCTTCGACTACGAGACGCTGAAGAAGCAGGCCCAGACCCGCGCGTTCAAGCCGGTGGCGCTGAAGGGCGTCACCCTGTCGGGCGACTACAAGGTCAAGCACGAGGTCATCGTCAGCAAGAACGTGATCGGCCTGGTTCCGGGCGCGACGCGGCCCGACGAGACCGTGCTCTACACCGCCCACTGGGACCACCTGGGCGTCGGCCTGCCGGACGCCAAGGGCGACAAGATCTACAACGGCGCCGTGGACAACGCGACCGGCACCGCCGCCTTGCTTGAGCTGGCCCGGCTGTACAAGTCCAATCCGCCGACCGACCGCTCCGTCGCCTTCCTGTGGGTGACCGCCGAGGAAAAGGGCCTGCTGGGTTCGGAATACTACGCCAACAACCCGATCTTCCCGCTGGCCAAGACCGTGGGCGTGCTGAACACCGACGCGCTCGACCCGTCCGGCGCGGCCAAGGACTTCACCATCTCCGGCAACGCCAAGCTGGACCTGCTGGACATGTTGATCGCCGAGGGCGCCAAGCGCGGCCGGGTCTACTCGCCCGATCCCGCGCCGGAAGCCGGCTACTTCTTCCGCTCGGATCACTTCCCGTTCGCCAAGCGCGGCGTTCCGGCGATCTCGTTCGGCTCGGGCGAGGATCTGATCGACGGCGGCGTCGCGGCCGGCAAGGCGGCCAGCGACAAGTACCGCGCCGACGCCTACCACCAGCCGGCGGACGAATGGTCCGACAGCTGGAAGATGGACGGCATCGTCGCCGATATCGAGCTGGTCTACGGCCTGGGCCGGACCCTGGCCAACTCCGGCGCCTGGCCGGAATGGGCGGCGGGGTCGGAATTCAAGGCCGCTCGCGACGCCACCGCGGCCCAGCGGAAATAGGCTAGCCGGCGCGTCCGCTCCTCGACCGGGGAGCGGACGCGGTCGGGGGTGATCATGACCGTCAGCGTATTCGACCTGTTCAAGCCGGGCGTCGGCCCGTCGAGCTCCCACACCATGGGCCCGATGACCGCCGGCGCGCGGTTCGTGGCGCTTCTGCGCGAGCAAGGCTTGCTGCCTGCCGTGACGCGGGTGGAGGCCAAGCTCTACGCCTCGCTGGCCCTGACCGGCAAAGGGCACGCCACCGATACGGCGACCATGCTCGGCCTGATGGGCCATGAGCCTGCGACGTTGGACCCCGACGCGGGGGAGGCGGCTCTGGCGCTGTTGCGCGAGCGCGGCCGCATGGTCCTGGGCGGCGAGGGCGGGCCGGAGATCGCGTTCGACGAGACCCGAGACATCGTCTGGGCCGGCCGCGAGCGGCTGCCGCAGCACCCCAACGCCCTGACGTTCACCGCCTACGGCCGCGGCGAGGACGAGATCCTGCTGCAGCGGACCTGGTTCTCGGTCGGCGGCGGCTTCGTCCGCGACGAGGACGACATCCAGCGCAACAGCGCCGACGAGCCGGGGCCGGACGTTCCCTATCCCTTCGAGAACGCCGCCGAGTTGCTGGTCATGGCCGCCGAGGGCGGGGTCACCATCGCCGAGGCGATGATGGCCAACGAACTGGCCCGCCGTTCGGAAGCGGAGGTGATCGCCGGCCTGGACGCCATCCACACGGCCATGGAAGCCTGTATCGACCGCGGCATGCGGATGGACGGCGTGCTGCCCGGCGGGCTGAAGGTCAAGCGCCGCGCCCGCCAGGTGCACCAGGCCATCATGGCTAAGGTCGAGAAGCAGATCAGCGATCCGCTGGCCGCGATGGACTTCGTCAACCTCTGGGCTCTGGCCGTGAACGAGGAGAACGCCGGGGGCGGCCGCGTCGTCACCGCCCCGACCAACGGCGCCGCCGGATTGGTGCCGGCCGTGCTGCGCTTCTACGATCGCTTCTATCAGGGCACGGCGCAGGGCCGCCGGACCTTCTTGCTGACCGCCGCCGCCATCGGCGCGCTGTACAAGAAGAACGCCTCGATCAGCGGCGCCGAGGTCGGCTGCCAGGGCGAGGTCGGGGTGGCCTGCTCGATGGCCGCCGCGGGCCTGTGCGCCGCGCTGGGCGGCACCAACGCCCAGATCGAGAACGCCGCCGAGATCGGCATGGAGCACAACCTGGGCCTCACCTGCGACCCGATCGGCGGCCTGGTCCAGATCCCCTGCATCGAGCGCAACGCCATGGGCGCGATCAAGGCCATCGACGCCGCCCGCCTGGCCCTGCTGGGCGACGGCGAGCACTCGGTGAGCCTGGACAAGGTCATCGCCACCATGAAGCGCACCGGCGAGGACATGAACGAGATCTACAAGGAGACCTCGCTCGGCGGCCTGGCCGTGAACATGGTGGAGTGCTGAGGGCGTCTTTCGAGACGCTCGCTCGAGATTCGCTTCTCAGGATGACGAAGTCGGCGTGCTGCCGAATGCGTCTTGGTGAGCAGCGGCGCAGCCGTGTCTCGAGCCACGCACGACCTCAACCGCCCCATACCGCCTTCAGCCGCGCGTCGCGGCCGCAGCCGGTGCGGTAGATGTTGTACTTGAGGGCGTTCCGCTTGGCGTAGTCGCGGTGATAGGCCTCGGCCGGCCAGAACGGGCCCAGGTCGAGGATCGGCGTCGTCATCTTGCCGCGCTTCAGCTTCGTGGCCGCGTCGGCGCGGGATTTCTCGGCGGCGGCCCGTTCCTCCGGCGTCTTCACGAACACCGCCGTGCGGTAGGACGGGCCCCGGTCGCAGAACTGGCCGCCGTCATCGGTCGGGTCGACCAGCTTCCAGTATTTGTAGAGCAGGAAGGCGTAGCTGAGCTTGCTCGGGTCGTAGGTCACCCGCACCGCTTCGTAGTGGCCGGTCGTTTCGGTCAGGACGTCCTGGTAGGTCGGGTTCCTGAGCTTGCCGCCGGTGTAGCCGCTCTCGACCTTCAGCACGCCGGGGACGCCGGCCATGTCGTGCTCCATGCACCAGAAGCAGCCGCCGGCGAACACGGCGGTCGCGGTCGGCTTGGCGGGGGCGGCGAGGGCGGCGGCCGGGGCGATGGACGCGATCGTGACGGCGATCAGCGCGAGAAGATGGCGGCGGATCATTGTGGCCTCCGTTGCAGACACCATAGATAGGTGGTCGCGCGACACCAGGGAGGAACCGTCATGAGCGCATCAGGCCAGATCCGCACCGGCTGCGGCGGCTGGACGTTCGAGCCCTGGCGCGGGGTGTTCTATCCCGACACGCTGAAGCAGAAGGACGAGCTCAACTACATGAGCCGCCGGCTGCGCAGCATCGAGATCAACGGCACCTACTATTCCAGCTTCAAGCCGGACAGCTGGCGCAAGTGGCGGGACGAGACGCCGGACGGCTTCGTCTTCGCGGTGAAGGGCAGCCGGTTCACGACCAACCGCAGGGTGCTGGCCGAGGCAGGCGAGAGCATCGAGAAGTTCATGACCCAGGGCATGACCGAGCTCGGCGCCAAGCTGGGCCCGGTGTTCTGGCAGTTCGCCCCGACCAAGAAGTTCGACCCCGACGACTTCGGCGCCTTCCTGGCCCTGCTGCCCAAGAGCGTGGACGGGATGAAGATCCGCCATGCGGTCGAGGTGCGCCACGACAGCTTCTGCACCCCCGACTTCCCGGCTCTGCTGCGCGAGCACGGCGTGGCCAACGTCTACGCCCAGCACCACACCTATCCGGAGATCGCCGACGTCACGGCCGACTTCGTCTACGCCCGGCTGCAGACCGGTTCCGACGACTGTGAGACGGCCTACGAGCCGGCGGCGTTGAAGGCCTGGGCCGATCGGCTGCAGACCTGGGCCGGAGGCGGGGATCCTGCGGATCTGCCGCGGGTCGATCCCGACCACGCGCCGGCCAAGGCCCCGCGCGACGTGTTCGCCTACATCATCCACGAGGGAAAGGTGCGCGCGCCCCACGGAGCGGAGGCGCTGCAGACGCTGGCGGGCGGGTAGCTGCACCGAGATGCTCCCCCATGGGAGAGCTGTCGGCGCAGCCGACGGAGGGGGGCGACGGCGGTCGGGTCGGCGACTACGAACTCAGCCGGTCCCGCGCCCTCCTTGGCAAGCTCCTCCGTCTCGCCAACGGCGAGCCACCTCCCCCAGAAGGGAGGATACTAGGCGGCGCGGGCCACCGGCTCCCGCCAGGCGAAGTCCGGGTAGTAGCGGGCCATCATCCGGTCGACATAGCTGACCAGGTTGCCGAAGCCTTCCGCCCGACGGCGCAGCTCGCTGTCGAAGAAGGACGTCATGAACTGGGCCAGCGTCGCGAAGGCGATGGCGTCGACGCCCGCCGGCCGCATGCCGAACAGGTAGGGCTTGTCGCCGAGCATCGACGACAGGGCCTGCAACGAGGTGACGCCCAGCTCGATGATCTCGGCGTTCGAATGGCGGCCGACGCCGACGGCCCTGAGGTTCGCCTGCACCTGTTCGAGCAGGTCGTGGCGCAGGTTGTCGCGCTGAGGTTCGGGCGCCCAGTCGAACCAGTGGGCCGGCCCCTTGTCGAAGTTCTCGGGAATGAAGAAGCGCGCCCAGGCGCCGGTCCAGCCGAGGTGGTTCTCGATCATCCGCTCGATCGCCCAGGCCTGGCCGCGCTCGGCCGGCGTCAGCCCGTGGTCGAGGTCGAAACCATAGGCCTTCTCGAGATGGGCGCGGATGAAGGTCGAATCGGCGACGAGGGTTCCGTGGTCGTCGATCCAGGGCAGCTGACCCTTCGGCGACAGGTGCGGCATGCCCGATTCCTTGAGGTAGGGCAGGCCGGCCATGCGCAGCTGGACCTCGGTCTTGGTCACGTAGGGGCTGACTTCCGGAAGGCCGAAACCCTCGCCGGCGCTGTACAGGATGATCATGGCTGTCTCTCCTCACTTAGACAGCCTCTTGCTACCGCCACCCTGCTGACAGCATGCTGTCAGCATGAGGCTGCGAGGATTCGATGAGACGCGCTGAGAGACTGTTCCAGATCATCCAGATCCTGCGTCGCGGGCGCGCGCCGGTCACGGCGGACGCCCTGGCCCAGGAGCTGGAGACGTCGAAACGGTCGATCTACCGCGACATCGCCGCCCTCGTCGGCCAGCGCGCTCCCATCCGGGGCGAGGCGGGCGTGGGCTATATCCTGGAGGACGGCTACGACATGCCGCCGCTGATGCTTACGCCTGACGAGATCGAGGCCGCCGTGCTGGGGGCCCAGTGGGTCGCCGGCCGCGGGGACCCCGCCCTGGCTCGCGCCGCCAACGACCTGATCGCCAAGATCGCCGAGGCCGTGCCCGACAATCTGCGCCCGATGGTGCTCGAGCCGGCGGGGCGGGCGCCGCCCGCCTGGCAGAACGCGCCCGACAACATCGACATGGTTCAGGTGCGCTCGGCGATCCACGGCGGACGCAAGATCAAGCTGGCCTACAACGACGAGCAGGGCCGGCCCAGCGACCGGGTCATCTGGCCGATCACGGTCGGCTACATGGAGACCAAGCGGCTGCTCATCGGCTGGTGCGAGCTGCGCAAGGATTTCCGCAGCTTCCGCACCGACCGGGTGGCCGAGGCCTGGTTCCTGGACGACCGCTTTCCGGAACGGCCGGGCGTCCTGCGCGCGCGCTGGCGGCGGGAGATGGACGAGCGCCACGCCGCCTGGCGACGCGGCGAGAGCTGAGCCGAGCTAGCCGACGAAGATCGCCTTCAGATCTGCGTCGCCCAGGATGCGGAGCTCGCCCGCCGGCAGGTCGTCCGGCAGAGCGAGGCCGCCCATGCGGTCGCGATGTAGGGCGACGACGTGGTTGCCCATGGCCGCGAACATGCGGCGGACCTGATGGTAGCGGCCTTCGGTGAGGGTCAGAAAGGCTTCGGTCGGCGACAGGGTCTCCATCGTCGCGGGCAGCAGGGGCTTGATCTCGCCCTCCAGCATCAGGCCGCCGGCCTCGAACGTCGCCGCCTCGTCGCCGCGCAATGGGCGGTCGAGCGTCACGCGATAGCGTTTGGCGACATGGTGCTTGGGCGAGATGACCTTGTGCAGCAGGGCGCCGTCGTCAGTCATCAGCAGCAGGCCGGATGTCTCCTTGTCCAGGCGGCCGATGGTCGAGATGGCCGGATCCCGCGCGCGCCATCGCGTCGGCAGCAGGTCGTAGACCAGGGGGCCCGACTCCTTGTGCGAGCAGGTCACGCCGAGCGGCTTGTGCAGCATCAGGCAGAAGCCCGGCAGCGGATCGATCGGCTTGCGGTCGATCTGCAGGCGCTGCTGGAGGTCGGACGTCAGGGCGATGCGCTGTTCGGCGTCGCGGACATGCTCGCCGTCGAGCAGGACGTGGCCGTGCCGGGCCAGGGCCTGCATCTCCTTGCGCGAGCCGTAGCCCATGTTGGCCAGCAGGCGGTCGAGGCGGATGGTGGGCGTCTTGCTCACTTCCCAATCCCTACTTCACGGCCTCGATGACCTTGAACCCGCCCGTGTCGGCGCGGGGCGTCGCGGTCCGAAAGACGTCGGTCAGCACGGCCTCGTATGGCAGGTGGCGATTGGCCACCAGCCACAGCACCCCGCCCTTGCGCAGCAGCGCGGCCGCCTGGCGGATGAAGGCCTGCCCCAGGCTCTTGTCCTCGGCGCCGCCGTCGTGGAAGGGCGGATTCATCACCACGAAGTCCAGGCTGCCGGGCTCCAGACCGCTCTGCCGTGCGTCGGCCCAGCGGATGTCGGCGCGAGGGTCGGCGACGTTGCGTCGGGCGGCCTCGACGGCGCGGCGGTCGATGTCGAGCAGGGTCAGGCGCTCGACCTTCGGCGAGGCCAGCACGGCATGGGCCAGGACGCCGACGCCAGCGCCCAGGTCCGCCCCGGCGCCGGCCAGCGGCGGCAGGGTCTTCAGCAGCAGGGCGCTGCCCGGGTCGATGCGGTCCCAGCTGAACACGCCGGGCTGAGTCCACAGACCCAGCGTCGGCGACAGGCGCGGCGCGCCCTCGGCCAGAGCCTCATCGAGACCGATCGGCGTGTCGGGCCTGCGGGTGACGCAGATGCGATGATGGCGGCGGCCGTCCTCGTTCACGGCGCAGCCGAACGCCTCCAGATCCTTGCGCAGCCTGGAGCCGCCCTTGTCCTTGGGCGCGGCGGCGGTCAGTCGGCCATTGGACGCCAGCGCGCGAAGGGCGAGCGCGAGAACGTAGCGCCGCTCGATCGTGCCCGGAGGCGCGAGCAGCGTCATGCTGGTCATCGACCCGGGCGCGATGGCCTCGAGGTCGTCGGAGCCGGGGACGAGCGGCGAGAGGCGGATCGCGCCGGGCGGCGTCTCCACCACCTCGCGCGGCGGGGCGCCGTAGACGCCGTGTTGTTCGGAAGGTTCGGTCACGGGCGCGGTATAGCGCCAGGCGGGCGATTTCGGAATGGAGACGCCGTGCGTCCTTGGACACGGCGCAAAGCGCCTGCTCAGGACGACCGAGTTGGACGGCTTCAAACCTAGTCATCCTGCGCGGCGCCTGAGGCGCGTGTCGAAGGACGCATGGCGTCACCCGATCTCGACGATCTCCAGCTCATTGCCGGCCACCGTGGCCAGATCGCCGACCCCCTTGCCGAGCACGGCCTGGGCCAGAGGCGAGACATAGCTGACGCTGCCCCGGGCGGGGTCCGCCTCGTCCTCGCCGACGATGCGCCAGGTCTGGCGGCGGCCGTCCTCCCGCTCGACCGTGACCTGGCCGCCGAAGCGGACGGCGCCGTCGGCTGCGACCGGCTCGACCAGCTGGGCGCCGCCGCGGCGCGCCGACCAGTAGCGCAGGTCGCGGGTCGCCCGGGCCATGGCCGTGCGATCGTCCTTCACGTCGCCGGTCTGGGCCGCGGCATAGGCGGCGCGCGCCGCGGCCAGTTCGGCCTCGATGGCCGCCAGACCCTCCGGCGTGACCAGGTTGGGGTGGGGCGAGATCGGCCGGTCCGGCAGGTCCGCTGCGGTGGCCTCGTAGTCCTCTTCCTTGGTGAAGGCGACGCTCATCAGTCCGTACTCGTGCTTTTCGGCCAGCCTAGCACCGCTCGCGCGTCAGCGAGTCTGACATCGCCGTGTCGCACGGCCTGTGCCATGGTGCGCCTGGGGGCTCTTTGAACGGAGACAGGATCATGGCTTTGTTGGACCAGATCACCGGCGCCCTCGGCGGCCAGGGACAGGATGGATTGAGCGCGGTGCTCGGCTCGCTCGGCGGCGAAGGCGGCGGCCTGGGCGGCCTGATCGGCAAGGCGCAGGAACTGGGCATGGGCGATGTCGTCCAGTCCTGGATCGGCAAGGGCGACAACCTTCCGATCAGCCCCGAACAACTTCAGGCCGTGCTGGGCTCCGGCGTGGTCGGCCAGTTCGCCGAGAAGCTCGGCATCGACCCGGCGACTGCGGCGACGCAGCTGTCGGCGATCCTGCCCCAGGTGATCGACCAGCTGACGCCGGACGGCCAGGCCCCGGCGGCGGGCGCGGGCGGTCTGGGCGGGGCGCTCGGCAACCTCGTCGGCGGCGGCCTCGCCGGCGGTCTGGGCGACATGCTCGGCGGCCTGCTGAAGCGCTGACCATAGGGTTGACGTCCCTAGGGTGATGCCCGTCCCTCTGGCGTCAAAACAGACGCCAGAGGAGCCGCTCGATGACCTTCAAGCCCGACGACCTGATGTTCCGCCCCGGCCTGATGAAGGGCGAGCGGATCCTGATCACCGGCGGCGGCACGGGCCTGGGCAAGGTCATGGCCGAGGCCTGCTACATGCTGGGCGCAGAGGTCTACATCTGCGGTCGGCGCGGCGGCGTGCTGGACGAGACCGCCCGGGAACTGATGGCGGCCCATCCCGACGCCGGCGGCAAGGTCGTCGGCGTCGCCTGCGACATCCGGGTCCCGGAGGCGATCAAGGAGATGGTCGACGCGATCTGGGCCGACGGCGGGGCGCTGACCGGCCTGGTCAACAACGCCGCCGGCAACTTCATCAGCCGCACCGAGGACCTGTCGCCGCGCGGTTTCGACGCGATCGCCAACATCGTCTTCCGCGGCTCGTTCTTCGTCACGCTGGAGATCGGCAAGCGCTGGATCGAGGAGAAGCGGAAGGGGTCGGTGATCTCGATCCTGACCACCTGGGTCTGGAACGGCGGCCCGTTCACCGTGCCCAGTGCGATGTCCAAGGCCGGCCTGAATGTGATGACCCAGTCGCTGGCCGTCGAATGGGGCCACAAGGGCATCCGCTTCAACGCCATCGCGCCGGGGCCCTTCCCGACCGAAGGAATGAGCGCCCGCCTCAATCCCGGCCAGCAGCAGGACGCCTATTCCGACATGCGCGGCAATCCGCTGGGCAGGGTCGGCGAGATGCGCGAGCTGGCCAACCTGGCCGTCTATCTTCTCCACCCGCTTTCGACCTATGTGAACGGCCAGACGATCGCCATCGATGGGGCGTCGTACAACGCCGGCGGGGGCAACTTCTCGCGGCTGGCCGAATGGGGCGACGATCAATGGCAGGCCGTGAAGGACATGATCCGGGCGACCAACGACAAGGACCGCGCTCAGCGGACGGTCTGACGGCGGGCCTGCGCGAGCGGCCGACGGTGCGGCTGCTCCTGCTGTCGCCGGCGGACCGTCTGCTGCTCATGCGCTTCCACGACGACCGCCTGCCGGGACCGGTCCGGGGCGGCTGGTGTACGGTGGGAGGCGGGGTCGATCCCGGCGAGACCGTGCTGGAGGCGGCCCGGCGGGAGCTGTTCGAAGAGACCGGCATGATCGAGGCCGAGTTCGGTCCCGTGGTCTGGATCCGCACGCTCGCCCTGCCGGTGATGGGCGAAATGCGGCTGTTGCGGGAGTCCTTCCTGATCGCCCGCTGCACGCACGAGCGTCTGGCGGACAACGGCTGGACGGAAGAGGAGCGTCGCGTGGTCCTCGACATGCGGTGGTGGACGGCCGACGAGATACGGACCACGGACGAGACGATCTTCCCAAGGGAGCTCGGCGGCTTGCTCGGACCGTTGCTGGCGGGCGAACGGCCCGAGCCGCCGGTGGCCCTCTACGCCTAGAGGTCCAGGGAGACCGTCCGGCCCGCGGCCCACTGGACCTTGCCGTCGGGCGAGGCGGGCAGCAGCCGGGCCTTGCCGCCGTTGGAGTAGACGCCCTCGCGGAACAGCTTCTGCTCCTTGGTCCGGCGGCCGACGATCTCCGGCGGGCGGCGCCAGCTCATGAACTGCTCGGCCGCGGCGGTCCTGTCGCCCCTGTTGATCGAGGTGGTCAGGGCGGCTCTGGCGATGGCGCCGGTATTGAAGTGGAACGAGACCAAGGCGTCGAATTCGGTCTGGGATACCTTGGCCGTCACAGCCGCGTTCACGCCGTCCTCGTAGCGGACCAGGTCTCGCCGGAACAGCTCGATCGCCTCTTCCAGCGGCATCGCGCCGGAGTAGGTCTTCGGATCAGGCTTGCCGGCGGCGGCGGTATGCCCGACGCCGATCGTCCAGATTCCCTTGCTGTCCAGATAGCGCGTCAGGACGACGGCCTCGTGGCCGATCAGCTCCAGCGCGCCTTCGCGGGACATCTTCATCTCACTCATCGCATCCTCCAATGTGGCTAGACGCGGAGATGGGAATATATTCCTTCCCCCACAATCCCCCGAATGCAATCTATGGTTAATCAGGCGTTAACTCGCAAGCGAGAAGGTCGGGCCATGCGGACCGCGGCCTTCATCCTGATCCTTGCCGGAACGCTGGCGACCCCGGCCACGGCTCAGCTGCGCGGCAAGATCCAGATCGTGAAGCCCCAAGCCGAGCCGGCCGGTCTGCGCGGCGCTGCGGGCGAGACGTCGTCGGAGGCGCCTCGACCACGCGGCGACCTGTCCGCCCTGGTTCCGGCGCCGCTGCCGGTGCGCCCCGTCTCCAGCCCGATCCCGGCCGAGGGCGGGCAGTGCCGCAAGACCTGCGCCCGCGACTACTACTTCTGTCTGTCGGCCGAGGACGAGGCGACCTGCTCGCCGATCTGGGTGAAGTGCCAGGCCCGCTGCGGCGGGTGACCCCGCGTCACCGTTGACGCTCGCGGAAACCGCGGACACCCTCCGTCGAACAACGACAAGTCATGGCGCCGACAGGGAGGGTCCGCAGTGGACGAGCGTCTGCCGAAGGCCTGCGTCATCGGGGCGGGATGCAGCGGGTTCACGACCGCGAAGCGGTTGAAGGACCATGGAATCCCGTACGACTGCTTCGAGATGTCCGACGATATCGGGGGCAACTGGTACTACAGGAACCCCAACGGCCTCTCGGCCTGCTACGAGAGCCTGCACATCGACACCAGCAAATGGCGGCTGGCCTTCGAGGACTTTCCGGTCCCCACCGACTGGCCGGACTTTCCCCATCACGCGCAGCTGCTGCAGTACTTCAAGGACTATGTCGCGCACTTTGGCCTGCGCGAGACCATCACCTTCAACACCGCCGTGAAGAGCGCGCGGCGCAACGCCGACGGCCTGTGGGAGGTGGTGCTGTCGACGGGCGCGACCCGGCTGTACGACGTGCTGTTCGTCTGCAACGGCCATCACTGGAGCCCGCGTATCCCGGAGTACCCCGGTGAGTTCGACGGGCCGGCCTTCCACAGTCACGCCTACTGCGACCCCTTCGACCCCATCGACATGCGCGGCAAGAACGTCGTGGTGGTCGGCATGGGCAACTCGGCGATGGACATCGCCAGCGAGCTTTCCCAGCGGCCGATCGCCAAGAATCTCTGGGTCTCGGCGCGGCGCGGGGTCTGGGTGCTGCCCAAGTACATCAACGGCAAGCCGGCCGATAAGACCGCCCTGCCGCACTGGATGCCGCGCAAGCTGGGCCTCAGCCTGGCTCGCAGGATGATCAAACGGACGCTGGGCGCCATGGAGGACTACGGGCTTCCCAAACCCGACCACGAACCCCTGCAGGCCCACCCCTCGGTCAGCGGCGAATTCCTGACCCGGGCCGGCTGCGGCGACGTGAAGTTCAAACCGGCGATCAAGGCTCTGGAGGGACGGACGGTCCGCTTCGCCGACGACAGCGTCGAGGAGGTCGACGCCATCGTCTTCGCCACCGGCTACGACATGCGGTTCCCGTTCTTCGATGATTCCGCCCTGTTGCCGGACGCGGATCACCGGCTGCCGCTGTTCAAGCGGATGATGAAGCCGGGCGTGCCGAACCTGTTCTACATGGCCCTGGCCCAGCCGCTGCCGACGCTCGTGAACTTCGCCGAACAACAGAGCAAGCTGGTCGCCGCCTATCTCACCGGCCGCTACCTGCCGCCGACGGAAGCGGAGATGGAGCGGACCATCGTCAAGGACGAGGAGGCGCACATGGGCCACTACTACAAGGCCAAGCGCCATACGATCCAGGTCGACTTCGGCGTCTACGTCCACGATCTGCTCAAGGAGATCGAGCGCGGCGGCCGGCGCGCGGCGGCGGCGGGGAACAGGCTGCCGGTGGCGGCGCGCGCGGAGGCGATCGAGGCCTAGGCGAGCGGGCGGCGTCCGCTCACCGCCGTCGCGCAACCGAAGAAGAAGCGCCGGTAGGACACCTCCAGCCCCGCCTCCTCCAGCATTCGCGCCAGGCCGGACGCGTCGCTGAAGTTGCTCGTATAGGCGCCGATCATGGTGAAGTCCTGCGCCCCTCGCAGGAACAATCGCTCGATCAGCGGCAGAACCACGAGCAGGTGCAGGCGATAGACCGGGCGCAGCCACCAGCCCTTGGGGTCCGACGCCTCGATCATCGAGAAGACGCCGCCCGGCTTCAGCACCTGGGCGATCAGCTTCGCCAGCCGGCGATGCTGATCCGAGTTGAACGTCTTCAATCCGAAGGTCGAGACGATGAAGTCGGCGCTCTCCGGCGGGAGGCGGCTGGCGAACAGGTCGTCCTCGATGAAGCGGATGCGGTGCGCCCGCATGGCATGGAGGCGGTCCAGGGCGCGGCGGTGCATGCCTGGCGAGATGTCCACCGCCGTGATCGCGTCGATCTGCGGGAAGCGTCTCAGGAGGTGCGGCCAGACTTCGCCGGTGCCGGCCATCAGGTCGTAGCCGGTCGGAGCCTTTCCAGCCGGAGTCGGCAGAGCTTCGACGCATTGCCGGCGCCACCGCTCGGTGAAGCCGAACGAACAGATCAGGCTGAAGGCGATGTACTTGCCCGAGCAGCGGTCGAAGACCTCGCGCACGAAATCGGGGTCGTAGATGTCCCGAAGCTTGTCGATCACGCGACGAACGCACGCAGGAACGCCGCGACATGGAAAGCGCGATAGCGGCCTCGCTCGGCGACATCGTCCATGGGCAGGGCGTAGCCGACCGCGCCCAGCGAGGTCTGCAGGAAGGGAGCGTAGAACAGTCTGGCCATCAGCAGCGGATCGTGGCCGGCGACGAGTTCGCCGCGCGTCATCGCCCGATCGAACGCCCGCGCCAGGGCGACCAGCCCCGGCCCCAGCACCTCCCGCCGGATGAAGCCGGCGATCTCGGGCCGGCGGCCGGCCTCGTCCATGGCCAGCATCAGGTAGCGACGCGTCAGGCCGGTGGACTGGAGCTGCTCGACCCGCTCGGAGAAGCCGGCGACCATGTCGGAGATCGGACCCGGGTGTTCGTCGACCCAGCGCACGACCGCTCGGGCGGGCTCGGCCAGGTCTTCTTCCAGCAGCGCCTCGATCAGCCGATCCTTGCTGGGGAAGTAGCGATAGACGGCCGGCTTGGTGACGCCCACCGCCGCTGCGACCTCGTCCATGCGCGCGGTCTCGAAACCCTTGCGGGCGAAGAGCTCGCGGGCGGCGGCCAGAATCTCGCGCGGACGCGCTCGGGCGCGTTCGCCGCGGGTGGTCGGTCGGGCCTGCGCTGCGGTCACGGTACGCAATCTCCTGCTTCGCGTCGGCGAGCGTAGCTATATACTCACGGGTAACCAACGAGAGGAAATGCCGTGACTCCGAGTGTCGACGTCTTCTGGTCGTTCCGCAGCCCCTATTCCTACCTGGCGACGCCGCAACTGGTCCGGCTGCGCGAGGATTTCGACCTGCGGATCGTGATGCGGCCGGTGTTGCCGATCGCCGTGCGGATCGACGGCTTCTTCAAGCGGGTGAACCCGCTCTGGCCGCCTTATCTGGCGCGGGACGTCTACAGGCTGGGCGAGATGCAGGGCACGCCGATCCGCTGGCCGCGTCCCGATCCGATCGTCATGGACATCGCCAGCGGCGAGGTTCCGGCCGATCAGCCCTACATCCATCGTCTCACCCGTCTCGGCCAGGCCGCCGCCGAAGCGGGACGCGGCCTGGAATACATCGCTGAAGTCGGGCCCGTCATCTGGTCGGGCGCCGTCGACGACTGGCATCTGGGCGACCATCTCGCCAGGGCGGCCGAAAGGGCGGGCCTGGATCCGGAGGCGCTGGAACAGGCGGCCGCGTCCGAGGCCGACCGGCTGGACGCCCAGATCGCCGCCAATCAGCAGGCGCTGGAGAGCGCGGGGCACTGGGGCGTTCCGACCATGGTCTTCGACGGGGAACCGTTCTTCGGACAGGATCGTTTGGACGTCCTCCGTTGGCGTCTCGAGCAGCGCGGAGTGTCGAAGCGCCGTTCAGAAGCCATTCAGACGCATTAGGTTGATCTGCGCCTGGGCAGCGGCGAAAACGTCGCAGAACGGCGCTATCTCGGCGCACAGGAAGAGGTCTAGGCCATGAGCAACCATCGAATCATCCTGGGAGCGGCCGCCATCGCCCTGGCGATCGCCGGCGCTGCGGAGGCTCAACCGAGCGGCCGGGAGCGGATCACCCTCTACGAAGGGCCCAACTTCACGGGCCGCTCGTTCACGGCCGACCAGGACATCTCGAACCTGCCGCGCGAGTACAACGACCGCGCCATGAGCGTGCGGATCGTCGGCAGCTGGAAGCTCTGCGAGAACAGCAACTACGGCGGCCGCTGCGTCGACATCGACCGCGACGTCTCGGACCTGCGCTCATGGGGCATGGACCGCACGATCAGCTCCATGCGCAACACCGACTCCTACGGCGGCGGTGGCGGCGGCGGTTGGAATGGCGGCGGCGGCGGACGCCCGCCGGGCGGTGGTTGGGGCGGCGGTTCGCGCCAGCCCAGCATCACCTTCTACGAAGGTCCGAACTTCAGCGGCCGGTCCTACTCCTCCGACCAGGACATCTCTAACCTGCCGCGCGAGTACAACGACCGCGCCATGAGCGTGCGGATTCGCGGCAGCTGGAGGCTCTGCGAGAACAGCGACTACGGAGGCCGCTGCGTCGACATTGATCGCGACGTCTCGGACCTGCGCTCGTGGGGCATGGATCGCACGATCAGCTCGGCGCGCAACACCGACTCCTACGGCGGAGGCGGCGGCTGGAACGGCGGCGGCGGCGGTCGTCCGCCGGGCGGCGGCTGGCGCCAGCCGACCATCACGCTGTACGAAGGCCCCAACTTCTCGGGCCGGTCGATCACCATCGATCAGGACTACACCAACCTGCCCCGCGAATATAACGACCGGGCCCTCAGCCTCCGCGTCCAGGGCAGCTGGCAGGTTTGTCAGGACGCCAACTATCGCGGCCAGTGCATCTCGGTGGATCGGGACGTCCGCGACCTGGACCGCATGGGTCTGGGTCAGGCGATCTCGTCCCTGCGCTACGAAGGGCGCGACCGCTAGCGGTCGGACATAACGTCACTCTTTTCGGCGGTGCGCGAGACCTGTTAGCGTACCGCCGATGAGTGACGCCGCCCTACTGACACCCGGAAAGCGCGAGCAGACGAAGGTCGCGAACCGACGGGCCATTCTTGACGCTGCTCGCGAGGTCTTCGCCGAGCTCGGATACGAAGCCGCGACCGTTCGCGACATCATCCGCCGGACGGGCCTCGCGTCGGGGACCTTCTACAACTACTTCCGCTCGCGCGAGGAAGTGTTCGAAGCGCTGGCCGACGACGGCGCGGCCCGCTTCCGGCCGATCCTGCGCGCCTGCTGGGAGGCCTCGAACACCTTCGAAGGCTACCTGCGCGCTGCGATCCAGGCCTACTTCGACTTCATGGCCGACGAGCACGAGAACTGGTTGGCCGGCCGCCCGCCCGGCGAGCGGCATCCGCATGTCCGCGTCAAGACGCCGGAGATCGAGCGGGTGTTCCTGGAGGTCCGCGGGGCCTTCGCCCAGGTGATGGAGGCCGGCGGCGCGCCGCGGGTCGACGCCGACTACCTGTCCGCCGCCTGCATCGCCGTCGCGCGCGAGGTCGGGGACAAGATGATGGAGCGCCGCCCGATCGACACGGTCGGCGCCACGGATTTCGCCGTCAAGCTGATCCTCGGCGGCATTCCGGCGCTGCCGCGCTTGGCGCCTTGAGGGAGGCGCCTGGTGGCTGACCCCGCAGTCCAGAAGACGATCCTGAACGTCCTTCTGTCCCTTCCGACCCCCGTGCTGCGAGCCTTGTCCGGCGGCGGCGTCGTCTATCAGGGCGGACGTACACTGGATCCCCGCTTCCAGTTCCTGGCGGCCGGCGCCAAGCGGATGCCCGCGATGTCCTCGCTGTCGCCGGAGGAGGCCCGGTCCGCCAGCGCGGGCGGGCTGGTCCTGATGGCCGGCAAGCCCGAGCCCGGCGTGCGGATGGAGAATCTCAGCTTCGACGGCCCCGGCGGAGTAGTGAAGCTGCGGGCCTATCGCCCGGCTGAGCAGGACAGCGCGGCACCCCTGATCGTCTACGCCCATTTCGGCGGCGGCGTCATCGGCGACCTGGAGACCAGCGACGTCTTCTGCCAGATCCTGGCCCGGATCGCGCGCACGGCCGTGCTGTCGGTCGACTACCGCCTGGCGCCGGAACATCGTTTCCCCGCCGGCCTCGAGGACGTGCTCGCCGCCTACCGCTGGGGTCGCGACAACGCCGCCCGGTTCGGCGCGGCGCCGGGAGTCGCGGCTATCGGCGGCGATTCCATGGGCGGCAACTTCTCGGCCATCGTGGCTCAGGAGCTGAAGCGCCTCGGCGAGCCGCAGCCGGCCCTGCAGCTGCTGATCTATCCCGCCGTGGACGTGGCCAGCGAGACCCAGTCGATGACCACCTATGGCGACAGCTACCCGCTGTCCCGCGACACCATGAACTGGTTCATGGGCCACTACATGGGGCCCGACGCGGATCCGGCCGATCCTCGCCTGTCGCCGATCAAGACCCCCGATCTGGCCGGCCTGGCCCCCGCGGTCATCATTACCGCCGGCTTCGACCCGCTGGTCGACCAGGGCGAATGCTACGCCAAGCGACTGAAGGACGCCGGCGTGCCGGTGATCTATCGCTGCTATGACGGCATGGCCCACGGCTTCACCGCCTTCACGGGAGCCATCCCCTGCGCCGATGTCGCCTGTCGGGAGATCGCCGGGTTCGTGCGCCAGGCCTACGACGGGATGCTGAAGTAGGCCGCCGACCGGCGGGGGTGACTCCCCCTGCGGAACGGCCTCTAACACTGCCCCGAACAAGGGAGCGGAAGCATGCGCGCGCTGGTCGTCGACAGTCTGGGCGAGTTCTACGCCGGAACCTCGGTGCGCGAGGTCGATACGCCTGCGCCCGGAGCCGGCGAAGTCCTGGTCCAGGTTCGCGCCGCCAGCGTCAACTTCCCCGACCTGCTGATGACCAGGGGCGAGTACCAGTTCAAGCCGCCCCTGCCGTTCACGCCGGGGTTGGACCTGGCGGGAGAGATCGTGGCGCTCGGCGACGGCGTGACCGGCTGGAAGGTCGGCGATGCGGTGGTGGGCGGCGCGCGACTGGGCGGTTTCGCGGAGTGCGCCGTCCTGTCGGCCTCCGCGCTGAAACCCAAGCCGCAGCGGCTCAGCTTCGCCCAGGCGGCCGCCTATGGCGCGGCCTATCTGACGGCCTATGTCGCGCTGGCGCGGCGGGCGCAGGTCCAGCCGGGAGAGTGGGTGCTGGTCCACGGCGCGGCCGGCGGCGTCGGCTTGGCCGCCGTCGACATGGCCAAGGCCCTGGGCGCCCGCGTGATCGCGGCTTCGGCCTCCGACGAGAAACTGCAGATTGTCGCCGACGAGTATGAGCCAGACGCCGTCGTCAACGTGACGGGCGGGTTCAAGGATCAGGTCAAGGCGATCACCGGCGGGGCCGGCGCGGACGTGATCTACGACCCGGTCGGCGGCGATGTCTTCGACGAGAGCGTGCGCTGCATCGCCTTCGACGGCCGGCTGCTGGTGATCGGCTTCACCTCGGGCCGGATTCCGACCGTCTCGGTCAATATGCCGCTGATCAAGGGTTTCTCGGTGATCGGGGTGCGCGCCGGCGAGTACGGCCGCCAGTTCCCGGCCAAGGGCAAGGAGAACCAGGACGCCATCTGGCGGATGGCCGACGAGGGCGTCATCCGGCCGCGCGTCCACGCCGAACTCCCCCTGGAGCAGTGGCGCGAGGCCTTCGACCTGCTGGCCGATCGCCGCGTGGTGGGGAAGGCGATCATTCGCCCCGACCTGTAAGGCCTTGGCTTGACTCGCGAAGTCCCTTCCCGTATTTCCGCCCGCTCATCGCGACGGGCCCCGGCCTGGCGCGTCTCGATTTTTGAACTTGGAGCTTTCCCGTGAGCAAGCGGACCTTTCAGCCCTCGCGTCTCGTGCGCAAGCGCCGTCACGGCTTCCGGCTGCGGATGTCGACCAAGAACGGCGCCAAGATCATCGCGCGTCGTCGCGCCAAGGGCCGCAAGCGCCTTTCGGCCTAGCGTCTGACGCGCGCGTCCCCATCTGCGTCTCACGACGAAGGGCCGGGACGACTTGCAGCCAACGCCTGACATCCAGCGACTGAAGCGGCGGCCGGAGTTTCTCCTGGCCGCCAAAGCGCCTTCCTGCGCCCGCGGCGCAGTGGTGGTGCAGCGGCGTGACCGCGCCGATGACAATCCCGCTATCCGCGCCGGCTTTACGGCGACCAAGAAGATCGGCGGCGCCGTCGATCGCAACCGCGCCAAACGGCGTCTGCGCGAGGCTGCGCGCCTTCTGCTCCCTCAGATCGGCCGTCCCGGCTCCGACTATGTCTTCATCGCCCGCGGCGGCACGACGACGCGGGGGTGGGACCGTCTCCTTGACGATGTGAAAAGCGCGCTGATAAGGCTCGCCGCCGATCCCGGCCCCGCCCCGGCGTCCGCCGACGCCCCGTCCGACCTCTCGCGCCCCGGTTAGTCCGCTCCATGCAGCAGAACGACTCCCGCAATACGATCGCGTTCTTCGCCATCGCCGTGCTGATCCTGATCGGCTACCAGTTCTTCGTCTTCGAGCCGCAGAAGGCCCAGAAGGCGGCGGAGAACCGGGCGAAGGCCGCGGCCGCTCAGGCTCAGGCGCCGACCGGGCCTGTGGTCCCCAAGGTGGTTTCGCGTGACGTCGCCAAGGCGGCGAGCCCGCGCGTGGCGGTCGACACCCCGGCGCTGGCCGGTTCGCTGCGCCTGCAGGGCGCGCGCATCGACGACCTGTACCTGAAGGGTTACCGCGAGACCCTGGACAAGAATTCGCCGCCGGTGGAGCTGTTCCGCCCCGAGGGCGCCGAGCACGCCTGGTTCGCCGAGTTCGGCTGGACCGGCCAGAATATTCCGGGCCTGCCGGGCGCTCAGACCATATGGACCAGGACGGCCGGCGATGTGCTGGCCCCGGGCAAGCCGGTCACTCTGACCTACGCCGCGCCCAACGGCCTGACCTTCACCCGCAAGGTGTCGGTCGACGACAAGTTCATGTTCACGATCGAGGACGCGGTGACCAACGCCGGCGGCGCCCCGGTCACCCTGGCGCCCTACGCGTCCGTCCAGCGCCAGGGCCTGGCGCCGCACCATGGCAAGGGCCAGAACGTCCATGAGGGCGCGGTCGGCATTCTGTCCGACGGCGACAAGGGCCGCGAGCTTCGCCTCAGCAAGTACAAGGACTGGAAGAAGAAGGCCTCCCAGACCTTCGCCTCGACGGGCGGCTGGCTGGGCGTCACGGACAAGTACTGGCTGGCGGCCCTGGTTCCGAACCAGTCCGAGAAGATCAACGCCTCCTACCGCGTCACCCCGAGCCAGGACGTCGACATCTACGACGTCAACTACGTGGGCGCGCCGCGCACTATCGCCGCCGGGGCGACGGTCACCGAGACGACCCGCCTGTTCGCCGGCGCCAAGGTCGTCCAGGACCTGCAGGGCTACGAGAAGACGCTGGGCATTCCCGACTTCGACAAGGCGGTCGACTGGGGGATGCTGTGGTTCTTCACCCGGCCGTTCTTCATGGCGCTGGAGTACATCTTCGGCCTCGTCGGCAACTTCGGCGTCGCCATCCTGGCGGTGACCCTGCTGGTGCGCCTCCTGCTCTTCCCGCTGGCGCACAAGAGCTACGAGTCCATGTCGCGGATGAAGAAGCTCCAGAAGCCGATGGAGGAGCTGAAGGTCCGCTACAAGGACGATCCGGCCAAGATGCAGCAGGAGACGCTGGCCCTGTACCAGCGCGAAAAGGTCAACCCGGTCGCGGGCTGTCTGCCGATCCTGCTGCAGATCCCGATCTTCCTGGCCTTCTACAAGGTGCTCTCGGTCACCATCGAGATGCGGCATGCGCCGTTCATCGCCTATATCCAGGACCTGTCGGCGCCCGATCCGCACACCATCCTGAACCTGTTCGGCCTGATCCCGTGGGACGTCGCCTCGACGCCCTTCATCGGCGGCGTCGACGCCCTGGTGCACCTGGGGCCGCTGCCGCTGCTCTACGGCTTCACCATGTGGCTGACGACGGCGATGAACCCGCCGGCGCCCGATCCCATGCAGCAGCGCATCTTCCAGCTGATGCCGATCCTGTTCACCTTCATCATGGCCGGCTTCCCGGCGGGCCTCCTGCTGTACTGGACGTTCTCGAACGTGTTCTCGATCTTCCAGCAGTACATCATCATGCACCGCCTGAAGGTCGATAACCCGATCGACGACTTCCTCGCCAAGATCCGCGGCGAGGGGAAGGCGGTCGGTTGACCGAGGTCTTCGACCCGGACGAGATCGAGGCCGCGCGCGTCCTCTTCGCCCATCCGGTCGCCTTCATGATGGGGGCGGTTCGGATGGACGGGCTGCCCGCGCCGGACTTGCCGGAAGTAGCCTTCGCCGGCCGCTCGAACGTCGGCAAGTCCAGCCTGATCAACGCCCTGGTCGGGCAGAAGTACCTGGCTCGGGCCTCGAACGAGCCGGGCCGGACCCGCGAGATCAACTTCTTCAATCTCGACGACAAGCTGCGGCTGGTCGATTTGCCCGGCTACGGCTTCGCCAGGGTGTCGCGCGGGGTGGCCAACAAGTTCCAGGATCTGGGCCGGGCCTATCTTCGTGGCCGGCCGAACCTGAAGCGTGTCTATCTGCTGATCGACGCCCGTCACGGGCTGAAGGACGTCGACAAGGAGGCGCTGGACGCGCTGGATCTCGCGGCCGTCAGCTATCAGATCGTCCTGACCAAGGCCGACAAGCTGAAGGCCGCCGAGGTCGAGAAGGTGGTCGCCAAGACGGTCGAGGCGATCCGCAAGCGTCCGGCCTCGTTCCCGCGCGTGCTGGCGACCTCGTCCGAGAAGGGCGTCGGCATCCCGGACCTGCGCGCGGAAGTGAAGGCGGCCTGCGAGGTCTAGCGGGTCGCATGGTTCGACACGCCCGTCGCGCCGGCCGCTCGCCCTGACGACGACAAGTCATCCCGAGCAGCGCGAAGCACGTGTCGAAGGGCGCACGGCGTCTACTTCCGCACCACCTCGCCGCCCTTCATCACGAAGGTCACCCGCTCGAGTTCGCTGACGTCGGCCAGCGGATCGCCCTTCACCGCGATGAGGTCGCCGTAGCGGCCGACCGAGACCTGGCCCACGTCTCCGGTCTGGCCCAGCGCGGCGGCGGCGTTGAGGGTCGCGGCCTGGATCGCCTGCAGGGGCGAGGCGCAGTAGCGGACCATCACGGCGAACTGCTTGGCGTTGTCGCCGTGCGGATAGACGCCGGCGTCGGTGCCGTAGATCTGCTTCACCCCGGCCTTGATCGCCTTGCAGAAGTTCTGGCGCTGGGCCTCGCCGATGGCGCGGTCCTTCTCGATCTCGCTCTCCCGGACGCCGTTCTTGCGGCCTTCGGCCTGGGTGTAGTCGGTGTTGTAGATGTCCATCGAGAACCAGGTTCCGGCTTTCAGAGCATCCTTGATCCCCTGATCGTCGACCAGCGAGACGTGCTCGATGGTGTCGACGCCGCCGGCGATGGCGGCCCGGATGCCCTCCGGTCCGTGCGCGTGGGCGGCGACCTTCAGGCCCTGCATATGGGCCTCGGCGGTGATCGCCCTGATCTCTTCGACGGTCATCTGCTGCACGCCGACGCCGTCGTTGGAGAAGACCCCGCCCGTCGCGCAGATCTTGATCGCCTTGGCGCCGTACTTGTGCATCTGGCGGACCATGCGGCGGGCCTCTTCCGGCCCGTCGGCCACCGCGGGGCTCACCGCCTCGACCGAGGGCGGAAAATAGGTCTGGTCGCAGTGGCCGCCCGTGGCGCCGATGGCGTAGCCGGCGGGAACGATCCTGGGGCCCTTGATGAAGCCCTCCTCGATCCCCTGCTTCAGGGCCACGTCGTTGTAGCGGTCGGAGCCGACGTTGCGGACGGTGGTGAAGCCGGCGTCCAGGGTGCGGGCCGCATGGGCGACGCCGACGACGGCCCAGAAGCTGTCGGTGAAGCGCAGGCCGGTGTAGCCGCCGTACAACGGGCTGCTGTCGAGGTGGACGTGCATGTCGATCAGGCCAGGCAGCAGGGTCTGGCCGGGCAGGTCGACGTGCTCGTAGCCCGGCTGCAGCGTCATCGAGGCCAGGGAGCCGATCGCGGTGATCCGACCGTCGACGATGACCACGGCCGGGTTCTCGACATAGCGGCCGGTCGTGACGTCGAGCAGCCGGGCGGCGGTGACCACCACCGTCTTCTTGCCGGCGGGCGGTGCGGGCTGGGCCGCGGCGGCCCCTCCCGCGGCGATGGCGACAGCGAAGGCGGCGACGGCGACCAGGCGCATGGTGGTTCCCCCCGAAATGATCCGGCGACTGTACCGATACGCCTGTCGATTGCGAGCACTTGCCTAAACGCTCCCGCAACGCTTGTGTCATAAGATTCGCTGGGCTCAGTCGTCGGGGAGCGCTTGTCCGTGAAGATCGAGGTCGTCAGGCCGTGGGAGCTGACCGCCGACGCCGTCGCGCGTTGGACGGCTCTGCAGTCGGCTGACCGGGTGCTTGAGAGCCCGTTCCTGTCGCCGCATTGGCCCCGCGCCGTGGCCAAGGCGCAGGGCGCGCCGACCGACAATCGCGGCGTCCGCGTGGCCGTGATCGGCGGGCTGGATGATCCCAAGGGCTTTCTGGCTGCTCGTGTCAGCGCCTTCTCGGCGATGCCGGCCGGCGCGCCGATGTGTGACTACCAGGGCCTGGTCGCCGAGCCGGGCCTTGAGGTCGATCCGCGCGCCGTGGTCTCGGCGCTGGGCGTCGGCCGCCTCGATTTCAGCGAGATGCTGCAGGAGCAGCGAGTCTTCGCCCCCCACGTCCGCGGTTCGGATGTCTCCCGGGTCATCGACGTGTCCTACGGCTACGCCGCCTACGAGGCCGAGCGGCGCGAGGCGGGCGTCTCCGCTCTCAAGGACACCGACAAGAAGCGCCGCAAGGTCGAGCGCGAGGTCGGCCCCGTCACCTTCACCGCCTTCTCGCGGTCGAAGGCCGATTTCGACAAGCTGGTCGAATGGAAGCGCGCCGCCTGGAAGGCGACCGGCCAGACGGACGTTTTCTCCGCCGACTGGCCGCAGCGGCTCGTGCGCGGGCTGTTCGCCAGCCGAGATCCCGATTTCGGCGGCGTGCTGTTCACCCTGCATTTCGGCGACCAACTGGCCGCCGCCCAGTTGGACATCCACGGCGGCCGCACGGTGCACAGCTGGATCATCGGCCACGAGGCGGCCTTCGAGCGCTATTCACCCGGCATGATCCTGTTCCAGTCGATCCTGCGCTGGATGGACGACGTCCCCTACGATCGTCTCGATCTCGGCGCCGGGGACTACCGCTTCAAGCGCGAACTGGCCAACCGGACCGTTGGCGTCTCCCACGGTTTCGTGGGCAATCCGTCGGCCTCGGCGCTCCTGCGCCAAGCCGTCTACGGCGTGCGGCAGGCGGCGGAGGCGCTGCCGCTGGGCCGCGTTTCCGAGCTGCCGGCCAAGGCGATGCGCCGACTGGACCTGTTGCGGGGCTTGCGGTGAGGGGCCGGGCCCTTTAACCGCAACCTGCGATGACCCTGACCCTCGACGACATCAAGGCCGCCGCTGGCCGGCTGGCCGGCCACATCGAACGCACGCCCTGCCGCCATTCGCGGACGCTGTCGGAAATCACCGGCGCGGAGGTGTGGGTCAAGTTCGAGAACCTGCAGTTCACCGCCGCCTACAAGGAGCGCGGCGCGCTGAACAAGCTGCTGCTGCTCAGCGAGGAAGAGCGCCGGCGCGGGGTGATCGCCGCCAGCGCCGGCAACCACGCTCAGGGGCTGGCCTATCACGGCGCCCGCCTGGGCGTGCCGGTCACGATCGTGATGCCGCGAGGCACGCCGTTCGTGAAGGTGCAGCATACCCAGGCCCACGGCGCCAACGTCGTGATCCACGGCGACACCTATGACGACGCCGCCGCCCACGCCCAGAAGCTGCGCGAGGAGCAGCAGCTGACCTTCGTCCATCCGTTCGACGACCTGGACGTGATGGCCGGCCAGGGCACCATCGCCCTGGAGATGCTCGAGGACGCGCCCGATCTGGAGGTCCTGCCGGTGCCGATCGGCGGCGGCGGCCTGATCAGCGGCGTCGCCGTCGCGGCCAAGGCGATCCGCCCGGACATCCGCATCTTCGGCTGCGAACCGGCGATGTATCCGTCCTTCACCGCCCGCATGCGCGGCATGAACGCCCAGGCCGGCGGCCAGACCATCGCCGAGGGCATCGCCGTCAAGCACGTCGGCCAGATCACCTATGGCGTCGTCCGGCCGCTGATCGAGGATGTGCTGCTGCTCGAGGAGCCCTATTTCGAGCGCGCTCTCAGCCTCTACTGCAACGTCGAAAAGACCGTGGTCGAGGGCGCCGGCGCGGCCTCGCTGGCGGCGCTGCTGGCCTATCCGGAGCGTTTCCGCGGCAAGAAGGTCGGCCTGATCGTCACCGGCGGCAACATCGACACCCGCCTGCTGGCCAGCGTCCTGACCCGCGAACTGGTCCGCGCCCAGCGGCTGGTCTCGCTGCGCATCATCGGGGACGACCGTCCTGGCCTGCTGGCGACGGTCAGCCACGTCATCGGCGAGCACGGCGGCAACATCATCGAGGTGGCCCACAACCGCCTGGCCCTGGACGTGCCGGCCAAGGGCGCGGAGTTCGACATCATGATCGAGACCCGTGACGCCCAGCACACCCAGGAGATCATGGACGCCCTGCGCGCCAGCGGATATCCGCCTCGGGCGGTTTAGGAGAGTACCGATGCTTCGTCGTTCGCTCGTCGTCGCCCTCGCCGGGCTGACGCTGCTCGCCTGCAATCGCAGACCAGCCGAAGCCGATCCGGCCCTGATCCAGGCGAATGCAGCGACCGCCGCGGCCTTCATGGAAAAGACGGCCAAGGAGCCGGGCGTCCAGAAACTGCCGTCCGGCGTGCTCTACCAGATCATCGCCAAGGGGCCGGGAACCGGCGTCTCGCCCAAGCCCGCCGACGACATCAAGGTCCACTACGAAGGCAAGCTGATCTCCGGCGAGGTCTTCGACAGTTCTTACCAGCGCGGCGCGCCGGCGGTGATGCAGCTGCGCGGCCTGATTCCGGCCTGGGTCGAGGCCCTGCAGCAGATGAAGCCGGGCGACCAGTGGATTCTCTATGTCCCGCCCGAACAGGGCTACGGCGCCCAGGGCGGCGGTCCGATCCCGCCCAACAGCGTGTTGATCTTCAAGATCGAGCTGGTCGACGTCCTGCCGGCGGCCGGGACGACCGCGCTGGGCTAGGGCATATCGACATTCAGGCTGCTTGGCCTGTCTTCCTCCGATTGTTCCCGCGAAGGCGGGAACCCAAGCCGAGGTTCAAGTCGGCCATCGGCGGTGAAGCGGCATGGTCGGCTTGGACCCCCGCTTTCGCGAGGGCCCTCGGGCGAGTTCCCGCCCCCTCCACGAATGTCCATTGGCCCTAGACGACGAATCCGCTCGACAGAACCTTGTTCGCGCAGACCGTTCCGCGCAAGGTTCTTGCAACCGTCCTCCAGTCCGAATGGAGCGTATGGGTTGGAGGGGGTGTCATGCGGATCGCGCGTCGTCGTTTCATGCAGTGTGCGGGTGCGGCTGGGCTCATAGGAAGCGGGACGCCGGTCGCGGCGCGCGCCGACGACACGCTCGATGCGGTCGTCGCGGAGTTCATGAGCACGCCGCCGGGGCTTCGGTCGAACGCGATCCTTTATCGCAAAGCCGACGAGGGGTTTCCGGATCTTTCCCACGAAGGGTCGGAGCGGGCCGCGGCGCAGGCCAGGCGCTGGATCGCCCGCCTCACGCCGCTGAAGAACGCGCCTCTGGACGATGATGATCGCGACACGCTCGGCGTGTTGCTCTGGGAGCTTGAGACCAGTCTCGGGCATCACCGCTACTATTGGCTGGATTCACCGCTCAGCGCCGATGGGTCGGCGATCGAGATAGGGATAGGACGTCTTGCGGCTGCGCCGCTCCAGACGGCGGCCGACCTCGACCGGTATCTCGCCCGACTGGAGACCTTTCCGGCCTACGTGGGGCAGGTGGAGGCCAGGGTTCGAGGGCAGGAGAGCCGGGGTGTTCTCTCGCATAGGGAGACCGTCGCGGCCGAAGTTCTTCAGCTCGATCGCACCCTGGCGTCGCCCCTGAGCGCCTTCGTTCCCTCGGCGGAGCGCCTTTCGAAGATTCCGGCGGCGGCGGGGACGCGGTTCAGGGCCCGGGCGGCGGCGTTGACCGAAGGTCGTGTCGTCCCAGCGCTCCGCCGCCTGGCTGACTATCTCAGAAACGACTACCTGCCCCGGACAAGCGACGCCGTCGGGCTCTGGCGTCTGCCCGAAGGGGCGGACTACTACCGGTTCCTGCTCCGCTCCAACGTCACGCTGGACCTCGACCCGTCCGATGTCCACGAACAGACTCTGGAGACCGTGGCGGAGGCCGATCGGGACCTGGCGGCGTTGCGCCGCGAGATCGGCTTCCAGGGCTCGGCCGAGGCGTTCCATGCCGAGCTGCTGACCGGCGCCCGCTGGAAGGCGTCCAGCGTCCAGGAAGTATCGGACCGCTTCACCGCCGGGCTCAGGCGCTTCGACCCGGTGTATGCACGCTTCTTCGAGCGGCCGCCGAGCACGCCGTTCGGGGTCGAGCCGCAGGCGCCGGAATTCAACGACATCATGGTGAACGGCCGCTATCGGTGGCCGACGGACCAGAACCCCCGCGGCGCCTATCTGTTCAACGGCGGCGACCTCGCCAACACGTCCTGGATCTGGGCGACGCCGCTGGTCCTGCACGAACTGGTGCCGGGCCACCACCTGCAGATCGATCGGATCTACGCGAGCCGGACGCTGTCGCCGTTCCGCAAGTCCATGAAGGCGGGCGGGCCGGTCGAAGGCTGGGCGGAGTACGGGCGGCGGCTGGCCGTGGAGGCGGACCTCTATGCAGGCGATCCGATGACGCAGTACGCCAACCGGCTGATGGACCGCCGTATGGCGATGATGGCGGCGGCCGACACGGGCATGCACGCCAAGCAATGGTCGCTGACCAAGGCGCTGGACTACTTCTCCGGCAACGCCATCACCAAGCCCGCGCTGCAGCGCCGGGCGATACTCGGGATCGCGACGGAGTACCCGGGGTTCCTGCCGAGCTACTGGGCGGGCGGTGCAGAGTATGCCCGTCTCCGCCGCCGGGCGGCCGCCGCGAAAGGCCCGGCGTTCGACCTCCGTCGGTTCCATGAGACCATCCTCTCGGCCGGCGCCTTGCCGTTCCCGGTGCTCGAGGCCCGGCTCGACCGGCATTTCGGAAAGGCCTGAGCCTTCAGTCTTCCGGCTCGAACAGGCTGTCCCTCGGCGTGGGCGCCGCCCTCTTCCTGTGAGGGCGTTCCTGCATCACGCCGGGGTAGCCCTTGAGCGGGCTCAGCGGCCCGCCGGTCCAGGTCCAGTCCGCCTGCTGGTCCAGGTGCATGTGATAGCGCGGCTCGCGGCCCGTCCGGGTTGCGAACAGGGCGCGCGGGATGTTGATGAATTTCGGCGAGCGATGGCGTTCGAGGAAGAGCGGCGTGCCGCAGCGGCCGCAAAAGCTGCGCGTCGCCTTGGCCTCCTGATCTTCCCAGCGAACGATCGCCGACTCGCCTTCCAGCAGCCGGCACCGGCGCTTCCAGGTTCCTACCCAGGTCATGTAGGCGGCCGCGTTCGCACCTCGCGTGGTGATGGAATGATCATGCCAGGCCCAGGTCGCCGGTACGTCGATCTCGAGCCGCACGGCGCCGCAGGCGCAGCGGCCCTCGGACTGGACGGCGGAGCGTTTCTCGGGCGGGGGCGCGGCGGACGTCGTCATGCGGCGAGGCTGTCAGAAGACCCGCCCGCCGGAAACCCTCAGGCCGCCCAGGGCTCGAAGTCGGACATCTGGCCATCCAGCGCGCGCCGGAAGGCGGGCCGCGCCTCGCAACGTTTCAGATAGGCGTCCAGCTTCGGGAAGTCGGCGACGATATCCGTGTGCCGCAGGATGCGCAGCACCGTGGCCATCATCAGGTCGCCGGCCGTGAAGCGGTCTTCCAGCCAATCACGGTCGCCGAGCCAATCCGACAGCTGGTCCAGGCGCAGACGAAGGAAGGCCTCGGCCTGCGGACGACGTTCGGCCGTCCAGGCTTCGCCGGCGTGGAACAGGTCGATGTGGGCCAGGTCGGTGACGGCCGTCTCGATCGAGTTGAGCGCCGCCAGGACCCAGCAGGTCACGCGGGCCGCGCCCGCTGGATCGGTCGGGCCGAGGGCGGCCGACTTGGCGGCGACATGCAGCACGATGGCGCCCGACTCGAAGAGTCTGAGGCCGTCTTCCTCGTAGACCGGCACCTGGCCGAACGGCTGGAGCGCCATGTGGGCGGGGGTGTTCTTGTCGGCCAGGGTGATCAGGTTCACCCGGTAGGACAGGCCCGCTTCCTCCAACGCCCAACGCACGCGCAGATCGCGCACCAGGCCCTGGGCGAGCGGCGGGACGGAGCGGAACGCGGTGACGGTGATCATCGGGCGATCTCCTTCGCGAGAGCCTCTGCGTAATCGGCCTCCTTCTCGACGAAGCTGGCCCAGCCGCCGATGTGACTGTCGCGGACCGCGACGTCGGTGAAGGGCGCCTGCCGGAAGGTCTGGATCGTCTTGCCGTCCTTTTCCTCGAAGGTGACGGTGACGATGGTGTCGAGCGGCGGCCCGAAGCCCTCGTCCCAGGCGAAGGTGAAGACCAGCCGCTTCTCCCGCACGATCTCGCGATAGACGCCGCCCATCCGGCCTTCGCCGTACTGGTCCGAGACCATGTGCGCCCGCCAGGCGCCGCCGGGGCGGAAGTCGGCCTCGAACAGGGTGCAGGTGAAGTCCTTCGGTCCCCACCAGCGGATCGCGTGCTCCCGGCTTTCCCAAAGACGGAAGACCAGGGCGACAGGGGCGTCGAGGACCCGGACGATCTCGAGCGCGTCGTCTCCGATCGCGCGGGCTTCAGTGACGGTCGCCATCGGGGTCGCCTTTCGTGAGCTGCGCGATGTAGTCGTCCATGCGGTCGAACCCGCCGTCCCAGAAACGGCGATAGCGCTCGACCCAGCCGGCAATCGCCTCCAGCGGGGCGGCTTCCAGTCGGCAGGGCCGCCATTGCGCCTCGCGACCGCGGGAGATCAGGCCGGCGTGCTCCAGGACCTTCAGGTGCCGCGACACGGCCGGCAGGCTGATGTCGAACGGCGCCGCCAGTTCGTTCACGGTCGCCTCGCCCTGGGCCAGCCGCGCCAGGATCGCCCGGCGGGTCGGGTCGGCGAGGGCCGATAGCGTGACGGAGAGAGGGTCGGGCGTTGTCATTTAGCCAACACGTTAATTAACGTAGTAGCTAAATACGGGCGACGAGACGGGGAGTCAAGCCCCGGACACGCGCCTTGCGGACGCATGCCCCGGGGGTGAAATCAGTCGGTGAAGACGACGGTCTTGCGGCCGTTCAGCAGCACGCGGTCCTCGAGGGCCCAGCGAAGAGCGCGGGCCAGGACGCGCCGCTCGATGTCGCGGCCCTTGCGGATCAGGTCCTCGGGCGTGTCGCGATGGCTGATGCGCTCGACGTCCTGCTCGATGATCGGGCCCTCGTCGAGGTCGCTCGTCACATAGTGGGCCGAGGCGCCGATGACCTTCACCCCGCGAGCATGGGCCTGATGGTAGGGCTTGGCGCCCTTGAAGCCCGGCAGGAACGAATGGTGGATGTTGATGCAGCGTCCTTCGAGCTTGGCGGCCAGCCCGTCGGAGAGCACCTGCATGTAGCGGGCGAGCACGACCAGGTCCGCGTCGGCGGCGTTGATCAGCCGCCAGACTTCCGCCTCCTGCTCCAGCTTGGTGGCCTTGCTGACCGGCAGGTGGTGGAACGGCAGGTCGCCGAGGTCGACGTGGCGATAGGTCGAGGCCGGGTGGTTCGAGATCACCCCGGCGATGTCCATGTCCAGTTCGCCGATCCGCCAGCGGTAGAGCAGGTCGGCCAGGCAGTGGTCCGACAGGCTGGCGAGGATCATCACCTTCTTGCGCACGGTCGGATCGCGCAGGCTCCAGCGCATGGCGAAGGTCGTCGCTATGGCCTCGAACTGTCCGCGGAGGTCATCGGCGGTGTGGCCGTCCGGCGCGAACACGACCCGCATGAAGAAGGCCCCGGTCTCGGGGTCGTCGTATTGCTGGGCGTCCAGGATGTTGCAGTCGCGCTCGGCCAGGAAGGCGGAGACGGCGGCGACGATGCCCCGACGATCGGGGCAGGACAGGGTGAGGATGAGGCCTTGGGTCGACATGAGGGCAAGGCCTTAAGCGGCAGGTGGTTCCGGGGCAAGAGTTTGCGCTGCGGGAGCGGTTCATAAGCGGCATGAGGCACGATTTTCGATCCTCTCCGGTCTGGGAGAGGGGGACCGTGCGAAGCATGGCGGAGAGGGCCCGGGGGCGGTTGGGCCGCGCCGCCGCGCCTGCGGCGTGGTCCCCCCTCCCCCAATGGGAAAGGATCGCCTAGGTAGGATCCCATGACCGACGCCCTGACCGACCGCGCCATCGAAATCCTCGGCAAACTGGTGAGTTTCGACACCACCTCGCGGGGGTCGAATCTGGCGCTGATCGACTGGGTCGAGCGCTATCTGGCGGATCGGGGCGTGTCGTCGCGGCGGATTCCGAACCACGACGGCGACAAGTCGAACCTGCTGGCCAGCGTGGGGCCGGCGGTCGAAGGCGGGGTGATCCTGTCGGGCCATACCGACGTCGTGCCGGTCGACGGCCAGCCCTGGACCTCGCCGCCGTTCGAACTGACCGAGCGGGACGGGCGGCTGTTCGGGCGGGGAACCGCCGACATGAAGGGCTTCATCGCCCTCGCCCTGGCCGCCGTCCCGGACTTCCAGGCCGCCGGTCTCAAGCGACCCGTGCATCTGGCCTTCTCCTACGACGAGGAGACCGGCTGCTTCGGCGCGCCGGACATGATCGCCGTGATCGCCCGCGACCTGCCCCGGCCGGCGCTGGCGGTGATCGGCGAGCCCTCCGGCATGAAGGCGGTCAGCGGCCACAAGGGCGCCGGCTTCTTCCGGGTCGTGGTGACCGGCCGCGAGGCCCATTCCAGCCAGCCGCATCTGGGCCTATCCGCCAACATGGCCGCCGCCGAGCTGATCGCGGCGCTGAAGACCCTGTCGGACGGCATGGCGGCGAAGGCGGAGCCGGCTTCGCCGTTCGAGCCGAAGGGCCACACCCTGAGCATCGGCCGGATCGACGGCGGCACGGCGGCCAACATCCTGGCCCGACGTTGCGAAATCGTCTTCGATATTCGGGCCGAGCCCGGCAGCCGGACCCTCGATCTGCTGACCGGGTTCCGGGCGCAGGTGACCGAGCTGGACGCCCGGTTGAAGGCGCGTGACCCGGCCTGCGGCGCGGTGTTCGAGGTCATCGCGGACGTACCGCCCATGGCCCCGGAAGACGCCGGCGCGGCCGAGGCCTTCGTCCGCGGCCTGGTCGGCGACAACAGCCCGCTACGAGTCGTGCCCTACGCCTCGGAAGGCGGGCAGTTCCAGGGCGCGGGCTTCTCCAGCGTGATCTGCGGGCCAGGGTACATCGACCAGGCGCACCAGCCGGACGAATATGTCGCGATCGATCAGATGCGGCAGGGCGCGGCCTTCATGCATCGGCTGGCGGAACGCCTTTCAGTCGACTGACCGCCCAGCCGGCCGCATCCCGCACGACGGGAGCGGGGTCGTTTCGGAGGCGCTCGGCGGACGGCAGGAGGGTCGGATCGCCGCTGTTGCCGATGGCGTAGAGCACGTTCCGGACGAAGCGGTCGCGGCCGATGCGCTGCACGGCGCTGCGCCGGAAGACGAACCGGAAGCCCTCGTCGTCCAGGGCGGCCAGTTCCGACAGCCTGGGCGCGACAAGCGCCCGTCGCGCCTGGAACTGGGCCTGGCGCGAGGTTTCGGCGAACTTGTTCCAGGGGCAGACGGCGAGGCAGTCGTCGCAGCCGTATATGCGGTTGCCGAGCGCGGGTCGCAGGTCCTCCGGGATCGGGCCGTCATGCTCGATGGTCAGGTATGAGATGCAGCGTCGCGCATCGAGTCGGTAGGGCCCGAGAAACGCCTTCGTCGGGCAGATGTCGAGGCAGGCGCGGCATGATCCGCAGCGGTCGATCTCCGGCGTGTCGTGTTCCAGGTCCACGGAGATCAGCACAGAGCCGAGGAACAGCCACGACCCAAGCTCGCGGGAGACCAGGTTGGTGTGCTTGCCCTGCCAGCCCAGGCCGGCGCGCTGGGCCAGCGGCTTTTCCATCAGGGGGGCGGTGTCCACGAAGACCTTCACCTCGCCGCCGAACTTGGCCTTCATCCAGCCGGCCAGGTTCTTGAGCTTGCCCTTGATCAGATCGTGATAGTCGTCGCCCTGGGCGTAGGCGGAGATGACCCCGGTCGATCGTTCCTTCAAACGCTCCAGCGGGTCGACGTCGGGGCCGTAGTTCATGCCCAGCATGACGGCGCTACGGGCCTCCGGCCACATGCCGGTCGGATGGTCGCGCCGGTCGAGCGTCTCCTCCATCCAGTCCATCTGGCCATGCAGGCCTTCGGCGACGAACTGGCGAAGCCGCTCCCCCGCCGGCCAGGCGTCGGCGGCCGAGGCGAAACCGACGACATCGAACCCCAGGCTCCTGGCCCGTTGGCGGATGCGGTCGTTCGTGACGTCAGAAATCAAGATCGTGATAATGCGGCGCCGGCGCCATCCCCGGCCAACGGTCGACCAGAAGGGGGCGGAAGCAGGGACGGGACTTGATCTTCATGTACCACGTCCGGGCGACGGGAACGTCGTTCCAAGGCACGTCGCCGAAATAGTCGATGACCGAGATGTGCGCCGCGGCGGCCATGTCGGCCAGCGAGATGCGGCGTCCGGCCAGCCAGTCGCGCTCGGCCAGCAGGTGCTCGATGTAGCGCAGGTGGTGGCGCAGGGCTTCACGTCCCTGGCGCAGATTGGCCAGGTCCGGCGCGCCGTAGCCGAGCAGCCGCTTCTCCATCTTCTCGTGCAGGAGGAAGGCGGAGACCTCGGCGTCGAACTTGCGGTCGAACCACTGCAGCAGACGGCGGGCCTCGGCCCGTTCCGCCGGGTCGCGGCCGAGCAGCGGCGGCTCGGGGTTCTGCTCTTCGAGGTGCTCCAGGATCGCCCGGGTCTCGCAGACCGCCAGCCGCCCTTTGGAGGTTTCCTCGACCAGGACCGGCGGCACGCCGGAGGGGTTCAGGGCGATGAAGTCGTCGGGCTGCTCCCACCACCGCACATGCGTCTCGGCGAAAGGCAGGCGCTTTTCGCCCAGCGCCAGCCGGACCTGCCGGGAGGCAGGGTCGAGGGGGAAGTGGTGGAGAGTGCGTTCGACGCTCATGGCAGCCCGGGGGAATCAGTTGCGCATTCAGCCCGCGCGCCCGTTAAGGCTGCGTTTACTGCGCCGATTTCTCAGGACTTTTTAGCGGTCTTGCGTCCGCGCCTCGGGTTCGGCGGCTAGGCCGCCTGCCGGGGATGCGGGCCGACGTAGACCGATTGCGGCCGGATCAGACGGCCGCCGGCCAGCTGCTCGCGGGCGTGGGCCAGCCAGCCGGCGACCCGGCCCATGGCGAACACGCCGGTGAAGGCCGCGGGGGGGAAGGCCAGGGCCTCCAGCAGCAGCGCGGTGTAGAACTCGACGTTGGTCTGCAGCGACCGCTCCGGCTTGCGTTCCTGCAGGATGGCCAGGGCGGCGCTTTCCACGGCTTCGGCGAAGGCCAGGCGGCCGGGAGCGGTGTTTGAACCCGAGGTCAGGCGGCGGACGGCGCCCTTCAGGGCGTCCGCGCGCGGGTCGCGGACCCGGTAGACGCGGTGGCCGAAGCCCATCAGGCGCTCGCCGTGATCGAGAGCGCCCTCCAGCCAGGGGCGGGCGTTGCCGGGCGAGCCGATGGCGTCGAGCATCTCGATCACGGGCCCCGGCGCGCCGCCGTGCAGCGGCCCCTTGAGGGCGGAAATGCCGCCCAGCACCGCAGAGGTGAGGCCGGCCCGGGTGGAGGCGATCACGCGGGCGGCGAAGGTCGAGGCGTTCAGGCCGTGGTCGCTGACGGTCACCAGATAGGCGTCCAGGGCGCGGGCCTCGGCGTCCGTCGGCGTCGCGCCGCGCAGCATGCGCAGGACGTCGGCGCTGTGCGACAGGGTCGGGTCCGGTGCGACGGGGGTGAGGCCGGCCTTGGCGCGCAGGACGGCGGCGGTGAAGACCGCCGGGGCGGCGATCAGCTTGAACGCCGTCTCCAGGTCGTCCCCGTCGGGCAGCCGGGCGGTCAGGGCGCGCATGCCCTCAACAGGGTCCAGCGCCAGCAGGCCGTCGTCGATCGCGGCGGTCTCGCCGAACACTGCGGCGCGAGCCTCGCCCAGGGCCGGTCCTACGTCGGCCGGCAGACCTTCGTAGAAACCGTCGAACAGCAGGTGGACCACGTCTTCGAAACTGGCGTGACCTGCGAGGTCGTCGAGCGAGCAGCCTCGGATCACCAGCCGTCCGGCCAGGCCGTCGACCTCCGACAGCACGGTCTCCGCAGCGACGACGTTCTCAAGTCCGTCCGACATGTCCTTCTCCTCTTCTTTCGGAAAGACAGATCGGCGTCGAGCATGATATCGTCAATCTTGATCAATATAATCAATGTGTGACGATGGATCGGGATTGGTTGACGGCCGAGGAGGCGATGGCGCGGCTGGGGGTGCGGTCTCAGACGTTGTACGCCTATGTCAGCCGGGGGCGGATCGAGACCCGGCCGGATCCCGTCGATCCACGGCGCAGCCGTTATCGCCTTTCGGACGTCGGTCAGCTGGAGGCCCGCAAGCGGCGTGGCCGGAAGGCGTCCGACGTGGCCGCCGGCGCCATCGCCTGGGGTGAGCCGGTGCTGGACTCGGCGATCACGACCGTCGCGCACGGACGGCTGTACTATCGTGGGCGCGGGGCCGTCGAACTGGCGGAGAGCGCCACCCTGGAGTCGGTCGCGCGGCTGCTCCGCGGCGGTCACGGCGCGGTGCTGAAGGGGCAGGCCCGCACGCCTCCGCCGACGCTGTCGGAGATTCGGCCCCGGCTGTTCGCGGCGCTGGCGGAGCGGGCCGGCCTCGATCCGCCGGCTCGCGGGCGAGCGCCGCTGGCGTTGGCCGCCGAGGCCACGGGATTGCTCGACCTGGTCGCCGACGCGGCGGCGGGCGCGGTCGCCGACGGACCGATCCATGCCCGGCTGTCGGCGGCTTGGGGGCGTCCCGAAGCCTCGGACGCGATCCGGCGCGCGCTGGTCCTGCTGGCCGACCATGAACTGAACGCCTCGACGTTCGCCGCGCGAGTGACGGCCTCGACCGGCGCCTCTCTGGCGGCCTCGGCCCTGGCGGGACTGTCGGCCCTGTCGGGCCCCCTGCACGGCGGCATGGCGGGCCGGGTGATCAACCTGGTCGAAGAGAGCCGCCGCATCGGGCCCGAAGCGGCCGTCGCCGGCAGGCTGGCGCGGGCCGGCCCGATCCCGGGCTTCGGGCATCCTCTGTATCCCGAAGGCGATCCGCGGGCGGCGGCGCTGCTGGCGGGGTTCGATCCTTCACCGGACTATGTGGCGCTGAAGGCGGCCGTCGAGGCGGCCACCGGCGAGGCCGCCAACATCGACTTTCCGCTGACCGCGCTGGCGGCGCGCTTCGACCTGCCGATCGACGCGCCGTTCGGCCTGTTCGCCGTCGCGCGGACGGCCGGCTGGCTGGCCCACGCCGTCGAGCAGGTCCAGACCGGCGCGCTGATCCGGCCCCGCGCGCGATACACGGGGCCGGAGCCGCTCTAGGCCCGCTCGTGGACCGCTTCCTCCGCCCGCAGCGGGTGATCGATGCGGCCGACCATCTCCTTGGGGCAGACCTGCCAGAACAGGTCGCGCATACGGTCCCAGTCGCGCAGCAGGCCTTCGGCGAAAGCCGAGCCGGTCTCGCGGGCGTGTTCGCCGATCAGGCGTTTGAGCTGGTTTTCCCAGTGCGGCGAGGCCAGTCGCTGGACCACCACGCTGTCGGTGTTCACCAGGCCCTCGAAGCGACCGGCCAAGTCGAGGACGTAGGCCATGCCGCCGGTCATGCCGGCCGCGAAGTTGCTGCCGACCGGCCCCAGGATCACCGCCACGCCGCCGGTCATGTACTCCAGCCCGTTGGCGCCGCAGCCTTCGATGACCGTGGTCGCGCCCGAGTTCCGGACCGCGAACCGCTCGCCCGCCTGGCCGGCGGCGAACAGCTTGCCGTCCGTCGCGCCGTACAGGCAGGTGTTGCCGATGATCGCGTTGCTCTCGGGCGCCAGCAGGTGCGGCGACGGCTTCACCACGATGGTCGCGCCCGACAGGCCCTTGCCGACATAGTCGTTGGACTCGCCGGTCAGCACGATACGCAGGCCGCGCACCGCGAAGGCGCCCAGACTCTGGCCCGCCGAGCCCTTCAGCTCCACCGTCAGATGGTCGGAGGGCAGGGCGCTCATGCCGAACTTGCGGGTGATGTGGCTCGACACGCGCGAGCCGATCGCCCGGGCGGTGTTCCGCACGGTGTAGGTCAGCTGCATCTTCTCGCCGCGCTGCAGGAACGGCGCGGCGTCCCGGACGATCTGGGCGTCCAGGGTGTCTGGCACCTCGTTGCGGCCCTCGACCGTGCAGTAGGGCTTGTTCGCGCCCGGGTCGGCGCGGACCAGCAGCGGGTTCAGGTCGAGGTCGTCCAGGTGTTCGCCGCCGCGGCTGACCTGCATCAGCAGATCGGTGCGGCCGACGATCTCCTCGAGCGAGCGGAAGCCCAGCGACGCCAGGATCTCGCGCACCTCCTCGGCGATGAAGGTGAACAGGTTCACGACCTTGTCCGGCGTGCCGGTGAACTTGGCGCGCAGGCTCTCATCCTGGGTGCAGACCCCCACCGGACAGGTGTTGGAGTGGCATTGCCGGACCATGATGCAGCCCATGGCGATCAGGCTGGCGGTGCCGATGCCGAACTCCTCGGCGCCCAGCATGGCGGCGATCACGACGTCGCGGCCCGTACGGATGCCTCCATCCGTCCGCAGGCGGACGGAGTGGCGCAGGTTGTTGAGCGTCAGGACCTGGTTGGCCTCGGACAGGCCCATCTCCCAGGGGCCGCCCGCGTACTTGATCGAGGTCTGCGGGCTGGCGCCGGTGCCGCCGACGTTGCCCGAGATCAGGATGGTGTCGGCCTTGGCCTTGGCCACGCCGGCCGCGATGGCGCCGATACCGGTCATCGAGACCAGTTTCACCGTCACCCGGGCATCGGGGTTGATCTGCTTCAGGTCGTAGATGAGCTGCGCCAGGTCCTCGATCGAATAGATGTCGTGGTGCGGCGGCGGGCTGATCAGCATCACCCCCGGCGTCGCGTGACGCAGGCGGGCGATCATCTCGGTGACCTTGAAGCCGGGCAACTGGCCGCCCTCGCCGGGCTTGGCGCCCTGGGCGACCTTGATCTCGACCTCGCGGCACTCGTTCAGATACTCGGCCGTGACCCCGAAGCGGCCCGAGGCGATCTGCTTCACGGCGCTGTTCGGGTTGTCGCCGTTGGGCAGCGGCCGATAGCGGGCGCGGTCCTCGCCGCCTTCCCCGCTCACCGACTTCGCGCCGATGCGGTTCATGGCGATGTTCAACGCGCCGTGCGCTTCGGGGCTCAGGGCGCCCAGGCTCATGCCCGGCGTCAGGAAGCGCTTGCGGATCTCGTTGACGCTCTCGACCTCGTCGGCGCTGACCGGCTTGCGGTCGGTGCGCCAAGCGAGCAGGTCGCGCAGCTGGATCTGAGGCAGCCGGCCCATGCCTTCGGAGAAACGCCTGTAGCTCTCGTAGTCGCCGGTGTCGCAGGCGTGCTGCAGCGCGTGCATCAGCCGGGCGTCGAAGGCGTGCGCCTCGCCCGCGCGGCGGGCCTTGTAGAAGCCCCCGACGGGGAGGGCGACGAAGGACGGGTCCCAGGCCCGGCGGTGCAGTTCGACCGCGCGGCTCTCCAGGCCGGCCAGGCCGATGCCGGAGATCCGCGAAGGCATGCCCGGGAAGAACTCGGCGACCAGCGAGCGGGACAGGCCGACGGCTTCGAAGTTGTAGCCGCCGCGGTAGGACGAAATCACCGCGATGCCCATCTTGGAGATGATCTTCAGCAGGCCCTGCTCGATCGAGACCTTGTAGTTGACGCAGACGTCGCGGAGCGTCGCCTCGCCCATCAGGCCGCGGTCGAGCCGGTCCTGGAAGCTCTCCTGCGCCAGCCAGGCGTTGACGGCGGTGGCGCCGACGCCGACCAGGACGGCGAAATAGTGGGTGTCCAGGCATTCGGCCGAGCGCACGATGATCGAGACGTAGGATCGCAGGCCCTTGGCCACGAGGTGCGCATGCACGCCGCCGGTGGCCAGGATCATCGGCAGGGCGACTCGATCGACGGCCACGTTCTCGTCGGTCAGGACGATGGTCGAGCAGCCGCGCAGAGCGGCGTCCTCGGCCTCGGCGCGGATACGGTCGAGATTGGCGCGCAGGGCGTCGCCGGGGCGGGCCTCGGCGGCCGGGATCGGCATGGTGCAGTCGATGACGCCCAGGTTCTTGTCGCCGATGTAGCCCAGGATGCGCTCGTACATCCCCGTGGTCAGCACCGGGCTCTCGAGGACGTAGACGTCGGTCTGGGTCTCGTCTTCGGCCAGGATGTTGCCGAGGTTCTTGAACCGCGTCTTCAGGCTCATCACCCCCGTCTCCCTCAGGGGATCGATCGGCGGGTTGGTGACCTGGCTGAAATTCTGGCGGAAGAAGTGGCTCAGGGGGCGGTAGCTGTCGCTGAGCACGGCCAGAGGCGCGTCGTCGCCCATCGAGCCGACGGCTTCCTTGCCGTCCTCGACCATGGGCGAGAGGATCAGCTCCAGGTCTTCCAGCGTCATGCCGGCGGCGGCCTGCCGGCGGACCAGTTCCTCGCCGGCGTATCTGCGCGGCTCCGGCCCGGGGCCGATGCGCTCTTCCAGTTCGACCATGTTGTCGAGCCAGTCGGTGTAGGGATGCTCGCCGGCGAGCCGGTCGATGATCGCCTCCTCGTCGTAGAGCCGCCCCTCGACCAGATCGATGGCGATCATGCGGCCGGGGGATATGTTCAGCTTACGGACGATCCGATTCTCGGCGACGCCGCACATGCCGGCTTCCGAGCCCATGATCACTAGGCCGTCGTCGGTGTAGGCGACGCGCAACGGGCGCAGGCCGTTACGGTCCTTGCCGGCCACGACCCAGCGGCCGTCGGTGGCGCATAGGGCGGCCGGGCCGTCCCAAGGCTCCATGACCGCGTTGCAGTAGCTGTAGAGCGCCCGGTGCTCGGGCTTCATCTGCTCGTCGGTCTTGCTGTTCCAGGCTTCCGGCACCAGCAGGGCCTTGGCCATCGGCGCGTCGCGGCCGGCGCGGACCAGGATCTCGAAGGTGTTGTCGAGCGCGGCGGAATCCGAGCCGCCGGGCTGGACGACCGGCTTCACGTCCTCGCCGAAATCGCCGAACGCCTGGGCGGCCATGCGGATCTCATGGCTCTTCATCCAGTTCACGTTGCCCTTGAACGTGTTGATCTCGCCATTGTGGGCGAGCATCCGGAAGGGCTGGGCGAGACGCCATTGCGGGAAGGTGTTGGTCGAGTAGCGCTGATGGAAGATGGCCGTCGCCGCCGCGAACCGCTCGTCCTGCAGGTCGGGATAGAAGGCGTCGATGCTCTCGGCGAGGAACATGCCCTTGTAGATCAGCGACCGGGCCGAGAAGGAGCAGATGTAGAAGTCGTTGATCGCCGAGGCGGCGACGCGCTTCTCGATCCGCTTGCGGCACAGATAGAGCGCGCGCTCCAGCGCCTCGCCTTCCAGCCCCACCGGGGGCGAGAGCATGATCTGCTCGATTTCGGGGCGGGTGGCGTTGGCCTTCTCGCCGATCACCGAGGTGTCGACCGGCACCTGGCGCCAGCCGTAGATGTAGAAGCCGAAGCGGAGGGCCTCGCTCTCGACGATCGTCCGGGCGGCCTCCTGAGCGCCCAGGTCGGTGCGGGGCAGGAACACCTGGCCGACGGCGATCGGGCCGGGCCGCAGCTTGTGGCCGGTGTTCTTCACCTGGGCGGCGAAGAAGTCCTGCGGGACGGACAGCAGGATGCCGGCGCCGTCGCCGGTCTTGCCGTCGGCGTCCACGGCGCCGCGATGCCAGACCGCCTTCAGCGCCTTGATGGCCAGCTCCACGACCTCGCGGCGCGGCTGGCCGTCGATGGCGCAGACCAGCCCGACGCCGCAGTTGTCGCGCTCCATCGACGGATCGTAGGCGTGGCCCTCGATCAGGCGCCGGCGGTTTTCCAGATAGCGGTCGAGCTCAGTGGACATCGGTGGCCTCTCCGGAGAGGGTCGGAAGTCTGCCGTCGGCCCGGGCGGGCGCGGACGAAGGGGAAGCATGCGGAACGGGGCGGCCGCCGAGACCGAACATCGTCGCCAGGTCGGCGACGCCGCCGGCGCGCCGCGCCTCAGGGTGGGACAGGTCGCGCAGGGCCTGCAGGCTGGGGCGCGGCGACATCGCCGTCACTCCGCCGCAACCAGGGCCGGAGCCTCGGCCTTGGTCTGCAGATAGGCCTGGATCGAGACGGCGGCGTCGCGACCGTCGCGGATCGCCCAGACCACGAGCGAGGCGCCGCGGGCCACGTCGCCGGCGGCGAAGACGCCGTCCAGGTTCGCGGCCTGGGTGCGGCGGTCGATCTTCACGGTGCCCCAGCGGCTGACGCCGAGATCTTCCGCGCCGAGGGTGTTGGGCAGGTCCTCTGGATCGAAGCCCAGAGCCTTGATCACCAGCTGAGAGGACAGGTCGAACTCCGAGCCGTCGACAGGCTCGGGCGCGCGGCGGCCGGAGCTGTCGGGCGGGCCCAGACGCATGCGGACGGCGCGAACGGCGGTGACCGCGTCGGCGTCGCCCAGCAGGGCGCGGGGGGCGGCCAGCCATTCGAAGACCACGCCTTCTTCTTCGGCGTTGGCGACCTCGCGCATCGAGCCGGGCATGTTCTCCTTGTCGCGGCGATAGAGGCAGGTCACCGACTTGGCGCCCTGGCGGACCGCGGTGCGGACGCAGTCCATCGCCGTGTCGCCGCCGCCGATGACGACGACGTCCTTGCCCGCGGCGTCGAGTTCGCCCGACTCGTAGGCCGGTACGGCGTCGCCCAGGCCGATGCGGTTGGAGGCGATGAGGTAGTCCAGAGCCGCGACCACGCCCTTGGAGCCGCCGCCCGGGACTTCCAGGTCGCGAGCGCCGTAGACGCCGTTGGCCAGCAGCACGGCGTCATGGCGCTGGCGGAGCTGCGGCAGGGTCGCGTCGCGGCCGACCTCGAACCCCAGCTTGAACACGACGCCGCCCTCGGCCAGGCGCCGGGTGCGGCGCTCGACGACGTGCTTCTCCAGCTTGAAGCCTGGGATGCCGTAGATCAGCAGCCCGCCGGCGCGGTCATGACGGTCATAGACGGTGACCGCATAGCCCTGCTCGCGCAGCTGTTCGGCGGCGGCCAGGCCCGCGGGTCCGGCGCCGACGACGCCCACCGATTGTCCACGCTCGGCCTGAACGGCCAGCGGCTTCACCCAGCCCTCTTCCCAGGCCTTGTCCGACAGGAAGCGCTCGACGGCGCCGATCGTCACCGTGCCGTGACCGGACTGTTCTATGACGCAGCTGCCTTCGCAGAGGCGATCCTGCGGGCAGATGCGGCCGCAGATCTCCGGCATGTTGTTCGTCGCCTGAGAAAGGCCATAGGCCTCCTCCAGACGGCCGGACGCCGTCATGCGGAGCCAGTCGGGGATATTGTTGTGCAGCGGACAATGGGTCTGGCAGAAGGGGACGCCGCATTGCGAGCAGCGAGAGGCTTGCTCCGCGGCCTTCGCGTCGATGAAGTCGGCGTAGATTTCAAGGAAGTCGCGATCACGCGCCTCGGCGTCGCGCTTCTCGGGAGTGCGACGTTCGATGGTCGTGAATTTCAGCATCCGCTCGGCCATGCCGCGCTCCCGCCGTCTTGAAGGAAAACATTGCGTGAAGCGGCTTCTATGGCGCCGAAAGCGCATGAAAAATGCACAGGTCAATTTTATTGACCACTATCACCCTTGTTGCGAGTCGTTAGCAGCGGCCGCCTCGTCTGGGATCGCCAATATGGTCCTAAAAATAGACTTTAGCCCTCGGGGGACGTTTTGAACGACTTTCTGGCCGCCATCATCCTGGGCCTCGTGGAGGGGCTCACGGAATTCATTCCCGTATCCTCGACGGGGCATCTGCTGCTCACCAAGCTGGCCCTGGGGCTCAAGGATCCTTTCTGGGACAGCTTCATCGTCCTGATCCAGCTCGGGGCGATCCTGGCGGTGGTCGCGCTCTATTTCTCGCGCCTGTGGAAGGTGCTGATCGGCTTGCCGACCGATCCGGCCGCGCGGCGCTTCGCCTTCAGCGTCCTGATCGCCTTCGTTCCGGCGGTGGTGATGGGCGTGCTGATCTACGACTTCATCAAACAGGTGCTTTTCGCCAGCCCGCAGATCATCTGCTGGTCGCTGGTGATCGGCGGGTTCGTCCTGCTGGCGCTCGACCGCTGGAGCCCCAAGCCGCGCTTCGACGACGCCATGAAGCTGCCGCTCTCGACCTCGCTCGGCGTCGGCCTGATCCAGTGCCTGTCGATGATCCCGGGCGTGTCCCGTTCGGGCGCCACCATCGTCGGCGGGGTGCTGCTGGGAGTCGACAAGCGCGCGGCGGCCGAGTTCAGCTTCTTCCTGGCCATTCCGACCATGATCGGCGCCTTCACCAAGGACGCCTGGGAAAGCCGCGCGGCGCTGATGGTCGGCGACCACCTGCCGGTGCTGGCGGTCGGCTTCATCGTGTCGTTCCTGTCCGGCCTGATCGTGGTGAAGGTGCTGCTGGACTTCGTATCCAAGCGCGGCCTGTCGCCGTTCGGCTGGTGGCGGATCGTCGTTGGCGTCGCCGGCCTGGCCATCATCTATACGCGCTAGATAGCAAGAAGCCCGGTCAGGGGACCTGACCGGGCTTCATGTCTTCGAGTGGAAGGGCGTTTCAGAAAGCGCCTTCCGGCGTGGCGGCGTACTGGCCGCCCTTGCGGTAGCGGTAGAGATAGGCCGGCGCGATCGCCTCCACCGTCTTGGCCTCGACCCCCAGCTCGGCGAGGCCCGGAGCGTCGCCGGACACGACGTTGTCGGCGCGCAGCAGTTCGACCTGGTCCGAGGTCAGGACCGGGGCGATCACGCCCAGGACTGCGGCCTGGAGGTCGCCGATCTGACCGACCAGCTTTGCAGCGAACCAGGGAAGCGGCAGCAGAACGCGGTTGCGGCCGGTCTCGCGCAGGACGAACTCCATCATCTCGCGGAAGCTGTAGGTCGCCGGGCCGCCCAGCTCATAGGTCCGGCCGGCCGCTTCCGGCAGGCTCAGGGCCTTGGCCACGGCCGCGGCGACGTCGCCGACGTAGACCGGTTGGAAGCGGGTCTCGCCGCCGCCGACCAGCGGCAGCGCGGGGCTGAACGTCGAGAGGCTCGCGAACTTGTTGTAGAGGCCGTCCTCCTGCCCGAACACGACCGACGGGCGGATGACGATCGCCGACGGCAGGCTCTCGCGAACGGCGGCTTCGCCCATCGCCTTGGTCCGCGCGTACTTCGACGGCGAATCAGCGTCGGCGCCCAGGGCGGACATCTGAACGAAGTTGGTGATTCCCTGCCGGGCGGCCGTCTCCGCGACGAGCTTGGCGCCCATGGCGTGGATCGACTGGAAGCGTTGACGGCCCGTTTCGTACAGGATGCCGACCAGGTTTACGCAGGCCTCGGCCCCATCCAGCGCGCGCGCCACCGAGGCGGCGTTGCGGACATTGGCCTGGACCACCTCGATCTGGCCGACGTCGCCCAGCATGCGCAGGCGGTAGCCGCGGCCGACGTTTCGCGCGGCGACTCGCACGCGCCAGCCCTGACGGGCGAGCGACCGCACGACCTGCCGGCCCACGAAGCCGGTTCCTCCAAAGACGGTGACGAGCCCACGCATGATGCCGGCGCCTCTACAAATTCCTTACGGGTATGCGCCCCGATAGAGGATGTGCACGTCAGGTGCAATGCGCCGTTGACGGCCCGATCCGGGCGCCCTATGAGGCACGCCTTCGCGGCGGTCGGGCTTCCCGGTCGCAGGCGGGCCCAGGTGGCGGAATTGGTAGACGCGCTGGCTTCAGGTGCCAGTGGCTTAACGGCCGTGGAGGTTCGAGTCCTCTCCTGGGCACCACCCTTCCTTCTTGGAAGCGGTGATGCCGACCAGCGATCAGGTCGCTCGGTCGAATATCAGCCAACCCCCATATCGCCGGCCCTCGCAGCAAGGGCGCGCCGCGTGGATGCGTGAGTTCGGCGACGAGCATTAAACATCGTTCATTCAGCGCCGGATGGCGGGAATTCGCCAGAAAAAAGGCCCAGTTGCGCTGGACCTGTGGCCGGGCTGGAGTATGTGTCGGGCTTGGAAGGACAGCGGCGCCGTGAAGCGCGCCAGACGCCGCGGACGCTCCGCGAGCGCCCCCCGTCCTTCAATCGACTGTGGCGTAAGACGAAGGAGCGGTCCGGACGTGGCCAACCATCTGCATGAAGGCGACATCCCCGCCGGCCTGTTCGCGGGAGCGACCTCGGTCGCGGTCGATTCGGAGACCATGGGTCTGAGCCTGACGCGCGATCCGCTGTGCGTGGTCCAGATCTCGGCCGGCGACGGCGACGCCCATGTCGTTCGCCTCGACCGCCCCAACTACGACTGCCCCAACCTCAAGGCGCTGCTGACCGATCCGTCGGTGCTGAAGATTTTTCACTTCGGCCGGTTTGATATCGCGATGTTCGAACGCCATCTGGGGGTCGAGACCAACCCTGTCTGGTGCACCAAGATCGCCTCGAAGCTCGCCCGCACCTACACGGACCGCCACGGCCTCAAGGACGTGGTGAAAGAGCTGCTGGGCGTCGATCTGAGCAAGGCGCAGCAGAGCTCGGACTGGGGCGCCGCATCCCTGTCGCCGGAGCAGCTGGCCTACGCCGCCTCGGATGTGCTGCATCTCCATGGCGTGAAGGCGAAGCTGGAGGCGATGTTGATCCGCGAGAACCGCCAGGCCCTGGCCCAGGCTGCTTTCGACTTCCTGCCCGTCCGCGCGCGACTGGATCTCGCCGGCTGGGAAGAGGTCGACATCTTCGCCCATAGCTGATCCGTGACCGAAGCCGCCCACCCCATCTCAGCGCCGATCGACCGCAACGCCGCGTTCGCGCGCTGGCGGCGGCGGGAGCGGCTGATCCGCGGCCTGCGGATGGGGTTGCCGGCGGCCATGGGCGTCATCGCCCTGGTCCTGGTCGGGATGGTCGCGGCGAGCACGCTGAAGGCTCCCAAGCCGGTGAAGTCCGACGATCCGGTGATCCGCATGGTCGGCGCCCGCTTCCAGGGCCGCCTCGAGGACGGACGAAGCTTCCTTATCGGGGCCGAGCAGGCCGTGCGTGACGAGCGCGCGCCGGGTCAGGTGGCCCTGCGCGAGCCGATCATGGTCGTCGGCGCGGAGACGCCGATGCCGCGTCGGATCATGGCGCGCGAGGGTTCGTACGACGAAAAGACCCAGCTGCTGCGGCTGACCGGCGATGTCCGGATCGATGACGGCGCCGGCAATCGCGTGGCCACCAACGACACCATCATCGACACCCGCACCGGCCAGGCCGTCGGGCAGCGCGGAATCGAAAGCGACGGTCCCGTGGGGCGGGTCGCGGCCGACAGCTACACCGTCAAGGACAAGGGCGATCGTGTCGAGTTTCGCGGCAGGGTTCGCACGCGGGTCAATCCGGAATAAGACAGGCGCATGATCATCTGGGGAGCGCGCATGAGAAGCGCCGGTACGAAACTCGGGCTCGCGGTCGCCGCGATGGCGGGATTGGCTCTGACGGCCGGCCCGGCTTCAGCCCAGCTTGACCCCCGGGCGCCGATCGACATCACGGCGGACTCGTCGGTCACGGTCCAGAGCCAGTGCCAGACGACCTGGAGCGGCGCCGTGGAAGCGCTGCAGGCCGCTACGCGGCTGCGCGCCGACACCGTCAAGCTGTTCGCGCGCAAGAGCGGCGACAGCTGCGGCACGAGCGATCGCATGGAGGCCAACGGCCAGGTCTACTTCGTGACGCCCGAGCGCACGGTTCGGGCGGACGATGCGGTCTACACCTTCGGAAACCAGACCATCGTCCTGACGGGCAACGTCATCGTGGTCCAGGGCAAGAGCGTCGTGCGCGGCGACCGGATGGTGATCAACACCGGCACCGGCGAGGCGAACATGACGTCCGCGGCCAAGGGGCGGAACAAGCCCGGCCGGGTTCGCGGCGTCTTCTACCCGAACGAGCAAGGCAAGCGCTAGGTGACGGCCGCGTCCGAACAGGGAGCGGGCGAAGGGCTCGTCGTCACCCGTCTGGCCAAGGCGTTCGGCGAGCGCCAGGTCGTCCGCGGCGTGAGCCTGAAGCTGGCCCGCGGCGAGGTGGCCGGCCTGCTCGGGCCGAACGGCGCCGGGAAGACCACCTGCTTCTACATGATCACCGGGCTGATCCCCGTCGACCAGGGCTCGATCGTCCTGGACGGCCGGGACATCACCACCCTGCCCATGTACCAGCGGGCGCGGATGGGCGTCGGCTACCTGCCGCAGGAAGCCTCGATCTTCCGCGGCATGACGGTCGAGGAGAATGTCCTCGCCGTCGTGGAGATGCGCGAGAAGGATTCGTTCAAGGCGCGCGAGACGACTTTGGCCCTGCTGGACGAGCTGCGCATCGCGCACTTGAAGGCCTCGCCGGCGGTGTCGTTGTCGGGCGGCGAGCGGCGGCGCGTCGAAATCGCCCGGGCCCTGGCCAGCGAGCCCAGCTTCATGCTCCTCGACGAGCCGTTCGCGGGCATCGATCCGCTGGCCATCGCCGACATCCGCGAGGTGATCGGCTACCTGAAGGGTCGCGGCATCGGGATCCTGATCACCGACCACAATGTGCGCGAGACGCTCGACATCATCGATCGGGCCTCGATCATCCATGCCGGCGAGGTGCTGTTCGAAGGCGCGCCGCAGGAGATCGTCGACAACCCGGACGTGCGCCGCGTCTACCTGGGCGACCGTTTCAACTAGCCGCCGGCGCCCCCCGGGGCGCCGCTTGATGCAAGAAGGGGGCCACTTAAGGGTGGCGTTAACCTTCAGCGCCGATCCTGCCTCCCTACGATTTCGCAAGGGGGCGGGAGAGAGGCGTGGCGCTCGGGCCAAGACTTGAGCTTCGGCAAGGCCAGGGACTGGTCATCACGCCGCAGCTGCAGCAGGCGATCAAGCTGCTGCAACTGACCAACCTTGAGCTCGAGGCCTATGTCGACGCCGAGCTCGAGCGGAATCCGTTGCTCCAGCGCGACGATCGCGAGGCGGAAGCCGAGGCGCCCGAGGCCGCCCAGCCGGAGACGGCGGAGTACGCTCTCGATTCAACGCCCGATCACGCCGCTGCGGCCGAACTGGACGCGACGCCCGACGACCTGTCTCCTGGCGAGCGCGCAACCCGCGACGGAGGCGACGAGCCGGCCCAGGCCGGCGGCCAGATCGACTGGTCCCGCACAGGCCCGGGGGGCGGCTTCGAGGGCGAGGACGACCTCGAGGGCCGGTTGTCGCGGGAGAAGACCCTCGCCGAGCACCTGCACGACCAGCTGGCGGTCGCCCGGCTGAGCGACCCGGAGCGGGCCGTCGCCGCCGTGCTCATCGACGCCGCCGACGACGGCGGCTATCTGCGCGCGGACCTGTTCGAGATCGCCGAGCGCCTCGGTTGCGGCATGGATCTGGTCGAGCGGGTCCTGGCGGTGCTGCAGGGTTTCGAGCCGACCGGCGTGATGGCGCGCGACGTTCGCGAATGCCTGGCGCTGCAGCTCAAGGAGCGCAACCGTCTCGATCCCGCCATGGCCGCGCTGCTGGATCATCTCGACCTGCTCGCCCGTCGTGACATGGCCGGCCTGCGCAAGGTCTGCGGCGTGGACGACGACGACCTGCGCGACATGATCGGCGAGCTGAAGGCCCTGACGCCGCGTCCGGGCGCGGCGTTCGGCGGCGAGCCCTCGCAGCCGGTGTCGCCTGACGTCTTCGTGCGCGAGGGCGCGGGCGGTCTGTGGCATGTCGAGCTGAACACCGACACCCTGCCCAGGGTCCTGGTCGACAAACGATATCATGCCCGGATCGCCGGCGGCGCGCGCAGCGACGCCGACAAGACCTTCGTCTCCGATTGCCTGGCCAACGCCAACTGGCTGGTGAAGAGCCTGGATCAGCGGGCCCGCACCATCCTGAAGGTCGCCAGCGAAATCGTGCGCCAGCAGGACGGCTTCCTGGCCTTCGGGGTCGAGCACCTGCGGCCGCTGAATCTGAAGACCGTCGCCGACGCCATCGGGATGCACGAAAGCACCGTCAGCCGGGTCACTTCGAACAAATACATCGCCACGCCGCGCGGCCTGTTCGAGATGAAGTTCTTCTTCACCTCGGCGATCGCCTCGTCGGCCGGCGGCGAGGCTCATTCGGCGGAGAGCGTGCGGCATCGCATCCGCCAGCTCATCGACGCCGAGCGGGCCGAGGCCGACGTCCATTCGGACGACGCCATCGTCGACATCCTCAAGGAAGCCGGCGTCGACATCGCCCGCCGCACCGTCGCCAAGTACCGCGAGGCGATGCGGATTCCATCGTCGGTCGAGCGTCGTCGGATGCTGCGCGCAGCGGTCTGAAGCGTTCTGTGTTTCACTGGGCGCCGGAGCCCTGAATGACACCCATCGAGAAGCGGCAGACGCTGTCGTCCATCCTCCGCGATATCTGCGACGACCCCGACCCGGTCGTGACGGTCGGCGAGGTCGTGCATCGGTTCGGGCCTCGGGCGTTCGGGGCGCTGCTGTTCTTCTTCTCGGCGCCGAACTGGCTGCCGTTGCCGCCCGGCTCCTCGACCTTTCTGGCCATCCCGCTGCTGGTGATCACGCCGCAGATCGCCGTGGGAATACGGAGTCCCTGGCTCCCGAAGTTCGTGGACACCCGGGCCATGCCCCGCGCCACCTTCGCCAAGGCGTTCGAGCGGATCATCCCGGTGCTTGAGCGGGTCGAGAGAGTGTCGCGTCCGCGGCTCGGCTTCATGTTCGGCCCGATCGGCGACCGAGTGATCGGACTGACCTGCTTCCTGCTCGCCGTCGTGCTGTCGCTGCCGATCTTTCTGGGCAACATGCCGCCGGCCGCGGCGATCGCGGCGTTCGGCCTTTCGCTGGTCCAACGGGACGGCCTGCTGGCGGTGCTGGGGTTCCTCATCACCGGCGTCAGCGCGGGCTTGCTGGTCATCGGCGGCCACGCCGCGGTGCTCCTCTTCCGCAAGGTGGGCGAGGCTCTCGGGATGGCCTGAGGAGGGCCGCTCACAAACCGGCGATCAGCACCGCGTTAACTTGACACCTAACGGCCGCGGGCGCGTTCTATCCGCATGCAAGTGCAAGTCTCCGGCAAGCACGTCGACGTCGGCGAAGCCCTGCGTGAGCGGGTCAGCGACGAAATCACCGAAACCATTGGCAAGTACTTCGATCGTGGCGGCTCGGCCGATGTGGTCGTGACCAAGGAGGGCTTCTCCTTCAAGGTCGATTGCATGGTCGCCCTGGCGTCCGGCCAGCGTCTGCAGAGTCAGGGAATGGGCTCTGACGCCCATGCCGCCTTCGGCCAGGCGCTCGAGAAGATCGAGACGCGCGTACGCCGCTACAAGCGGCGGCTGAAGAGCCACTCGTCCCAGGCCGCGGCCAAGCAGGCGGAAACGGCCGCCCTGTACGTCCTGCGGGCGCCGGACGACGATGCGGACGTCGATGAGTGGGACGGCGTCGACGGCCACGCCCCGCCGAGCGCGATGATCATCGCCGAGACAGAGGAAGCGTTGAAGACGATGACCGTTTCGATGGCGGTCATGGAGCTCGACTTGACTGAATCCCGTACAATCGTGTTTAGGAACGCCGCCCACGGCGGATTGTCCGTGGTCTACCGCCGGCCGGATGGAAACATCGGCTGGATCGATCCGGAACGCACTCAGTCACAGAACGGCAACGGAACCCGGGCAAACGCCTGACGGCGAACCCGTCCTGACCTTTCTGCTTCTTGCGAGTTTGACGCGTATGAACATCGGAGACCTGCTGGAGCCGCGCGCGATTGCGCCGCGCGCGGGGGGCGGGAGTAAGCGTCAGGTCTTGTCGGCGGTGGCCGACATCGCCGCTCGGAACCTGAGGATCAGGTCCGAGGACGTGCTGGACGCCCTGCTGGAGCGAGAAGCCGCGGGCTCGACGGGAGTCGGCCACGGCGTCGCGATCCCCCATGCCCGGATACCGGGCCTGACGGCGGTGCGCGGCGTGTTCATGCGCCTCGAGACGCCGACGCCCTTCGAGTCGCTGGACGACCAGCCCGTCGACCTGATTTTCGCGCTGTTCGCACCGGCCGAGAGCCGTACGGAACATCTGCAGGCGCTCGCCCGGGTGTCACGCCTCATGCGGCAGGGGGATCTGCGTCAGCAGCTTCGTCAGGCCCGCACGGCCGAGGCGATCCATGCGCTGCTCGCGCGCGAGGCCCAGCCGAGCGCGGCCTGACGGCCGCGCGGTTTCTGCTAGTGGACGGAGACCGGCGCGAGCTCGTGAGCGAGGGCGGCGGCGACGGCCGAGTCGCGGTCGCCCATGACCGCGAGGCGTTCGCCATCGGCGCGGTGCACCGCATAGAGGGTCTGCGTGGGGTCCAGGTCGAAGCCCTGCAGGGCGGCGGCTGGAGCATCGGCCATGATCTCGGCGGCGCTGATCGGCCGGACATAGACCAGGTCAGGGGCGCCGAGCGCGGCGAAAGCTTCCTTCGTCAGCAGTTGGGGCGTCATAAGACCACCTCCTTCAATAGTGGAACGCGGCCATGAGCCGCCGGTTCAGCCGGCTCGGGCGCCATTCCGGTAAGTCTCAGGGTTACTCCGCAGTCCGGATGGGGATTCTCTGGATGAGCCGCTCGGGCTCGGGTCGGCTCAGATCGATGTGCAAGAGCCCGTGCTGCAAGGTCGCGCCGGACACGACCATGCCGTCGGCGAGGACGAAGGCCCGGATGAACCCCCGCGCTGCTATGCCGCGGTGCAGGTAGGCCTTTTCGACCATGTCGGAGCCGTCCCCGCGTCGGCCGGCGACCGTAAGCTGCCGGCCTTCGACCTGGACCTCGATCTGCTCGGGCGCGAACCCGGCCACGGCGAGGCTGATCCGGACCCCGCCGTCATCGAGCGCTTCCACGTTGTAGGGCGGATAGCTTTCGGTGGCGGCCTTGGCGGCGCGCTCGATCAAGGTTCGCGTATGGTCGAACCCCAGCAGGAAAGGGCTGTCGAAGAGCAGGGGGCGTGTCGTCATCTTGCCTACAGGAGTCCTTGTCGAAGCGACTCTCCGCGCATCCGGCCCTGGATCGGCGCCGCACACACGGACGTATGCGGATAAGTGGCGATTGCCGACCTCGCCCGCAAGACGGTGATCCCGTCTAGGCGCCTCCGCGAAAACGCGCTTATGTCCCGTCATCAACCGGGGGTTCGGGGGGACACCAGACATGAAGCGCATCCTGGCGCTGGCCGCAGCCTGTCTGCTGTTGGCGGCCTGCACGACCACCAACGTCAAGTCGGCCGCGGGAGCCTCCGCCGCGAAGCCCGCGCCGGGCGCGCGCATTCTGGTCGTCGAGCCCGATATCCAGCTCCATCTGTTGACGGCCTCGGGCGTTCAGGAGCCGCGCGCGGACTGGACGACCGCAGGGCGCGACAACCTCCAGGCCGCGATCGAGGAGGCGCTGGAGGGCAAGTCACACGGTTTCAAGCGGCTCGATCCCGACGACGCCATGGCGGGCCGCAACGGCCAGCTGCTGCGTCTGCACGGCGCGGTCGGCAACTCCATCCTGCTGTTCCAGTACGGATTCATTCCGCTGCCGACGAAGTCGAATTCGTTCGACTGGACGCTTGGGGAGGGCGCCAAGGCGCTGGGCGAGACCTACCAGGCGGACTACGCCCTGTTCGTCTACGGACGGGGCTCCTATTCCAGCGGGGCCCGGGTCGCGATGATGGTGGGGATGGCCGCGCTGGGCGTCGGCATTCCGCTGGGCGGGCAGCAGGCGTTCGCGTCGCTGGTGGACCTGAAGACGGGACAGGTCGTCTGGTTCAACCTGGCTCAGGCCTCGCCCAGCGCCGACATGCGCTCGCCGGAAGGCGCGGCGGAACTGACCAAGGGGCTGCTCAAGGACATTCCGTTGTGAGGCAGGCGACGGCCCTCCTCGCCGCGGGCGCCCTGCTGGTCGGCCAGGGCGCTTGGGCTGCGGAGGCGGGCCCCCGCGCCGCCGGGCTGCGGCCGGCGGAGAACACCGACGAGGGCGGTCTGTGGTCGGCGTCCGACAAGGCGGAGGGCACGGCCAAGACCAAGGCCGAACTCAACAGCGACCCGGCCCTGACGGCCTATGTACGGGGCGTCGCCTGCAAGGTGGCGTCCGCCTACTGCAGCGACGTGCGCGTCTATGTGATGGACCGGCCGTTCTTCAACGCGCAGATGGCGCCGAACGGTTACATGGAGGTCTGGTCGGGCCTGCTCCTGCGGGCGACGGACGAGGCCGAGCTGGCCTTCGTCCTGGGCCATGAAACCAGTCACTTCTCCCATCAGCACTCACTCAACGCCTGGCGGGCGGCCAAGGCGCGCAGCAACGCGGTCATGGCTCTGTCGGTCGCCGTGGCGGTCGCGGGGGCCGCGGCCGGAGCCAACAGCGGCAGCGCTTCGGCCGCCCGTTCGATCAACGACGCCGCCGGGGCGGTGGTCGACATCATCTATCTGGCCGCGATCGCCAGCCTCTTCTCCTTCTCCCGCGAGCAGGAGGAGGATGCGGATCAGCTGGGCGCGGATCTGGCGATCAAGGCGGGCTACGAGGCCAAGGCCGGGGCCGACATCTGGCGGGCCTTGCAGGCCGAGACGGCCGCATCGGACTTTCCGAAGGTCCGCAAGGAGCAGACCGTCGCCAGCATCTTCTCCACCCACCCGGTGACCAACGACCGCATCGCCGCCCTCGACGCGCAGGCCAAGGCGCATCCCGAAGGCGGGGACGCCGGCCGGGTCCGATATCGCGCCGCCATCCGGCCGCATCTCGGCGCCTGGCTGAAGGACGATCTGAGGCGCCGGGACTACGGTCAGACCCTGCACCTGATCGAGCGGCTGGCCGCCGACGGGGAGGATCTGGGCGTGCTCGGCTTCTACAAGGGCGAGGCCTACAGGCGCCGTCGCGGCGACAGCGACGCGGCGTTGGCCCAGGAGGCCTACCAGAAGGCGTCGGCGCATCCCGACGCCCCCACGGCCGTCTGGCGGGAACTGGGCGATCTGCAGATGAAGGCCGGCCAATCCGACGGCGCGCGTCAGTCCTATGCGGCCTACCTCGCCAAGGCGCCGAACGCCCAGGACCGCTGGATGGTCGAAGCCAATCTCAAGAAGCTCAACGGGAGCAGCGGAACATGATCGCTCGTCGTCTCCTCGGCCCTGCGGCCGCCCTGATGCTGCTCGGCCTGTCGGCCTGCGTGACCGTCACCTCGGCTCCGGCGGGGCCGTACGCGGTGGGTGGTCATGCGGTGACGCTCGGTCGGGAATGGTCCGACATCAGCGTGATCATGATGGGGCGGCCCAAGAACGTCCGCCTGCTCTCGATCGACGGCCCGTTCTTGAACCGGCTCTACATCGCCGACGGCCTCAAGTCCGGCGAGTTCCTGGTCAAGCCGACGTCGAAGGAGCGGCCGACGCCGGTCTGGAAAACGGGAATGACGCCGGTCGAGCAGATCGAGTTCGTCGCCGACAGCGTCGCCGCCCTGGACTACCAGCGGGTCGAGACGGCCAATCCGCGCCCCGCCGCCGTTGGCGGCGCGTCGGGACTGCGGGTTGATGTCGCCGCCAAGACGGCGGAGGGCCTCGATATCTCGGGGGTCGCCCAGGTGGCCGAGGCCGACGGGCGGCTGTATGTGATTCTCTACCTCGCCCCGACCGAACACTATTTCGCGGCCCAGGCGCCCGAGGTGCAGAAGATCATGGAATCGGCGCGCTTTTCGCCCGCTGGTTGAATTGGGCGGCGGACAGGCGTTAACTCTTCGGCGGAGGGACCGACCCTCTCTCGGCGTGTCTATGCCCGTCGAATCGCTTCGACGAGCGAATGCGCCGTCGTCGAAGGGATACATCCATGACCTTGATTCTCCAGGAAGCCGCCGTTCGAGGTAGCGAGCGGCGCGAGGTCGTCGCACGCCTGCTCGCCGTGATCTCGGTCATCTATGGGCTGCTGGCGTTGCTGACAGGCGCCGTGGCGGCGGCAGGCCTGTTCGGTCTGGCGGGGCTGGGGGCGGATCCGGGAGCCGCGGACGCCGCGCGTCTTCTGGGGCTGCCCTGGAGCCTCGCTGTGGGGCTGGGAGCGGGCGACCGCCTGGCGACGCTGCTGTTGGCGCTTGGCGCCCTGGCCCTCAATCTGGCCCTGCTCAGCGCCGCCGCGCGCGTCACCCGCGGCCGCCGACGGCGCAGCTAGACCACAGACCCAAAAGGCGAAGGCCCGCCGGAGTTACCGGCGGGCCTTCATTGGTGGAGCTAAGCGGAGTCGAACCGCTGACCTCTTGAATGCCATTCAAGCGCTCTACCAGCTGAGCTATAGCCCCGAGGTCTCTGGTGTCCCGTCGCCGGGTGGCCGGCGGCGAGGGCGCGACTTCTATGCCGTGATCCCTCGCCGATCAAGGCCCTGAAATGGAAAAATTTCAGGGCCTCGTTTTTTACCGGTCGTCGGCGTCCTCTTCGCCCGGCAGGCCGTCGATTTCGTCTTCCGGGAAGTCGTCCTCGTCTTCGTCCTCGAGGAAGGGAACGTCCTCGTCGGCGTCGTCGGCCAGGTCTTCATCCTCGGCGAAGTCGACGCCCAGGTCGTCGCCGCCCGACGGGGCTGCGCCGGATTCGTCGCCGGAATCGTCGTCGTCGGTTTCGATCGGCTCGGCCGCGGCCTCGTCGTCGATCTCGGGAGTTTGATCGGCTTCGTCTTCGAAGCCGTCGCCGTCCTCGGTCGGGGTCTTGGTGTTTTCCTTCTCCTCGTCCGCCTCGTAGTCCGGAGCGGCCGAGCGGGCGCGCACGCGGCGGTTACGGATGGCTTCTTCGGGGTCGAAGGTTTCGCCGCACTTGGGGCACACGGCCGGGCGACGACCGAGGTCGTAGAATTTGGACGAGCAGTTGGGGCAGATTTGTTTTGCGCCCAGTTCGGGATTGGCCAAGGGGCGATCCTCTGAAGGCTATGCTGAAAGCGGCGGCTCCCTTGCCACGCGACGGGGGCGCTGTCAAAAGCAAAACCCTTTGCTCTCCCGCCCCTTTCCAGGAGTAACGCCCGGCATGACGACCGCCGTGCTTTCGGCCCGCCCCGGCGCAGCGTTGCGCGGGCGTATTCGCGTCCCCGGCGACAAGTCGATTTCCCACCGCGCGTTGATCCTCGGCGCGCTCGCAACCGGCCGCACGACGGTGTCCGGCCTGCTCGAAGGCGACGACATTCTGGCGACCGGCCGGGCCATGCAGGCCTTCGGCGCGACAGTCCGCCGCACGGGCGACGGCCAATGGACGATTGAAGGGCAGGGCGGCTTCTCGACGCCGGCCGAGGTGATCGACTGCGGCAACGCCGGAACCGGCGTGCGGCTGATCATGGGCGCGGCGTCGGGCTTCCCGATCACGGCGACCTTTACCGGCGACGCGTCGCTTCAGAAGCGGCCCATGGGCCGGGTCCTGGAGCCGCTGTCCGCGATGGGCGTCCGTTACGAGGCGCGGGACGGCGGCCGCCTGCCGCTGACTCTGCACGGCGGCGACTTGAAGGGCCTGACCTACGTCTTGCCGATGGCCTCGGCCCAGGTGAAGTCGGCGGTGCTGCTGGCCGGTCTCAACGCGGACGACGGCGTGACCGTGATCGAGCCGGAAGCGACCCGCGACCACACCGAGCGGATGCTGCGCGCGTTCGGGGCCGAGGTGATCGTCGCCGATCGCGAGGACGGCCGGCACATCCGCCTGCCCGCCGGCCAGGCCCTGACCGGAACCCATGTCGACGTGCCCGGCGACCCCTCGTCGGCCGCCTTCCCGATCGTGGCGGGCCTGATCACGCCGGGTTCGGAGATCGTTGTCGAGGGCGTCATGCTGAACAGCTCGCGCACCGGGCTGTTCGAGACCCTGATCGAGATGGGCGGCGACCTGACCATCACCAACCGACGAGAGGCCGGCGGCGAGGAGGTCGGCGACATCGTGGTCCGGCATTCGGCCCTGAGCGGCGTCGTCGTGCCGCCTGAGCGGGCGCCCAGCATGATCGACGAATATCCGATCCTGGCCGTGGCCGCCGCTTTCGCGACCGGCGAGACGGTGATGCGCGGCGTCGGCGAAATGCGGGTCAAGGAGAGCGACCGCATCGCCTTGATGGCGGCCGGCCTGCAGGCCTGCGGCGTCGAGGTCCAGGAAGAGGCCGAGGGCTTCATCGTCCGGGGAACCGGCGCGCCGCCCCAAGGCGGGGGCCTGGTCGCCACTCATGGCGACCATCGCATCGCCATGAGCCACCTGATCCTGGGCCTGGCCGCTCGCGAGCCGGTGCGAGTGGACGAGCCGGGCATGATCGCCACCAGCTTCCCGACCTTCGCCGCGCTCATGCGTGGGCTGGGCGGCGACATCGCGGAGGGCTGAGGGCTTGGGCTTCGTCATCGCCGTCGACGGTCCCGCGGCTTCGGGCAAGGGCACGATCGCCGTCAAGCTGGGAGGGCTGTTCGGTTTCCCGGTGCTCGACACGGGGCTGCTGTATCGCGCCGTCGGGGTGAGGGTGCTGGAGAGCGGCGGCGACCTGGGCGACGAGGCCGGGGCTGTGGCCGCGGCGAAGGCGCTGGATCCGCGGGAGCTCGAGAGACCCCAGGTCCGCACCCGCGCCGCGGGCGAGGCGGCCAGCCGGGTGGCGATCTACACACCGGTCCGCCAGGTGCTGCGCGACTTTCAGCTGACCTTTGCGGCGCAGGAGCCCGGCGCGGTGCTCGACGGGCGCGACATCGGCACGGTCATCGCCCCCCAGGCCCCGGCGAAGCTCTATGTCACCGCCTCTCCGGAGGTCCGCGCCGAGCGGCGCTGGAAGCAGTTGACCGGCCAGGGCGAGACCGTCGCCTATGAGGACATCCTCGCCGACATCCGCATTCGGGACGAGCGCGACGGCGCCCGGGCTGAGTCGCCGATGCGGCCTGCCGACGACGCGGTCTTGCTGGATACCACTGAAATGAGTATAGACGCGGCCTTCGATGCGGCCCGCCGTATCGTCGAGGCGGCGCGAAGCCGGTGGGAGACCGCCAAGGGCTAAATCCAACGCGCCGGGGCTCGATGGCCGCGGGTGCTCAAAACTCCTCAAACCTATGGAACGCCCGGACTCTGACCGGCAATCCCGCCATTGGGCCGTTCCGCAACCCTAGAGACTGTTCAACACATGGCCGATGATCTCAGCCTGAACCCGAGCCGCGACGATTTCGCGGCGCTCCTCGACGCCTCGATGGGCGGCTCCGGCGATTTCGCCGAAGGCACCGTCATCCAAGGCAAGGTCGTCGGCATCGAGAAGGACTTCGCGATCGTCGACGTCGGTCTCAAGACCGAAGGCCGCATCCAGATCAAGGAATTCGGCGTCGGCGAAGACGGCAAGCCCACCATCAAGGTCGGCGACACGGTCGAGGTCTTCCTCGAGCGCCTCGAGAACGCCCTCGGCGAAGCGGTCATCAGCCGCGAGAAGGCCAAGCGCGAAGAAGCCTGGACCCGCCTGGAAGTCGTGTTCGCCAAGGGCGAACCGGTCATGGGTTCGATCGTCGGCCGCGTGAAGGGCGGCTTCACCGTCGACCTGGGCGGCGCCTCGGCCTTCCTGCCGGGCTCGCAGGTCGACATCCGTCCGGTCCGCGACGTCGGCCCGCTGATGGGCAAGGAGCAGCCGTTCGCCATCCTCAAGATGGACCGTCCGCGCGGCAACATCGTCGTCTCGCGTCGCGCCATCCTGGAAGAAGCCCGCGCCGAACAGCGCACCGAGCTGGTCAGCCAGCTGCAAGAGGGCGAAATCCGCGAAGGCGTGGTCAAGAACATCACCGACTACGGCGCGTTCGTGGACCTGGGCGGCATCGACGGCCTGCTGCACGTCACCGACATGAGCTGGAAGCGCGTCTCGCACCCGTCGCAAGTGCTGGCGGTCGGCGACACCGTGAAGGTCCAGATCATCAAGATCAATCCGGACACCCAGCGCATCAGCCTCGGCATGAAGCAGCTGCAGTCGGATCCGTGGGACGGCGTTGAAGCCAAGTACCCGGTCGGCGCCAAGTACACCGGCCGCATCACCAACATCACCGACTACGGCGCCTTCGTGGAGCTGGAGCCGGGCGTTGAGGGCCTGGTGCACGTCTCGGAAATGTCCTGGACCAAGAAGAACGTCCATCCGGGCAAGATCGTCTCCACCTCGCAGGAAGTGGACGTCATCGTCCTGGACGTCGACAGCTCCAAGCGCCGCGTCTCGCTGGGCCTGAAGCAGGCTCTGGCCAACCCGTGGGAAGCCTTCCTGTCGGCGCACCCGATCGGCTCGACCGTCGAGGGCGAAGTCAAGAACGCCACCGAGTTCGGCCTGTTCGTCGGCCTGGATGGCGACATCGACGGCATGGTCCACCTGTCGGACCTGGACTGGAACGCGCCGGGCGAAGAAGCCATGGCTCGCTACAAGAAGGGCGACGTCATCAAGGCGAAGGTCCTGGACGTCGACGTCGACAAGGAGCGCATCTCGCTCGGCGTGAAGCAGCTGGCGGGCGACCCGCTGGCCGGCGACGGCTACCGCAAGGGCCAGACCGTCACCGTCACGGTCACGGAAGTGACCTCGGGCGGCATCGAAGTGAAGTTCGGTGAAGACGACGCTCCGGTCACCGCCTTCATCCGCAAGTCGGACCTGTCGCGCGACCGCAACGAGCAGCGCCCCGAGCGCTTCGCCGTCGGCGACCGCATCGACGCCCAGGTGACCAACGTCGACAAGGCCGCGCGTCGCGTGTCGGTGTCGATCAAGTCGCTGGAAATGGCGGAAGAAAAGGAAGCCATCGAGCAGTTCGGGTCCTCGGACTCGGGCGCCTCGCTCGGCGACATCCTGGGCGCCGCCCTGCGCGAGAAGGCCTCGAAGGACTAAGTCCTCCGACCTTCCTCGGAAGAACGAGCCCCGTCCGGAGTCATCCGGGCGGGGTTTTTCTTTGCCTGAGGTCCCGCCGTCGCGCCCTGGGGTGATGGCAGGAGCTTCAGTCCGACGGCCTCTGCGGTCCGCCGCGAGCGGCTCCGGTCGCGATGAGGACGTCCTGGAAGATCGTCCGCAGATCGCTGACCGTCTTTTCCAAGGCCGGCGGGGGCGTTTCGGTCTCGACGCCGAGGATCTCGCATCGGACGGCGGCGCGCGTGCGTCGTCGGGCCGCCGCGACCAGACGCTGCAGTTTCCGGCGCGCCCTTGGATTACGCACCGTGCTCCAGGACAACGGGAGCACGATCAGAGGCGGCGGGCCGCCAGACCTGGCGGGCCGAACGGCGTCGAGCGCGGTCTGGGCGGCGGTCAGTTCTATCCGTTCGACCTCGACCGGATTTCGGCGGTGCGGGTCGATCAGGCGCACCCGGCCGTCCTCGCCCGGCTCGCCGACGGTGAAGCTCAAGGTCCTGCTATGAAGGCCGGCTTCGTCGGGGGCGCCGCCGGGACACAGGAGGCCGTTGAGGACGAGCGGCCGTCCCGAAGCGCCGATCAGGGTCGCTTCGAGCTGTTGCGCATGTGCGAATTCGGGCGAAACGCCGGTCGCCGCCGGCGGTCGCGCTGCACGCTCTCGGGTCACCTTGCCCCCTCCAAGAGACGGAAAAGACCGTTTCACGCCAGGGTTGCCGGGCGCTTAACGATGTGACCTCCGACAACCTCTTGAAGACTCGGGGATGATTGGGCAAAGGTCAGGCCGCCTACGCCCCGGGGAGCCTCATGATCAAGTCAGAGCTGATCGCCAAGCTCGCCCAAGAGAATCCGCACCTCACCCAGCGCGACATCGAGCGGGTGGTCGGAGTGATCCTGGAGAAGATGACCGAGGCGCTGGAAGGGGGCGGTCGCGTCGAGCTGCGCGGCTTCGGAGCGTTTTCCGTCCGCTCCCGCCCGGCGCGGGCGGGGCGCAACCCGAGGACGGGCGAGCCCGTTTCGGTCAAGGGCAAGCATGTGCCCTTTTTCAAAAGCGGCAAGGAACTGCGCGAGCGGCTCAACGCCGACTGACCCGGCTTGACCTCGCGGCCGGATGGCCGAAGGCTGGCGAGGGGGATCGGAACGGGAGCCCACGCATGAGCGTCTTCAAGGAATTCCGCGAGTTCATCGCTCGCGGCAACGTCATCGACCTGGCCGTCGGGATCATCATCGGCGGGGCCTTCGGCGCCATCGTGAAGAGCCTGGTCGACCAGGTGATCATGCCGCCGATCGGCCTGCTGCTGAACGGCGTCGACTTCGCGCACCTCGAGATCGTGCTGCAACCGGCCGACGCGGCCAACAAGATCGAGAAGGTCGCCATCGGCTATGGCGGCTTCATCAACGCCTGCATCCAGTTCGTCATCGTCGCCGCGGCGGTGTTCCTGCTGGTCAAGGCGGTCAACACCCTGCGCCGCCAGCAGGCTGCTGAGCCGGAGCCCGAGGCGCCGACTCCGTCGGAAGCCCTGCTGACCGAGATTCGCGACCTGCTGAAGCATCAGGCCAAGCCGGGTCCGGCCGCCGCGCCTGCGCCCGCGAAGGCTGCGGCTCCCAAGGCGGCTCCGGCGCGCAAAGCGCCCGCGAAGAAGGCGTGACGGTCCGCGCCAAGATCTGCGGTCTGTCGACGCCCGAGACCGTGAAGGCCGCCGTGGACAGCCAGGCGGCCTTCATCGGCTTCATGTTCTTCGCCAAGAGTCCCCGCAACGTCACGCCGGATGCGGCGGCGCGGCTGGCGCCGCCCGCCCGGGCCGCGAATGTGAAGGTCGTGGCGGTGACGGTCGATCCGGACGACGTCCTGCTGGACCAGCTGTCCGCGACGCTGAAGCCGGACCTAATCCAGCTGCACGGCAAGGAGACGCCGTCGCGCGCCCGGGAAGTCGCGGCCCGCACGGGCGCCGGGATCATCAAGGTGTTCTCGGTGTCTGAGCCGTCGGATCTCGATCCGGCCCGCGCCTACGAGAGCGTCGTCGATTATCTGATGTTCGACGCCAAGGCGCCGGCGGGCTTCGATCGCCCCGGCGGAACCGGCGCGCGGTTCGACTGGACGATGATGAAGGATCGGCGGTTCGGACGGCCCTGGCTGCTCGCCGGCGGGCTCGATCCCTGGAACGTGGCCGAAGCCGTGCAGCTGTCCGGCGCGCCGCTGGTCGACGTTTCCTCTGGCGTGGAGCGCGGCCCGGGGATAAAGGACCCGTCTCTCATTTCGGCCTTCCTGGAAGCGGTTCGCCGCGCCTGACCTGCTGACGCTGTGAACGCCTCTTTGAAACCCAACGACTGGAACGCCCTGCCGGACGCCGACGGCCGCTTCGGCGACTACGGCGGCCGCTATGTGGCCGAGACCCTGATGCCGCTGGTCCTGGACCTGGACAAGGCCTACGCCGAAGCCAAGGTCGATCCCGGCTTCCAGGCTGAACTGGCCGGCTACCTCAAGCACTACGTGGGCCGTCCGAACCCGCTCTATTTCGCCGAGCGGCTGACCCAGCACTACGGCGGCGCGAAGATCTACTTCAAGCGCGAGGAGCTGAATCACACCGGCGCGCACAAGATCAACAACTGCATGGGCCAGATCCTGCTGGCCATGCGGATGGGCAAGACCCGGATCATCGCCGAGACCGGCGCCGGCCAGCACGGGGTGGCCACGGCCACCGTCTGCGCCCGCTTCAATCTGCCCTGCGTCGTCTACATGGGCGCGGTGGACGTGGAGCGGCAGAAGCCGAACGTGTTCCGCATGAACCTGCTGGGCGCCGAGGTGCGGCCGGTGACCTCAGGCGCGGCGACCCTCAAGGACGCCATGAACGAGGCCATGCGCGACTGGGTCACCAACGTCCACGACACCTACTACCTGATCGGCACCGCGGCGGGCATGCACCCGTACCCGGCCATGGTCCGCGACTTCCAGGCCGTGATCGGTCAGGAGACCAAGGCGCAGATCCTCGAGATCGAGGGCCGTCTGCCGGACGCGGTCGTGGCCTGTGTCGGCGGCGGGTCGAACGCCATCGGCATGTTCCACCCGTTCCTGGCCGACGAGAGCGTGAAGATCTTCGGCGTCGAGGCTTCGGGCCACGGCCTGAACACCGACAAGCACGCCGCCTCGCTGACCGGCGGCCGCCCGGGCGTCCTGCACGGCAACAAGACCTACCTGCTGCAGGACGACGACGGCCAGATCCTGGACGCGCACTCGATCAGCGCCGGCCTCGACTATCCCGGCATCGGTCCGGAGCACGCCTATCTGCACGACATCGGCCGGGCGAAGTACCTGACCTGCACCGACGACGAGGCGCTGGCCGCCTTCCAGCTCTGCGCCGAGCTCGAGGGCATCATCCCGGCCCTGGAGAGCGCTCACGCGATCGCCAAGCTGCCCGAGGTGGTCAAGGAGGTCGGCAAGGACGGCGTCGTGGTGCTGACTCTGTCCGGTCGCGGCGACAAGGACATCTTCACGGTCGCCGAAGCTCTGGGGCGCAAGATTTGACCACCTATCGCGACGGGACGCGGATTTCGCGCGCCTTCTACCGGGAAAACGACCATCGGGCGCTGTTCGTCGCCTACATCATGGCCGGCGACCCGGACCTGGAGACCTCGTTCGAGATCCTGAAGGGCGTCGCCGACGAGGCCGACATCGTCGAGCTCGGCATGCCCTTCTCCGACCCGATGGCCGAGGGGCCGACCATCCAGCTGGCCGCCCAGCGCGCGCTGAAGGCCGGGACGAAGATGAAAGACGTGCTGGGCCTGGTCCGGCGCTTCCGCGAGATCGACACGGTCACCCCGATCGTGCTGATGGGCTATCTGAACCCGGTGCTGAGCTACGGCTTCGAGGCCTTCGCCAACGACGCCTCCGACGCGGGCGCCGATGGCTTGATCATCGTCGACTGCCCGCCGGAAGAGGCGGACGAACTGACCGACGCCCTAGAGGCGGCGAAGATGAACCTGATCCGTCTGGCCACGCCGACCACCGACGACAAGCGTCTGCCGACCGTTGTGAAGCGGACCTCCGGCTTCGTCTACTACGTCTCCGTCGCCGGCGTGACCGGCGTGAAGGAGGCCGACGCCGACGCCGTGGCCAAGCCCGTGCAGCGCCTGCGCGAGGCCTCCGGCCTGCCGGTCGCGGTGGGCTTCGGCATCAAGACTCCCGAACGCGCCGCCGAAGTCGCCCGCGTGGCCGACGGCGTCGTGGTCGGCTCCGCGCTGGTCGACGAGATCGCCGGCGCTCTCGAAACAGGATCGAACGAAAACGTGACCGAAAGAGTTCTTTCCAAGGCGGCTGCGCTGGCTAAGGCTGTGCGATCGGCGCGAAGCAGGGGCGCTTGAAGCGATGGCGATGGCTGACCCGAAGAACGACAAACCGACCCGAGGCGGCGCTCGCGAGCGCCAGGGCTGGCTCTCCCGTATCGCGCCCGGCGTGCGCGGCGCGTTCGTAAAGCGTGAGACGCCCGAGAACCTCTGGGTGAAATGCCCCGACACCGGGGAAATGATCTATCGGCCCGATCTGGAAGCCGCCTGGTGGGTGACGCCGGCCGGCCGCCACATGCGCATCGGGCCCGAGCTGCGCTTCAAGTTCACTTTCGACAACGGCGAGTACGAAGCCCTGCCGACGCCGAAGGTGATCGAGGATCCGCTGAACTTCACCGACGGCCGGCCCTACAAGGACCGCCTCGCCGCGGCCCGCAAGAGCACCGGCGAAGCCGACGCCATGGCCATCGGCGCCGGCAAGATCGGCGGCGTCCCCGCCGTGGCCCTGGTTCAGGACTTCGCCTTCATGGGCGGCTCGCTGGGCATGGCCGCGGGCGAGGCCTTCATCGCCGCCGCCAAGGCGGCGGTCGAGCGTGAGGTCCCGCTGGTCGCCTTCACCGCCGCCGGCGGCGCGCGGATGCAGGAAGGCACGCTCTCGCTGATGCAGATGGCGCGCAGCACCTTGGCGATCCAGGAGCTGAAGAAGGCCCGGCTGCCTTACGCCGTGGTCCTGACCGATCCGACCACCGGCGGTGTCACGGCCAGCTACGCCATGCTGGGCGACGTCCATTTCGCCGAGCCCGGCGCCCTGATCGGCTTCGCCGGCCAGCGCGTCATCGAACAGACCATCCGCGAGACCCTGCCGGCGGGCTTCCAGCGCGCCGAGTTCCTGGTCGAGAAGGGCATGGTCGATCGGGTGGTGCCGCGCCACGAACTGCCGACCATGCTGGGTTCGGTGCTCGGCACCCTGATGATGGGCCGGAACGGCAAGAAGGCGGCCTAGGTCCTGCGTGGCTCGACGGGCGGCCTGCGGCCGCTGCTCACCATGACTGGGCTTTAGTCATCCTGAGCAGCCGCGGAGCGGCGTGTCGAAGGACGCACCATGAGCGACCATCTCAGACCCCATGACGCCGCGCTGGCGCGGCTTCAGGCCCTGCATCCGAAGAAGATCGACCTGTCGCTGGGCCGGATGCGTCGGCTCTGCGCCGCACTGGGCGATCCGCAGCGCGATCTGCCGCCGGTGATCCATGTCGCCGGCACCAACGGCAAGGGCTCGACCGTCGCCTATCTGCGCGCCATCGCCGAGGCGGCGGGCCTGCGGGTCCATGTCTTCACCTCGCCGCACCTTGTGCGGTTCGCCGAGCGCATCCGTCTGGCCGGGACTCTGATCACGGAGGAGCATCTGGCGTCGGTGCTGGAGCATGTCGAGACCGCCAACGCCGGCGAGCCGATCACCTTCTTCGAAATCACCGCCGCCGCCGCCTTCCAGGCCTTCAGCGAGGTCGAGGCCGACCTCTGCCTGCTCGAGGTGGGTCTGGGCGGGTCGCTGGACGCCACCAACGTCATCGAGCGGCCGGCGGTCAGCGTGATCGCGCCCGTCGACTACGACCATCGGGAATTCCTGGGCGACAGCCTGGCCGGGATCGCCGGCGAGAAGGCGGGCGTCATCAAGCGCGGCGCGCCGGTCGTCGTCGGCCGCCAGTCGGCCGAGGCGTTCGAGGTGATCGAGGCGCGCGCCCAGGTCCTGGGCGCGCGCCTCGTGGCGCTCGGAACCGACTTCGACGGCTGGCTCGAGAACGGCCGGATGACGGTGCAGATGGAGGATCGTCTGCTCGACCTGCCCGCGCCGGCGCTGCCGGGCCTGCATCAGGTCGACAATGCCGCCCTGGCCGCGGTGGCGGCGTTGCAGCTGCGCGAGGCGCGGATCGACGAGGCGGCGGTCGCCGCCGGGATCGCCGGCGCGACCTGGCCTGCTCGCTTCCAGCGCCTGTCCGATGGGCCGCTGGGCCGCCAGGCCAAGGCGGCGGGCGCGGACCTGTGGCTGGACGGCGGCCACAATCCGCATGCCGCTCGCGCGTTGGCCCGGACGATCGGCGACCTCTCCGCTCGCGACGGCCGGCCGGTCACCCTGGTCTGCGGCCTGTTGGCCAACAAGGATGCGGACGGCTTCTTCGCCGCCTTCGCCTCGCTGAATCCTCGGATCATCGCCGTCGGCTTCGAGGCCGCCGCCGCCAGCCCGGCCGAGCGCCTGGTCGAAGCGGCCCGCGCACGGGGCCTTCAGGTCTCCGCCGCGGCGGATGTTTCCGCAGGGGTCGCAAGGGCCCTGGCGGAAGAAGGGCCGGCGCCGCATGTCGTGATCTGCGGATCGCTCTATCTCGCCGGCGAGGTTCTGGCCCTGGATGCGTCAACCTGGCCGACCTGAGGAACCGAAAAGCCCCTTGCCAAGTTAGGGTTTTGAGCGAACGATAGAGGTCTAGGGAACGACGCGAGCCGTCAGAGCAAGCGCGGTCCCGGGAGGAAAATGAGATGTCGCTGGCTGACCATCGGCTGGACGCGGAACCGTGCAAGACGGACGCGACCTGCCTGCTCACCTTTTTCGGGACCATCGGCCTGATGTTCCTGGCCGCGCCGGTCGTGGTGTGGCTCGTGGGTCTGATCACCCGACTGATCTGGTAACGAAAACGGCCGCCGGTCATCCGGCGGCCGTTTCGTCGTTAGGAACCAGGTCGCGCGGCGCGATCTACGCCGCCTGCACGCCTGCTTCCGAGAGCCATTCCAGAATCTTCTGCTTCGGCATCGCGCCGACCTTCATCGACGCCATCTGGCCGCCGCGGAACAGCATCATCGTCGGGATGCCGCGCACGCCGTAACGCGAGGGCGTGGTCGGGCTGTCTTCGATGTTCACCTTGGCGACGGTCACGTGATCGGCCAGCTCCTCGGCGATCTGGTCGAGCGCGGGGGCGATCTGCTTGCAGGGACCGCACCACTCCGCCCAGAAGTCCACCAGAACGGGCTTTTCGGCTTGCAGCACGTCGCGTTCGAAGGACTCGTCGGTCACCTTCACGGTGCTCATGGCTTTATCTCCTGGCCGAAGGGATTCGCAGCACCCTTCGCCTTCAGCCCAACGATGTAGGACCGTCAGCGTTCCCCATCAATGGGCCTCTGACAGCTCGGCCAGGGTCTGGGCCATGATGTTTTCTGGAACCGGCATCAGGCGGGGTCCGTCCGTCCAGACCAGAGCGGCGTCGATTCGCCTGCCGGGGAAGATCTCGGCGAGCACGGCGGCGTAGACCGCCATCTGGATGCGATAGGCCGGGTCCGCCGCTTCGAGGGTCGCCGGAGCGGGGCGATTGGTCTTGTAGTCGACGACCAGGACGCGCTCGGGCGTGACCAGCAGGCGGTCGACCCGGCCGGACACCGCCAGTGCTGGAGGCAGGCGCGGTGACGAGCCCGCGATCCCCGCCTCGGCCCGGCTGCCGGGCCCGAACACCTCGGCGAAGACCGGGTCCTCCAACACCCCGAAGGCGGCGGCGATCATCTCCCGTCGCTGATTGTCGCTGAGGTCCGGTTCGCGTGCGAGCAGGGCGGCGGCGGCGTCCCGGCGCTCGGCGGGCGGGACGTCGGGCAGCAGCTGCAGCAGCCGGTGGATCAGGTCGCCGCGCCTGAACCGGCCCAGCCCGCCCACGCGCGCCAAGGGCGAGGGGGCGGGAATCGGCGCCTGCTCGGCCAGCTGGGAGGGCGAGGCGTAGCGGCGCGAAGCCGGCTCGGCAGGAGGCGGCGCGCCAAGCCAGGTCGGCGGCGCGGCGATCGGGCGGGTCTGTCGGGCGCGGGCCGGCAGGGTCGCCGGATCGGGGCCGAAACGCCGGAGCACCGCGCCTTGCCCGCTGGAGATCGTGCGAACGCCCGGTTCGACGGTCGGGTGGGCGAAGGCGTCACGCATCGCTGCATACCAGCCGCCGGCCTTGTCGTCCGAGGTGCGGGCGTCGATCCGGCCGCACAGCACCAGGCGGTCACGCGCCCGGGTCAGGGCGACATAGAGCAGCCGCCAGGTTTCGCCCTCCTCGCGGGCCCTGCGTCGCTCCCGGGCGGCGGCGCTGGCGGCGCAGTCGTCGGCCGCCTTGGCGCACCAGAGGAAACCTCCGGCCTCGGTCTCCAGCAACGGCGAGCCGCGTGCGGTCTTCGTCACCGTCGTTTCGGGCAGGAAGACGATCGGCGCCTCCAGCCCCTTGGCGCCGTGCGTGGTCATCACCCGCACCTCGCCGGTGGCCGCCTCCATCTCGCGCTTCACCGAGATGTCCAGGCCGACGAAGGCGGCGGCGAGGGTCTCCAGATCGCGGACGCCCTGTGCTTCGGCGGCGAGGGTGCGGGCCAGGAACTCGTCGAGGACGTCGCCGGCCTCGCCGCCGAGACGGGTCAGGAAGCGGGCTCGCATCGAGCGGCCGTCGGCGTCGGTCAGGCCGACCATGCGGGCGTAGAAGTCGAACGGCGTGTGCCGGCGCGCCAGGGAGCGGGCGGTTTCGAGCAGGGCCGACGCCGCGGCCCAGGCGGGTCGCTCGGACGCCCGACGGCGCAGGACGGCCCAGAGGGTCTCGGGCTTGCGCACTCTGGCCAGGGCGTAGACGTCCTCGTCGACCAAGCCGCAGAAGGGCGACTTCAGCAAGGCGGCCAAGGTCAGGTCGTCATCCGGGAACAGGACGAACCGCGCCAGCGCCAACAGGTCGTCGAAGGCGATGTGGGCCGACAGCGTCAGCCGGTCGGCGCCGGCCACCGGCACGCCCGCTTGTTTCAGGGCGCGGATGATTTCCTCGAACAGCACCCGGCGGCGGCGGACCAGGATCAGCACATCGCCGTAGCCGGCCGGGCGCCAATCGCCTTTCTTGCCGTCAGGCTTGAGGAGGTCCTTGTCGAAGACGGCGTCGCCGCGTTTGACCAGGGCTTCGATCTCGGCGGCGATCTTGCGGGCGAGGCGGCGGTTGGCGGAGGTTTCGGCCTCTTCGTCCAACGGCGCGTCCCAGGCGTCGCGGTCCTCGCCCTTGTCCTCGCGCTCCAGCGGCCACAGGTCGACGCAGCCGGGGTGGTCGGCCCGGAAGGCGGCGTGGCTGACGACGTCCTCGCCGCGCGGCGGCGGCACCCCGGCGCGGGTGTCGGGCGCCGTGAACAGGGCGTCGACGAAGCTCAGCACTTGAGGCGTCGAGCGGTAGGAGACCACCAGCGGCACGCCGTCGGCCGGCTTCCCGGCGGCGGTGATCTCGGCGATATAGCGCTGGGTTTCCGTGATCAGCCGCTCGGGATCGGCGCCCTGGAAACTGTAGATCGACTGTTTCTCGTCGCCGACGACGAACAGGGTCCGGTCGGTGGCGTCGACGCCGCGCAAGCCTTCGCCCGACCAGAATTCGCCGGTCAGCCGGCGCACGATCTCCCACTGCTCGGGCGCGGTGTCCTGGGCCTCGTCGACCAGGACGTGGTCGATGCCGTCGTCGAGCTTGTACAGCACCCAGGCCGCGTCCGGACGTTCGGCCACCAGACCCTTCGTGCGCAGGACCAGGTCGGCGAAGTCGAGCGCGCCGCGGTCGGCCTTGGCCTGATCGTAGGCGACGGCGTAGGCGCTGGCCAAGGCCAGGACCAGCCCCGAGGTCTCCGCGACCCGCGCCGCCCGGAGCCGCTCGCGGGCCGTGTTCAGCCGGTCCTGCTCGGTGAGCAGGGCCATGCGCAGATCCTCGCGCGCCTTCAGGCCGGAGGTCTTGGCGACCCAGGTCGCGGGGGTTCCCTCGCCCCCCGCCGTGAAGAAGGCCGTCAGGGCCTGGCCGAGGTCGCCCCCCGCGGCGGCGCGGAGCAGGCCGGCGCATTTGATGTCGGTCTTGCCGCCCTGGGCCAACACGTCCGCCGCCTCGCGATAGAGGCGTCCGTCGATGCCGGCGGCGATGTCGGAGGCGACGGCTTCGGCGTCCGTCGCCTCGTCGAAGCCGCAGGCCGTCCAGATGTCGGCGACGACGCTCTCGAAGCCGCCGCAGCGTCGGACATAGCCGGCGATGGCGTCGCGGCGGTGCTCGAAGGTGTCGAACATCTGCTGAAAACTGTCGAAATCCAGCGCCGTGGAGAGGCGGGCGTAGGCCTGGGCCACGGGGCCGTCGCTCTGCAGGGCGTGATGGGCGACGGCCGCTCGCGCTTCCGAGGCGATCAGGGCGGCCGCCCCGTCGTCCATGACCGTGAAACCGGGCGACACCCGGGCTTCGAGTGGAAAGCGTCGCAGCAGCTTCTCGCAGAAGGCGTGGATGGTCTGGATCTTCAGGCCGCCCGGCGTTTCGAGCGCCTTGGCGAACAGGGTCCGGGCGCGTGACAGCGCCAGGGCGTCCATCTGCTCGGCCTCGCCGCCGTCGAGGTCCGCCAAGGCCGTCTTCAGCTCGGCGTCCTCGAGCACCGACCAGCCGCCGAGTTTCTCGAACAGGCGATGTTGCATCTCGGCGGCGGCCGCCTTGGTGTAGGTGACGCAGAGGATGGCCGCCGGCGGGACCTCGCGCAGCAGCAGGCGCGCGACCCGGTCGATCAGGGTCTTGGTCTTGCCGGAGCCGGCGTTGGCCGTGACGAAGGCGTTCAGGGACGGGTCGGCCGCCCGGCGTTGATGGAGGTCGTGGCCGCTCATTCGCCGCTCTCCTCGCCGCCGGTGGACCATTCGAAGACCCGCGCCAGATGGTCGTAGTCGCCGGCGTAGGTCTTCACGAACTGCGGCGCCGTACGCGAGCGATAGCCGCGCGCCGGATCCTGGTAGAGGGCCAGCAGCTTCCGAACGCCTTCGTAGGCCAGGCCTGCGGCCTCCTCGCTTTCCGGGCCGGCGGTCTTCCGGACGATCTCCTCGCCCGGCGGCTGGCGGCCGGTGACCCGCAGATAGGTCAGGTCGCCGGCGTAGGCCTTCAGGCCCTCGAACCCGCCGGCCAGCAGAATCGCCAGCGTCAGGGTCAGCTGGGGCGAGAAGCCGGTGTCGATCTGCTTGGCGCTGGGCGCGCCGCCGGTCTTGAAATCCAGGACATGGCCCAGGCCCTCGGGCGTGATCTCGATCCGGTCGGCCTTGGCGGTCAGGGTGAAGGCGCGTCCCCCGACCGGGATCGTCAGCGTTCCGGATCGCTCGACATGCACCTCGCGGCCGTCGGCTCGACGCCTGCGTTCCAGATCGACGGCCCAGCGGGCCGCCTCCCGGGCGAGGGCGCGCTCGCGGGCCAGCATTGACCGGGGAAGGCCCTGGTCGACCAGGGCCTCGAGATACAGGCGCTCGAACAGTTCGGCGGCGGCGGGCGGTTCGCCGCCGGTCCAGGCGGCGGCGAAGTCTTCGAAAGCCTTGTGGATGGCGGTGCCGCGAGCCTTGGACTCGACCGGCTCGTCAGGACGATCGAGCGGGAACAGTTTGAGGATGTCGCGCGCCCAGACGCTGTAGGGGTCGCGGGTCAGAGCCTCGATGCGGGTGACCGCGAACGTATCCGGCCTCTCCTCGATCGGAGGCGCCGGGGCCGGGCGGGGCGCGGGCGCGTAGTCGCCCGGCGCGTCCAGCGAACGGGCCCAGTCCAGCAGTTCCGGGCGTCCGGGCAATTCGACGCCGGCGCCTCGGGCCAGGGTGCGCAGCCGCCAGAGCCAGCGCGATTCGACGGCCGGCTGGCCCTCGCGACGGTGGCTGTGGACGAGCATCACCTCGGGCGCGCAGGCGGCCTGGGCGAAGTCGTGCGCGGTCAGGCCCAGCCTGCGTTCGGGCGGCGGCAGGCCCAGCCGCTTGCGCATCGGTCGCGACAGGAACGGATCGATCGGGGCGCCGCGCGGCCAGACGCCGTCCTCGAGCCCCGCCAGGATCAGCCGGTCGGCGCGCAGCAGTCGCGCCTCGAGCGCGCCCAGGATGCGCAAGCGTGGATGCGGGGTCCCGAGCGCCCGCACCGTCTCGCCGTCGAGCAGTCGTCCGACCAGGTCGGCGAAGGCCCGCGGACCGCCCGGCGGCAGCCCTTCCCCTTCGACGATCAGGCCTGCGAACAGGGCCGACGCCGCCTCGCCGGCGGGGCCGCTCCAGACCGCCTGGCCGCCGAGAGCTTCCACGGCCTCGACCAGGGCGTGAGCGGCTTGATGGGGGGCGGCCGGACCGTCGTCGAACGGCGCCCGGGCCAGATCCAGCGCGGCCAGAAGGGTTTGGGCGGCCTCGGCCAGATCGGGCCGGGCGGCCAGCCGCGCCAGCAGGGACTTGCGATCGCCGCATCGGGGGCCCCGCAGCGCCAGGCGTTCGATCCCGGCGGCGGCCTCGGCGGGGATGGGGAGCGTTGTGAGCGGATGCTTCAGAATCGCCAGCAACAGCACCGGCGACAGCGGATCGACGGCCCAGTCCGCGATCAAGCGAACCAGCACCGCGACTGGAAATCCAGCCAGGGGGGCGCCGGCGGAACTGTCGGCCAGGATGCCGAACCGCGCCAGCCGGGCGCTGACCCGTCGCGCCAGGGCAAGGTCGGGAGTGATCAGGGCCGCCGTCTTGCCCGGGGTCTCCAGCGTCTCGCGAAGCAGCAGGGCGCAGACGTCGGCGGCTTCCTCCTCCTGACGCGCACCGATGACGGATAGGCCGGCCAGGCCTTCGTCGAGAGGCTTCACGCCGGCCGCCTCGCCTTCCCTCCGCAGGTTGTCGAGCACCGAACGCCAGTCGGCGGTGGCCTCGGCGGGGCGGAGGGCTTCATTGATCAGGCGGCGGCGCCAGCGACCGTGCGGATCGGCGTCCGGACGCCAGGAGCGCACGTCGGCCCGGGTCAGTCCGAACTGATCGAGCAGACGCTTCATGGCGCCCTGGGGATGCTGGTCCTCGACCTTGGCCCAGGCCGTGTCGGCGAGGCCCTCGTCGAGGCCGGGCAGGATCACCAGTCCCCTGGGCGCGCGGGCGACAGCGTCGAGCAGGCGCGCCGTGGCCGGCGCCGTACCGGTCGACCCGGCGGCGATCAGCGGATGCTCCGGCGGATGGGCGACCCACTGGTTCCGCAGCGCGTCGAGCAGCCGTACCCGACGATCGGCGACGTCGATCAGGCCCAGTTCGTCGAGCCGCTTCGGCCAGAGCTCCAGCGCGATGGCCAGCACCTCGGCGGAGCGGCGCCAATGGGCGGCCATGTCGAGCGAGACGAGGTCGTCCAGACGTCCGGCGGCGCTCGTCACCTCCTCGATCTGCAGGCCGTCGAGAAAGGCCGCCAGGGCGTCGGCCAATTCCAACGCGCCGGCGGCGTCCAGGTCGCGGCCGAGGCCTTTGTGATCGGCGACCAGCCGCGCCAGCTCGTAGCGTCGCCGCTGCGGGTCGATGGCCGGCGGGATGTCGAGGGACAGGTTGCCGGGCTCGAACGGCGGCTCGCCCTCCTCGAGGTCGCCGATGGCGCGGATCTGGGGCAGCAGCACCGCGCGGCCGCCGCCGGCGGCCACGAACGCCTCGGCCAGCGAACGGGCGCCGCGCCGGGTCGGGGTCAGCACCACCGCGTCGGCCAGGGCCTCGGGCTCGGGCAGAGCGACCAGAAGGCCGGCGGCCAGATCGTCCAGGAAGGGGCGGTGCGCCGGGATCGAGAACCAGCGCGGCGCCGGATGCTCGAAGGGGCTGCTCATCCCGGGGCCAACCTCGCCTCTGCCTTCTCGCGGGCGACCGGATCGCCGACGTGCATCCAGAGCCCCGGAGGGGCGACGCCGCGCACCCGTCCGACCTTGGTCAGCGCCTTCCAGAGCGGCAGCAGGCCGAAGGGTCCCTCCGGCCCGTTCTCCACCACCGAAGGCTTGGCGATGTGGACGCCGACATAGACCAGCGGCGCGGTCTCGCCCTGGTCCTTGAAGCGCACGCGGCCCTCGTCGTCGAGGAACAGGTCGCCGGTGGCGTGGAAGCCCATCGATTCGCTTGTCGAGGCGGTCAGCAGGCAGACGTCCATCGTCGCCGGGTCCCAGGCGGCGGCGACCGCTTTCAGCGCCCTGTCGTCGTCCTCGATCCAGACCGAATCGATGTTGGCCACCCAGAAGGCGTCCTTCGGCAGCAGCGGCAGGGCCCGCTTGATCCCGCCGCCGGTCTCCAGCGGTTCGGCGCGCTCGTCGGAAATGATGATTCGAGGCGAGGCGCCGGTCGCGTCGCGCGCCTTCAGGTGCGCCTCCAGCCGATCGGCGAAGGCATGGACGTTGACCACCGCAGTCTCGACCCCGACCTGGGCCAGCCGGTCGAGCATGTGGTCGATCAGCGCCTTGCCGCCGACCTCGACCAGCGCCTTGGGCCGATCGTCGGTCAGGGGGCGCATGCGGGTGCCGAGGCCGGCGGCCAGCACCATGGCGACCCTGGGGGCTCCGCTCATGCCCGCGCCTCCGCAGGAACGTGGCGATCGAACCAGGCCCTGAGTCCCGCCATCCCCGGATCGTTCAGGTCGCGCTCCAGAGCGCGCCAGGTGCGGGGCATGTAGGCCTTGTACTGCGGGCGGCCCAGCAGGGCCTGGCGGGCGAAGACCCGGCCCAGGATCCGCGCGGCGTTCGAGGCGGCCAGCGCGCGGTAGTCGGCCAGGAAGGACTCGCGGTCCAGCTCCGGCCGCGCGGCGAGATAGCGATCCAGCATCGCCGTTTCCAGTTCGGGCGACACGTCGCGGCGAGCGTCCTGGAGCAGGTGCAGAAGGTCCCAGGCCGGGTGGGCGCAGAGGGCGTCCTGGAAGTCCAGCAGGCCGATCCGCGCCACGCCGGTCCGTTCCGGCAGCCAGAGCAGGTTTTGCGCGTGATAGTCACGATGCGCGAAGACCTTGGCCCCGGCCTCGCCTCGCACCCAGACCGGCGCCCAGAGGGCGTCCCATTCGGCGACGGCGTCGGCGGAGAAGGCGGGGATGTTCGCGAACCGCGGCCAGAACTCGAGGAAGGTGTCGGTGGCGACCTTCAGGGCCAGCGTGTCGTAGGTCAGCAGCGGCCAGCGCAGATCGTCGACCGCCAACACCTGCGGCGGCGGCTCGGAATGGAGCGCGGCCTGCAGGTCGACGGCGGTCTCGTAGAGCGGCCGCTCGGGCGTGCCGTCCGCGATCAGCGTGGCGAACAGGCCGTCGCCCAGGTCCTCCAGCACCGCCAGGCCGTTCTCGACGTCGTAGGCGTGAATGCGCGGGGCCGACAGGCCGCGGCCGCGCAGATAGTCGGCCGTCGTCACGAAGGCGGCGACCGAGCCGGCGGCCAGCCGGGCGGCGGCGTTGTAGCCGAGGGCCAGACGCTCGGCGTCGGTCGCGCCGGGAGGGCACACGCTGGTCTCCAGCGCCGGCGGTTGGTCCATGAGGACCAGGCTGCCGCCCGTGGCCGGATAGACCCGTTCATAGAGGCGCGTGGACGCATCGCCGCTCATCACCTCGCGCCGAGCGTCGGCCAGGCCTTGGCGCGCCAGGAAGTCCGCCTTCAGCGCCTCGCGTTCAGAACTCAAGTTTGCGACCTTCCCATGCGCCGTGAGCCGTCAGCCGCGCGCGGCGACCCTCCCCCGTCTCGTCGAAGCCGATGTCGATGTCCAGCCGGTCCGCCGGAAGGTCGCCCTCCAGCCGCTGAGGCCATTCGATGATCGCCGCGCCGTCGGCCAGCGCCTCCTCCAGACCGATCTCGTAGGCCTCGTCCGGATCCGACAGGCGGTAGAGGTCGAAGTGAGCCAGCGGAAAGTCCGTCGCCTCGTAGAACTGGACCAGGGTGAAGGTCGGGCTGGGCACGTCCTCGTCGGGGGTCGTCAGGGTCCGGACCAGCGCCCGGGCCAGGGTCGACTTGCCGGCGCCCAGCGGGCCGGTCAGGCAGACGGCTTCGCCGGCGCGCAGCGCGGCGGCCACGGCGGCGCCCAGGCGCGCGGTGGCGGCGTCGTCCGGCAGGGCGGTCTCGGCGGGCGGCGTCATTTGAAGGGCGTGTCGGGCGAAGCGGGCAGCACGCGCTCGACATAGGCCTTGATCGCGGCGCTGGCGACCGCTGCCTCGGGATCGAGGCGATCGGCCGCGATCGGTCGGCCGACGACCAGCCGGAACTTCCGCCCACGCTTGTTGAGCAGCTCGTGGAACAGGGTGATGTCGCGCAGTTCCTGCGAGAACCGGTCGAACAGGTGGAACAGCGTGGCCCAGGGACCTTCCAGGTGCAGCGGCACGATCGGCGCGGCGTACTTGGCGGCGACCGAAATGGCCGTGGGCATCCAGGGCGGATCGGTCAGGACGCCGTCGTCGGCGCGGCGGGCCAGGCGGCCGGCCGGGAAGACCACCAGGGCCCGTTCCGCCTCCATGGCCTGGCGGGTCATGGCGAGGGTCAGGCGCGTCCGCTCGCGGGTGCGCTTGGCCTCGACCCACTCGACCGGGATCAGCACCTCGTCGAAGCGCTCGGCCACCCGGTGGGCGTCGGAGTTGGCGTAGAACAGGATGTCGGGCCGAACGCCCTTGAGGGCGTCGTAGACGGCGACCCCGTCGGCGATGCCGGTCGGATGGTTGCAGACGAGGATGCAGCGCCCTTCACGGGGCAGGCGTTCCAGTCCCGAGACCTCGACATGGAGCGCCAGCAGGTCGGACACGAAGTCCAGCGCCGCCTTGCCGTCCATCGGCGCGATGGCGTCGGCCATGGCCCGGGCCTTGCGGTAGTCGAGCATCCGATAGAGCAGCGGGCGGACCAGCGGCCAGGCCGGCGAGCGCGACAGACGCGGCGCGCGCTCCTCGATCAGAACGTCGACGATGTGGGATCGACGTGTCCCCCTTGCGTCTGGGGCGGCTTCTGGGTTGTTGACTATCGCGGCGTCGACCATGTCATGGAGTCTAGAGGCGAGGTCGCGTGGCGCAAAGCGCCTAGGCGACGCCTCGATGAAGGCATAAAACGCCCCATTCAATTCGCGTCCTGGAGAACGCCATGCGGGAAATCCGCCACTTTGTGAACGGTTCGGCCTTCGAAGGGGCTTCTGGGCGGTTCGGGGATGTCTTCAACCCCAACACCGGCGAGGTCCAGGCCCGCGTCCAGCTGGCCACGGAAGGCGAACTGGACGGGGCGGTCCAGGCCGCGGCGGCGGCTCTGCCGGCCTGGGCGGCGACCAATCCGCAGCGCCGGGCCCGGGTGATGTTCGAGTTCAAGCGCCTGGTCGAGGCGAACATGAACGAGCTGGCCGAGATCCTTTCCAGCGAACACGGCAAGGTCATCGCCGACTCCAAGGGCGACATCCAGCGCGGCCTGGAGGTCATCGAGTTCGCCTGCGGCATCCCGCATGTGCTGAAGGGCGAGTACACCGAGGGCGCCGGTCCGGGCATCGACGTCTATTCGATGCGCCAGCCGCTGGGCGTGGTCGCCGGGATCACGCCGTTCAACTTCCCCGCCATGATCCCGATGTGGATGTTCGGCGTGGCCGTCGCGGTGGGCAACACCTTCATCCTGAAGCCGTCGGAGAAGGATCCGACCGTGCCGGTGCGCCTGGCCGAGCTGTTCATGGAGGCCGGCGCCAACCTGGGCATCGATCTGAAGGGCGTGCTGAACGTCGTCCACGGCGACAAGACCGCCGTCGACGCCATCCTGCAGCATCCGGAGATCAAGGCGGTCAGCTTCGTCGGCAGCTCCGACATCGCCCACTACGTCTATTCGCAGGGCACGCTGCACAACAAGCGCGTCCAGGCCATGGGCGGAGCCAAGAACCACGGCGTGGTGCTGCCCGACGCCGACCTCGACCAGGTGGTGAAGGATCTGTCCGGCGCCGCTTTCGGATCGGCCGGCGAGCGCTGCATGGCCCTGCCGGTTGTCGTGCCGGTCGGCAAGAAGGTCGCCGACGAGCTGCGCGATCGCATGATCGCCGAGATCGAGACCCTCAAGGTCGGCGTCAGCACCGATCCGGAAGCCCAGTACGGCCCGGTCGTCTCCGCCGCCCACCGCGCCAAGATCGCCGACTACATCCAGATCGGTCGGGACGAAGGCGCCGAGCTGGTGGTCGACGGCCGCGACTTCAGCCTGCAGGGCTACGAGAAGGGCTTCTTCATCGGCCCGAGCTTCTTCGACGGCGTGAAGCCGGGGATGAAGACCTACCACGAGGAGATCTTCGGCCCGGTCCTGCAGATGGTCCGCGCGGAGTCCTTCGAGGAGGCCGTCGCGCTGCCGAGCAAGCATCAGTACGGTAACGGCGTCGCCATCTTCACCCGCAACGGCCGCGCCGCCCGGGAGTTCGCCCAGCGCGTCAACGTCGGCATGGTCGGCATCAACGTGCCGATCCCGGTGCCGGTCGCCTACCACACCTTCGGCGGCTGGAAGCGCTCGGCGTTCGGCGACACCAACCAGCACGGCATGGAAGGCCTGAAGTTCTGGACCAAGGTGAAGACGGTCACCGCCCGCTGGCCGGAAGGCGAGGTCGCCGACTCGAGCTTCGTCATTCCGACCATGAAGTAGGTGCCTGGGGGACATGCTCCGCAAAGCGGCGCCTGTCCCCCGCTGTGCGTCCTTCGATATGCAGCCTTCGGCTGCTGCTCGGGATGGCCAGAAGCAGTCGTGGCGAGCCGCGCTCGAAGAGCGCGTGCCGAACCACGCAAGGCGTCAGCGAACGATCAGCGTCCGCGTCACGCCGTCGAGGACGAACCGTCCCTTCGGCGTGGCGCGGAGGCGGTCGGGATCGTCGGCCAGGAGGCCTTGTCCGACCAGGTCCCGGACCACGTCGCTCGTCGGTCCCAGTTCCAGCGCCGCCAGTTCCGGCCACGGCGCGCCTTCATAGGTGCGCAGGCCCATGAGGATCCGCTCCTCCGCCGCCTCGACCGGCGTCAGCGGTTCGGCCTCGAAGCCGGTCCCGGTCTCCGCGACCTTCCGAATGTAGTCGGCGACCCGGGTCTCGGCGGTCGTCGCGATTCGCGCGCCGCCGACCGTCAGCCGCCCGTGCGCTCCCGGGCCGGCGCCCACGTAGTCCTGGCCGCGCCAGTAGACGAGGTTGTGCCGGGATCGCGCCGGTTCGCCCTTGGCGTGATTTGAAACCTCGTAGGCCTCGAACCCGGCGGCTTCCAGCGTCGCCTGGGTCATGTCGTAGAGCGCCTCGCCCATGGCGTCGTCGGGCGGAGCGAAGGTTCCGCGACGAACGGCGCGGTCGAAGGCCGTGCCGGTCTCGATGGTCAGCTGGTAGGGCGAGACATGCTCCGCGCCGAGGTCGATCGCCTGGCGCAACTGGTCGCGCCAGGCCTGTGGCGTCTGGTCGGGCAAGGCGTAGATCAGGTCCACCGACAGGCGAGGGAAGGTCGCCGCCGCGATTTCGGCCGCCCGACGCGCCTGGCCGGCGTCGTGGTTGCGGCCGAGGAAGGTCAGCGCCGCCTGGTCGAAGCTCTGCAGGCCCAGCGACAGCCTGTTCACGCCGGCGTCCCGGAAACCGGCGTAGCGGTCCGCCTCGGCGTCGGTCGGGTTGGCTTCGAGCGAGACCTCGAGATTCGCCTCGGGCGCCCAGAGGCGGCGGGCCACCTCCACGATCCCCCCGGCCCAGTCCGGATCCATCAGCGACGGCGTGCCGCCGCCGAGGAAGATCGACACGAGCCGCCGGTCGCCGGTCAGGGCGCGCTGCGCCCGCAGGTCGGCGATGATGGCGTCGGCCAGCGCCTTCTGTTCGGCCTGGCCGCGGTCGCGCACGACGTTGAAGTCGCAGTAGGGGCAGATCCGCGCGCAGTAGGGCCAGTGGACATAGACCCCCAGCGGCGCCGGGGCGTCAGTCAAACAGGGCGGCTTTCAGCTTGGCGAACGCCAGGGCGCGGTGGCTGATGGCGTCCTTTTCGGCGGGGTCCATTTCGCCGAAGGTCTTGTCGCGGCCTTCCGGCACGAAGATCGGATCGTAGCCGAAGCCGCGCGTCCCCCGACCTGGGAAGACCAGCGTCCCGTGGACGACGCCTTCCACCACGACCGAGGGGCCGTCCGGCCAGGCGACGGCCAGGGCGCTGGTGAACCAGGCGGCGCGGTCGTCCGAACCGGTCTCCAGGATTCGCTCCTCGACCTTGGCCATGGCCTCGGCGAAGTCCTTCGACGGCCCGGCCCAGCGCGCCGAGAAGATGCCGGGCGCGCCGTCCAGGGCGGCGACCGACAGGCCCGAATCGTCGGCGATGGCGATCTTGCCGGAGCGTTCGGCGGCGTGCCGCGCCTTCAGCAGGGCGTTGCCGACGAAGGTGCTTTCGGTCTCGTCCGGCTCGGGCAGGTCGAGTTCGCCGGCCGACAGAATCTCGAACCGCCCGTCGAGCAGGGCGACCAGCTCCTTGGCCTTGCCGGGGTTGTGGGTGGCGGCGACCAGCGTGGTTCCGGACGGGAGCAACAGGGGCATGGCGGTTCCTTTCCCGGACTTCCTCGCCCCGAACGCTCGCGGGCGCAAGCGGGTCGGGAATCTATGCTGCAGCGCATTACGGCCGCGTAATCATGTTACGCAAGTTTAATATCGTTTTTCGATAAACGCTTTGATCGAAGAACGATGATTGTCTACAAGATCACTCAAGGACGGAGGGCAAACGAAGTCCTTGGGGGTGGCGAGGGCCACTTTCGATTTTGCACTGCAACATGGAGACGAAAATGTCTGCTCAACAGATGACGAACTGGGTCGACCGCATCGCGATGACGGTTGTGAACGCCGCCCTTCTGGCCGCTCTGCCGATCTCGGCGGTGCTGTTCGTCTCGCACTCGATCTGATCGGGCTCTCTTTCATGAGGGCCCCGGTCAGGGCATTCTCGCCGCCCGCCTGAGGGCCGGCTTCCCTCGAGGGAGAGCGACGTCTCTCCCTCTGGAGAAGCCGGCCCCGGCCCGGCGATGAAGGACACCGCGGACGGCGCAGCCATGCGCCGTCCGTGGCCGTCTCCGTCGCCTGGCGGCGGACAACGGCAATTGGGGTGGAGTGTGCGCCATGCGGGCCATGGGGCCGGGCTCGGTTTCGAGCTTCCTGAAGACGGCGCTCGACGTCGTGTACTTTGCGCTCTACGCGCTGCTGGCGGTCGGCGGACTGGTGCTGCTGGCGAGCCTGCTGCTCAGCTTCCGCCCCGACATCATCGCCCAGAGCGCCCAGTTCCGCATCCTGCGTGAAGCGGGCCTGGATCTGGGCGACGTCGTCTTCGTTCTCGCCGGCGGGCTGCTCTACGTCGGCGGGCTGCTGGCCATCGTGACCAGCCTGCGCAAGGTGTTCGCGACGCTGACCGCCGGCGATCCCTTCCACCCGGACAACATCAGCCGCCTGCGGTTGATCGGCTTTCTGCTGGCGGGCATGGAGTTGGGCCGGATGCTCTTCCGGGTCATCTTCAAGATGATCGCCCCGAACGCCACCGACAACATCGCCGGGCTCAACCCGACCACCTGGTTCGCCGTGCTGGCCGTTTTCGTGCTGGCCGAGGTCTTCCGTGAAGGCGCCCGCCTTCGCCGCGAAGCCGAGCTGACGATTTAGGATCCGCGTATGGCCATCAAAGTCACCCTGGATCGCATCCTGGCCGAGCGGCGCATGTCGCTGACCGAGCTGGCCGATCGCGTGGGCGTCACCATCGCCAACCTGTCGATCCTGAAGACCGGCAAGGCGCGGGCGATCCGCTTCTCGACCCTGGACGCCCTGTGCCGCGAGCTGCAGTGCCAGCCGGGCGACATCGTCCTGTTCGAACCCGGCGGCGGGGGCGGGCCGGTCGACGATGACGACGACGGCTACGGCGGGGCCTGACGCCCGAGCTCGCCGGCCAGCCAGTCGATGAACTGCCGCGCCGGCTCCGACAGGGGTTTCCGGCCGTTGGGGATCGCGGCGAAGCCTTCGGGGAAGTCCGTCAGGTCGGCCAGGACGACGAGGCGGCCTTCCGCCAATTCTCTCGCCACCAGCCGCTGCTCCACCATCGCCACCCCGAGCCCGGCGATCGCCGCCTCGATGCAGAGGTTGGTGTGCGGGAACGAAAGGGTTCGCGCGCTCTCGACCGTCATGCCGGCTGCATCTCGCCACAGGTCCCAGGCGCGGCTGGTGTGGTCGTGGATGATGCGGCAGGGCGTCGACAGCCGACCGTCCGCAATGCTCGCGGGGTGACCTGGGGCGGCGACCGGACCGAACGCGGCGTCGCCCAGCCGGATGGCGCGAGCCCGGTCGTCCGGCGAATAGCTTCCGCGGTCCCAGAGAATCACCAGATCCGCGTCTCTCTCTTCGCGCATCTCCCGCGCGGAGGTCATCGACAGCCTCAGGCGAAGGTCGGGTCGTTGCTGGGAGAAGCCGGCGAGGCGCGGCGCGAGCCAACGCATGGCGAAGGTGGCGCTGCAGGCGACGTGAAGCTCGGGCGCGCGGACGTCGCGCAAGGTCTCGGCGTAGCCGCGCATCATCACCGCCAGCCCTTCGGCGACGGCGGCGGCGAGAGCCTGCCCGGCCGCGTTGGCCTTGAGCCCCGTTCCGGCGCGCTCCAGCAGGGGCAGGCCCGCGTGGTCATGCAGGGTTCGCAGCTGTTTGCTGATCGCGCCATGCGTCCGGCCGAGCTCGCGGGCGGCGGCGCCCACCGAGCCCAGTCGGACCACCGCCTCGAAGGCGCGGAGGGCGGACAGCGGCGGCAGATGGTCGGTCATGATCGCCGATTGTGTGAGATTTCCTCACCTAATGCACGACCCGAACTCGATTTTACGCCTGAACCGGATCCCTTACTCCGACAGGCCTGAAGCAATGAGGAAAGGGTGCTGGCGGTCATGACGGGCGATGTCGACTATGATCAGACGGGAACGGGCTACGGGCGTCAGCGGCGCGCCGATCCGCGGATCGGGGCCTGGATTCATGCCGCGCTAGGCGATGCGAGGACGGTGCTGAACGTCGGCGCCGGGGCCGGTTCGTACGAGCCGGCCGATCGCTATGTTCTCGCCGTCGAACCCTCGGCGGTGATGCGGGCGCAGCGGCCCGTGGGGAGCGGCGTGGCGGTGCGGGCCTTCGCGGAGGCGCTGCCGCTGGATGACGGCGCCTTCGACGCGGCGATGGCCGTCGCCACGGTCCATCAGTGGTCGGACCTGGCGAAGGGGTTGGCCGAGATGCGTCGGGCGGCGCGGGGTCCGGTCGCGGTGCTGCTCTTCGACGGCCCCGCGCTCGACCGCTTCTGGCTGAAGGCCTATGCGCCCGAGCTGATCGCGGCCGAGCAGCGTCGCTATCCGGCGATCGAGGCCGTGGCCGCCGGGCTGGGCGGCCGGGTCGAGGTGCAGGAAATCCAGATCCCGATCGACTGCACGGACGGCTTCACCGAAGCCTTCTACGCCCGGCCCGAGCGCCTGCTCGACGTCGAGGTGCGCCGCGCCCAGTCGTCCTGGGGGTTCGTCGCGGAGGGCGCCGAGGCGCGCTTCGTCGCGACCCTGTCGGACGATCTTCGCTCCGGGCGCTGGGACGAACGTTACGGCGACTGGCGCGAGCGGCCGGCGTACGACGGCTCGCTGCGCCTGATCGTCAGCCGGCCGGCCTAGCGCTCGATCGCGGCCCGCTGGAGGGCGAACAGCTCGTTGATGCCCTTCTCGGCCAGGCCGTAGAGCGCCTCGAACTCGGCGCGGGTGAAGCCGCGCTTCTCGCCGGTGGCCTGGATCTCGACGATGTCGCCGGCCCCGGTCAGCACGAAGTTCGAATCCGCCTCGGCCGAAGAATCTTCCTCGTAGTCCAGATCGAGCACCGGCAGGTCGTTGAACACGCCGCACGACACCGCCGCCACCTGGTCCAGAATCGGGTCGGTCTTGATGACGCCCTCGTCCAGCAGATAGCGGGTGGCCAGGCGCAGGGCGACCCAGGCGCCGGTGATCGAGGCGGTGCGGGTGCCGCCGTCGGCCTGGACCACATCGCAGTCGATCTGGATCTGGCGCTCGCCCAGGGCCTTCATGTCGACCACGGCGCGCAGGCTGCGGCCGATCAGACGCTGGATCTCCTGAGTGCGGCCCGATTGTTTGCCCTGGGCGGCCTCGCGGCGTCCGCGGGTATGGGTGGCGCGAGGCAGCATGCCGTACTCGGCCGTGACCCAGCCGGCGCCCTTGCCGCGCATCCAGCCGGGCACGCCTTCGTCGACGCTGGCGGTGACCAGGACCTTGGTGTGGCCGAAGGTCACCAGGCAGGAGCCTTCCGCATAGCGGTTCACGCCGGTCTCCAGGGTGACGGCGCGGAGCTGGTCGGGGGCGCGTTCGGACGGTCGCATGGGCATTTCCTTCGGCTGGGCGCGACTTGCGCCCGGGCAGGCGCCGCTTATCCTATCCGTCGAAGGGTCGTCCACCGATCCGACAGCGAGATCATGAACCCCATCCTGACCGGCGGGCCTTCCAGGCCCCCTTCCCTGACCGATCTGGACGAACGCGCCCGCGACATCTTCCGGCGCGTGGTCGAAACCTATCTGGAGACCGGCGAGCCGGTCGGATCGCGGACGCTGTCGCGCGGCGGGGTGCATCTGTCGCCGGCTTCCATACGCAACACCATGCAGGATCTGGCGCATCTGGGCCTGCTCGACTCGCCCCACACCAGCGCGGGCCGCATGCCGACCCACGCGGGCCTGCGGCTGTTCGTCGACGGCCTGCTGGAGGTGGGCGATGTCGGCGAGGCCGAGAAGCGTGAGATCGACGCCCGCCTGGCGGCCAGCGGCCGCACCTTCGAGGAGGCCCTCAACGCGGCCAGCGGCATTCTGTCGGGTCTGGCGGGCGGAGCGGGGATCGTGGTCAGCCCTGTCCGGGAGGCCGGGGTGAAGCACGTCGAGTTCGTGGCGCTGGGCGGCGACCAGGCCCTGGCGGTCATGGTCTTCGAGGACGGCCAGGTCGAGAACCGTCTGATGCGGCTGACGCCCGGCCTGACGCCGTCGGCGCTGCAGGAGGCCTCGAACTTCCTGGGCGCGCGCCTGAAGGGCCGCACGCTGACAGACACGCGCAGCGAGATGCGCGCCGAACTGGACCGGGCCCGTCGAGAACTGGACGAGACCGCCGCGCGTTTGGTCGAGGACGGCCTGGCGGCCTGGAGCGGCGGCGAGGGCTCGGAACGGGCGCTGATCGTCCGTGGTCGCGCCAACCTGTTGGGCGACCCGAACGCGCTGGAGGATCTCGAGCGGGTGCGACGCCTGTTCGACGACCTGGAGCAGAAGGAGCAGCTGATCGGCCTGCTGGACGACGTCCGCGACGCCCAGGGCGTGCGGATTTTCATCGGCGCCGAAACGCGGCTTTTCTCTCTTTCAGGTTCCGCCCTGATTGCGGCGCCCTATATGACGGGCCGACAAAGGGTGCTCGGCGCGATCGGCGTGATCGGGCCGACCCGATTGAACTACGCCCGGGTGATCCCGCTGGTGGACTACACCGCCAGGGTCCTCGGGCGAATGCTGGACGGATGAAAGTGATATGACCGACGACGATACGCCGGCCAACGGCCACGACGCCGAGTACGAGGCCCCCGAATCGGAAACCGTGGAAGACGTTGAAGCGCTGCAGGCCGAGAACGCCGCGCTGAAGGACCAGATCCTTCGCATGGCCGCCGAGATGGACAACACCCGCCGCCGCGCCGAGCGCGAGGCCAACGACGCGCGCGCCTACGCGATCCAGAAGTTCGCCAAGGATCTGTTCCCGGCTTCCGACTATCTGGCCAGCGCCACGGCCCATGCGCCGCGCGACTCGGGCGATGCGGCGGTGAAGAACTTCGTCATCGGCGTCGAGATGACCCAGAAGGAGCTGCTGGCGGCGTTCGACCGCAACGGGCTCAAGAAGGTCGATCCCAAGGCCGGCGACAAGTTCGACCCGCATGTCCACCAGGCTATGGCGGAAGAGCCGAACGCCGAGGTCGCGCCGGGCACGATCGTCCGCACGATGCAGGCCGGCTTCACCCTGCTGGGCCGCACCCTGCGCCCGGCGGTGGTCGTGGTCGCGGCCAAGGCCGCCGCAGCGCCCGCCGGCGACAATCCCTACGCGGCCGAGGGCGACGCCAGCGGCGGGGCGGTGGATACGAAGGCGTAAGCGCTCCCCGACCGTCATCCTCGCGCTCGTCGCGAGGGCCCATGCGCGGCGAGTGAAACGGCGAGGGCGCGGAGTGATCCGCGCCCTCTTCCATGTCCGCCGCGCGCATGGTGGTCGGAACAGGTCCGATCATGACGGAGGAGGCTATGCGGCCGTCGCTTCCGCCCGCTCCGCCTTCCGCCTGTCGGCCCGCGTCCACAGCCGCTCGTGGATGTTGAAAGCCACCGTCTGGACCATCGGTTCGATGATGCCGACCGCCAGGGCGATGCGCCAATCGCGGGTCAGGACGTAGGCGACCGCGACGGCCACCGTCAGGTGCATCGCGGCGTAGGTCGCTGTCTTGAGGGCGAGGCGCATCGGCGCGGCTCCTGTTGAGAATTATTCTCAACAAATATGAACCCGGGATGCGGCTTCAAGAGGCGGGCGACCCCTTTCGCCAGCCGCCTTTTCCGCTAATGTCCATAGTCCCCATTTCTGGCGAGCGGCTCGGGGGCCGCGTGATTCGCCTCTGACTTCCGGACTTCGGACGAGACATGAAGCTTACGATCGAGCGGACGGCGCTGCTGAAGGCCCTGGGCCACGTGCAGAGCGTCGTCGAGCGCCGCAACACCATCCCGATCCTCTCCAACGTCCTGCTGACGGCGGAACGGGAGCAGGTGGGCTTCTCGGCCACCGACCTGGACATGGAGATCATCGACTCCGGCGCCGCCCAGGTGGACGTCCCCGGCCAGATCACCGCCCCCGCCCACACGCTGTACGAGATCGTTCGCAAACTGCCCGACGGCGCCGACGTGTCGCTGTCCTTCACCGGCGACGATCCGCGACTGCAGGTCCAGGCCGGCCGTTCGAAGTTCAACCTGCCGGTTCTGCCGGCCGGCGACTTCCCGGTGATGAGCAGCGACGGCCTGTCCGCGCCGATCCCGGTCGACGCCAACGACCTGGCCCGGCTGATCGACAAGACCCGCTTCGCCATCTCCACCGAGGAGACGCGCTATTACCTGAACGGCCTGTATGTTCACACGGTGGTCGACAACGGCCAGCCGATGCTGCGCGCCGTGGCCACCGACGGTCACCGCCTGGCCTTGGCCGAGATGCCGGCCCCCGAAGGCGCCGCCGGCCAGCCGGGCGTGATCGTGCCGCGCAAGACCATCAACGAGGCTCGCCGCCTGCTCGAGGACGCCGGCGAGATGGTCGACTTCCAGGTCAGCCCGCAGAAGGTCCGCTTCGAGTTCGGCCAGGCCGCCGCCCTGACCTCCAAGGTCATCGACGGCTCGTTCCCCGACTACATGCGCGTCATCCCGCGCGACAACGCCAAGGTCATGCTGGTCGACAACAGCCTGTTCGCCCAGGCCGTCGACCGTGTCGCCACCATTTCGGCCGAGAAGAGCCGGTCGGTGAAGATGGCCGTCGAGCCGGGCAAGATGATCCTGACCGTGCGCAACATGGAAGCCGGCCAGGCCGTCGAAGAGCTGGAGATCGACTACGACGGCGACAGCTTCGAGATAGGCTTCAACGCCCGTTACCTGCTGGACGTCACCGGCCAGATCGGCGGCGAGATCGCCGAGTTCCGTTTCGCCGACCCGGCCAGCCCGACCCTGGTGCTGGACCCGACCGATGCGGGCGTGAAGTACGTCCTGATGCCGCTGCGGGTGTAGCAAGGAGGGGCGTGGGAGGATGATTTATGCCGTCGGCGCGATGGTCTTCTTCCTGCTCCTGCTGGTTTCGCTGATCGGCGGCGCCGTTCCCGTCGGCGGGTCGCCGATGAAGCCGCTGCTGGTGCATAGGCGCCGAAACCCCGCCGGCTATGTGGCCGTCCTGCTGTTTCTTGCGGCGCTCGTTGCGTTCTGCGGGGTCGAGGGCGCCAGTGAGCTTGGTTGGTTGCCTGCGCGATAGCCGAAGCGTCCCGGGCGATCGCGGCTAGCCGTTCGAAGTACTCTCGGCATGGATGGCCGCCAACAGAACCTCGGCGATACGCAAGGGATCGCGTCCACCGATTGGGGCGCTCTTGGAGCCTTGGTCGGAGGTCACATGCACCTGTCCGTCCTTCACCCGAAAGTGGCCCCAGAGCACCGCGTCACCGACCTGGACGCTGAAGCCTTGGCCGTCCGTGGAACGCTGTCGACGCACCACCATGACCACGGCGGCGGCCGCAAGAGCCACGCCGATCGCCGCCAGATCTTCGATCTTCACCCGCCGCCCCCCGGAGCTTCCGGCCGTCTCACGCCGCCAGTCCTGGGTTATAGATGCGTGGGCGGCCAGCGCCTATCTCCGCTCAGAACCGCCGGTTGCGTCCGTCCTATCCCCGAGCCGCCGCCTCCAGGGGCGCGATGTCGAGCTTGACCATCGTCAGCATCTGCTCGGTCACGCGCTTCACCTTGGCCTTGTCCGGGTCTTCCAGCAGCCGGCGCAGGCGCAGCGGCGCGATCTGCCAGCAGAGACCCCAGCGGTCCCTCAGCCAGCCGCATTGTTCGATGGTCCCGCCCTCGCCCAGGGCGTCCCACAGGCGGTCGATCTCGGCCTGGGTCTCGACCTCGACCATGATCGAGAAGCTGTGGTTGAACGGGTCCAGCGGCCCCGCCTCGATGGCCATGTAGGCCTGGTCGCCGAGGGTGAACTCGGTGATCGTCACGCTGCCCGCCGGGCCGGACGGGTTGTCGGCCTCGACCGCCGTCGTGCTGACGATCTTCGAGCCCGGAATCAGCGAGACGTAGAGGCGGATCGCCGCCGCCATGTCCTTCTCGAACCACAGATGCTGGGTGACCTTCATCGCGTCGTCCTCCTGTTCGCACGGGGTCCGAGCGGCCGGGGCCGGCGGACCGTTCCGTCCCAAGGACGCGCGAAGCGGCGGCGGACCGACATCGCCTCGGAAAAATGCCGAACAGGCGTAGACTGACGTCATGTCCCTTCGTCCTCCGCAGTCGTTCAACAGCGGCTTCCGGTTCGAGACCGGAGACAGCGCCCTGCAGGTCGAGCTGGCCGCCGAACAGGCCGCGTCGCTGGGGCGGGCGGGCCGACGGGTCGAGGCGGCCCTTGCGGCGCTGCGTGAGGCCGCCGAGGCGGATCGCCCCGCCGCCCTGAGGGCCGCTGCCGACGCGGTCTGGGGCCTGTTCATCCAGCGCGAACTGCTGGGCCAGCGAAACCAGAAGCCCGTCATCGAGCACTACGGCATTCCGCCCGAGGTGCTTGTGCGGTTGGGCGCGCGTTGAAAGCCCATCCTCTCGATGGGCGGAGGATGAGATTCGTTCCCTACGGCGCCGTCGGCTTGGTGACCCGCTTCGGCTCGCCGGCCTTGACCACGCCGTCGCCGTCGCCGTCCTGCTCGGCGAACGCGCGCTTGCCGGAGGCGGCGAACTCGGCGGTCGTCAGGTCGCCGTTCTTGTCGCCGTCGAGCACGGCGTAGCGGACCTTGGCCTGCTTCAGCTGGCCCTCGCGGATGGCGGCCTTTTCTTCGGCCGACGCCGTGGAAGCCGCCAGCTTGGCGTCGAGACGGGCCGCGTACTCGCCGACGTACTCAGCCTCCGAGACCCGGCCGTCGCCGTCGCCGTCGGTGTCCATGCCCTTCAAGCGAGTCGTACGGACGGCGTCGAACTCGGCGCTCGTGACGACCCCGTCGTTGTTGGAGTCGTAGTCGCGGATGAAATCGCTCTGGCCATGCGGGGCCGCTCGAGCAGCGCCGGCGAGCGCCAGGGCGGAAGCCGCGGCGAGGCCGGCGATCAGCAGGGGTTGTTTGATCACGGCCCAAACTCCTTCTTCACGTCAGGCGCCTGTTGTGATGCGAACGGGTCGCATTTGCAATGAGGTTTCGCCGCTGTCCGTCATCCACGGGATCACAGAAGAGGGTGGGAGCAATTCGCCGCAGCCGCTAGACACATCCCGTGCGCTCCGCCCTCGTCACCCTGGCCCTGACCGACTTCCGCTCCTACGAGCGGGCGGAGCTGCGCGCCGACGGGCGGACCGTCTGCCTTTGGGGTCCGAACGGAGCGGGGAAGACCAACCTGCTGGAGGCGATCAGCCTGCTGTCGCCGGGGCGTGGCCTGCGCGGGTCGAGCCTGGCCGAGGTCGGTCGCCGTCGGCCCGGCGAGAAGGTCGGACGCGCCTGGGCCGTGTCGTCGCTGATACTCTCGAGGCGAGAGGGGGGCGACACGGACGAGATCCGGCTCGGCACCGGCACGGAAACGCCCGGCGCGACGCGGCGACTGGTGCGGATCGAGGGCGAAACCGTGCCGCCTGGTCGGCTGGCCGACCACATCCGCCCGATCTGGCTGACGCCGCAGCAGGACCGCCTGTTCCTCGAGGCGGCGAGCGACCGCCGCAAGTTCTTCGACCGTCTGGTGTTCGCCGCCGAGCCCCGCCACGCGGCCGTCGCCAACGCCTACGACAAGGCCATGCGCGAGCGGATGCGGCTGCTGACGGCCGAGGACGGCGGCGAGCCCGATCCGGTCTGGCTGTCGGCGCTGGAAGCGCGTCTGGCCGAATCGGGGGCCCTGCTGTCCGAAGCGCGGGCGCGGACGCTGTCGGCGCTGCAGGCCGAGATCGACAGCCGCGGCGATCGGCCCTTTCCGCAGGCGCGCCTGGGCCTCACCGGCGAGTGGGAGGCGCTGGCCGGAGGGGGCGTCGAGTTCGCCGAGATCGAGGCCAAACTGGCCGCCGCCCTGGCCGCCGCGCGGCCTCGCGACGCCGCCGCCGGACGCGCCTTGACCGGGCCGCATCGCGGCGATCTGGCGGTGGTTCACGCGGAAAAGGACCGTCCGGCCGCAGAATGCTCCACCGGCGAGCAAAAAGCCTTGATTCTGAACCTGGTTTTGGCCCAGGCGGCGCGACTTTCCCGTGCAGAATCAGCGCCAAGTCCTATATTATTGCTCGACGAAGTCGCCGCGCATCTGGACCCGCTCCGCCGGGCCGCGTTGGCCGATGAAATCGCGGCGCTCGGGCTGCAGGCGTTCCTGACCGGAACCGACCAGGCGCTGTTCGACCCTTTCAAGGGTCGGGCCCTCGGCGTCCGTGTGGAGCCGACCGGCCTGACCGTTCTGGACGAGTGAATGACCGACGAGACCGAGACGCCGACCGGCAACGCCGAATACGGCGCGGATTCCATCAAGGTCCTCAAGGGCCTGGACGCGGTGCGCAAGCGCCCGGGCATGTACATCGGCGACACCGATGACGGCAGCGGCCTGCATCACATGGTCTACGAGGTGGTCGACAACGCCATCGACGAGGCCCTGGCCGGTCACGCCACCAAGGTCCAGGTGATCCTGAACGCCGACGGCAGCTGCACCGTCACCGACGACGGCCGCGGCATTCCGGTGGGCATCCACGAGAGCGAGGGCGTCAGCGCCGCCGAGGTCATCATGACCCAGCTGCATGCCGGCGGTAAGTTCGACCAGAACAGCTACAAGGTGTCCGGCGGCCTGCACGGCGTCGGCGTTTCGGTCGTCAACGCCCTGTCGGACTGGCTGCAGCTGAAGATCTATCGCGACGGCAAGCAGCACGAGATGCGTTTCGAACGTGGCGACGCCGTCGTCTCGCTGGCCGTCACCGGCGACGCGCCCAAGCGCCTGCCCGAGGACACCCGCGACGGCGAGCATCTGACTGGCACGGCGGTGACCTTCCTGCCGTCGACCGACACCTTCGCCTTCATCGAGTTCGACCGGAAGACGCTCGAGCATCGCCTGCGCGAGCTGGCCTTCCTGAACAGCGGCGTGACCATCGTCTTCCGCGACCTGCGCGACGCCGAGCCGTGGGAAGAGATCCTGCACTACGAGGGCGGCATCGAGGCCTTCGTCCGCCACCTGGACAAGGTCAAGCAGCCGCTGCTGAAGGCGCCGATCGTCGTCCGCGGCGCGAAGGACAAGGTCGAGATCGACCTCGCGATGTGGTGGAACGACAGCTACCACGAGCAGATGCTGTGCTTCACCAACAACATCCCGCAGCGGGATGGGGGCACCCACCTGGCCGCGTTCCGCGCCGCCCTGACCCGCATCATCGGCGGCTACATGGAGAGCTCGGGGCTGGGCAAGAAGGAGAAGGTCTCGGTCTCGGGCGAAGACGCCCGCGAAGGCCTGACCTGCGTCCTGTCGGTCAAGGTTCCGGACCCGAAGTTCAGTTCCCAGACCAAGGACAAGCTGGTCTCGTCCGAAGTGCGCCCCGCGGTGGAGAACCTCGTCAGCGAGGGCCTCGCGACCTGGTTCGAGGAGCATCCCAACGAAGCCAAGATGATCGTCTCCAAGATCGTCGAGGCCGCCTCCGCCCGCGAAGCCGCCCGCAAGGCCCGCGAACTGACCCGCCGCAAGAGCGCGCTCGACATCACCAGCCTGCCCGGCAAGCTGGCGGACTGTTCCGAGCGCGATCCGGCCAAGTCCGAACTGTTCATCGTCGAGGGTGACTCGGCCGGCGGCTCAGCCAAACAGGCCCGCAACCGCGAGAACCAGGCCATCCTGCCTTTGCGCGGCAAGATCCTGAACGTGGAGCGCGCCCGCTTCGACAAGATGCTGTCGTCCGACCAGGTCGGCACCCTGATCACGGCGCTGGGCGCCGGCATCGGGCGCGAGGACTTCAACATCGAGAAGATGCGCTACCACCGCATCGTCATCATGACGGACGCCGACGTCGACGGCGCCCACATCCGCACGCTGCTGCTGACCTTCTTCTACCGGCAGATGCCGGAGGTGATCGAGCGCGGCTACCTCTACATCGCCCAGCCGCCGCTCTACAAAGCCACCAAGGGCAAGTCGTCGCGCTACCTGAAGGACGACGCGGAGATGGAGACCTTCCTGATCGACGAAGGCGTCGACGGGGCGGAGCTGGACCTGTCGACCGGCGAACGGATGACGGGCCAGGACCTGCTGGCGCTGGTGACTCAGGCCCGCCAGGCCAAGGCCAACATCGACCGGCTGTCGACTCGCGCGCCGGCCTTCGCCATCGAGCAGGCCGCGCTGGCCGGGCTGATGGGCGACGCGCCCAACCCGCAGGCCGCCGCCGACCGTCTCAACCTCTACGCCGAGGAAGGCGACGGTCCGTGGTCGGGCGGGCCGAGCGAGACCGGCGGCTTCCTGTTCAGCCGCGTAAAGCGCAGCGTGTCCGAGAAGATCGTGCTCGAGGACGCCCTGCTGCACGCCGCCGACGCTCGCCGGCTGGCCGAACGCGCCGCCGCCCTGGCCGAGACCTTCGCCAAGCCGGCCGTGTTCCGGCGCAAGGACAAGAGCACGACCGTCCGCGGTCCGCTGGACCTGGTCGCCGCGGTCATGGACGCCGGCCGCAAGGGCCTCGCGATCCAGCGCTACAAAGGCCTGGGCGAGATGAACCCCGAGCAGCTGTGGGAGACCACGCTCGACTCCGAGGCTCGCACCCTGCTGCAGGTCAAGGTGACCCACGCCGACGACGCCGACGACATGTTCGCGCGCCTGATGGGCGAGCTGGTCGAGCCGCGCCGCGAGTTCATCCAGGAGAACGCCCTGGACGCCGAGGTCGACGTCTAGGGCGCGCGTCCTCGCGGGCTCAGGGCACGATGGTCGTGAACAGGTAGACCGCGAAGATCACGAGGTGGACCGTCCCCTGCAGGATGGTGGTCCGCCCGGTGCCCAGGGACAGGGTCGCGACCAGCAGCGACAGGACCAGCAGCACCATCCCCTTGAGGTCGAGGCCCAGCTCCAGCTGCCAGCCGTTGGCGACCGCGAGCAGCGCGACGACGGGGATGGTCAGGCCGATCGAGGCCAAGGCCGAGCCCAGTGCGAGGTTCATGCTGGTCTGAAGGCGATTGTGGCGGGCGGCGTTCAGGGCCGCGACGCTTTCGGGCAGCAGTACGATGGCGGCGATGACGATGCCGACCACGGCTTTCGGCGCGCCGGCGGCGGCGACCGCGCCCTCGATCGTCGGCGACAGCCCTTTGGCCAGCAGGACCACCGCGACCAGACAGACCAGCAGCAGGCCGCCGGCGACCAGCGCCACGCGGGTGCTCGGCGGCGCGGCGTGGGCCTCGGCGTCATCGGCGGAGGCGCCCTGCGGCAGGAAGTAGTCGCGGTGGCGAACCGTCTGCACCAGCACGAAGGCGCCGTAGAGCACGAACGAGGCGATCGCCGCCAGCAGCAGCTGGCTGGGCGCATAGACAGGGCCCGGCGCGCTGGTGGTGGCGTTGGGCAGCACCAGGGCGATCACCGCCATGGTGGCCAGGGTCGCCAGGGCGGCGTTGACGCCGTACATGCCGAACGACTGCTCGCCGTGCCGACGCCCGCCGACCAGCAGGCACAGGCCGACCATGCCGTTCAGGATGATCATGATGGCGGCGAAGATGGTGTCGCGGGCCAACGAGGCGGCCCCGTCCTTGCCCGACAGCATCATGGAGACGATCAGCGCCACCTCGATGATGGTGACCGCCAGGGCCAGCACCAGGGTGCCGAACGGCTCGCCCACGCGGTGGGCGACGACCTCGGCGTGGTGAACGGCCGCGAGCACCGCGCCGACCAGACCGACGCCCAGGAGGACGGCGAAGAGAGGATGATCGACCTGTCCGGCGACCGCGAGCAGCAGCCAGCCCCCGAGGGGGCAGATCCAGGTCCAGAGGGGCAGGTGATGGCGAAGCATGCCGAACACTGGCGGACGCGGCCGCCGTTGTCGACCGCGCAGGACGGCGCGGCCGACAATCGGAAGCCTCAGGCCTTCAGGGTGCGCGGCAGGTCCTCCGCCTGCCAGAGGCCCAGGCCGAAGCCGTCGGGGTCCAGAAAGTCCGCGCTCCAGCCGCCCGGCGCCTCGCTGACCGGGGTGACGATGGTGACGCCCTGCTCGGCCAGGCCGGCGACGATGTCGTCGATGCCGCCGCCCTTCAGGTCGAAGACCAGCGCCGGCGTGTCGCCGCGCTGGCCGTCCATCTGGAAGAAGACCAGCTCCAGTCCGCTGTCGAGGCGGCCGGACAGATAGGCCGGCTCGCCGTCCTGCCGGTCCAGCTCCAGGCCCAGGACGTCGGTGTAGAAACGCTCGGTGCGGTCGATGTCGGCGACGTAGAAGACGATGCTGACGGAATGCGGCTTGGGGATCATTCTGGTTTCTCCGATGGGGCCCGGCTGGGCTCGGACGTCCCGTTGCCGCGGGCGGGCGGTTTGTGAGCGCGGACGAGGATGAAATGTCCGTCCGGGTCGTGGCTGGCGAACGCGCCGTCGTGGCGGTCCAGCATCGGCCGCATGGCGTCCCGCATCGCGCCGTAGGGCAGGTCCAGGCTCAGGCCGGGCAGGCCGTCGGGCAGGATCGCGCCGTCCCGCTCGGCCCGACGGCGAAGGTCGCTGATCCGCTTGCGCAAGGCCGTGTCGGGCACGCCGAGCAGGTAGCCGATCTCGCGCCGGTCGTGGCCGGACAGCGCCAGTCTCGCGACGATCTTCAGCGACGGCGGCAGGCCGGCCGCGAAGGCCTCCAGCTTGGCGACCGGCGAGGGCGGCTCGGCGGTCCCGGCCTCGCTCCAGGCCTGGTCGCGGCGTTTTCGCCGCACGGCCCGGCGGGCCTCGAGGCGGACGAGATTTCGCGCCGTCCCGAACAGCCAGCGGCGATTGCCGGGATCATCGAAATCGGCGCGGCCCGCGGCGACGGCGGCCAGCAGGGCGTCCTGGGCGAGATCCTCGGCCTCGTCTGCTCGCCGCGAGTAGCGCAGGACATGCCGGACGAGCTGCCGGTGCAGGTTGAGCAAACGGGCCTCCTTCAGACGGCGGACTATCGGCGCCCCTCGCGCTGCTGTCGACGGCGGAGTGCGGGGTTGATCGAGGCGCGATCAACCGGCCCCCGTGGGTTCCCGCCTTCGCGGGAACATTCGGTGATGGTGCGTCTCCGGGCGCCAAGGCGGATGTGATCTAGCCGTACAGGTCGGCGTTCTGGATCACGTCCAGAACCGCGCGGCCGTAGCGCTCCAGCTTGCCTTCGCCGACGCCGCTGATCGCGGCCAGCTCGGGGCGGCTCTGCGGCCGCGCCTTGGCGATCGCCGCCAGGGTGGCGTCGTGGAAGATCACATAGGGCGGCACATGCTGCTCGTGCGCCTCGTCGCGGCGCCATCCGCGCAGAGCCTCGAACAGGACCTGATCGTCGCCGACCAGCGCCTCGAGGGGTTCGCGGCCCCGCCGGCGTTGACGGCCGCCGCCGCTGCGCGCGGCGTCCGAAGTCGCCTCCGGCTGACGCACGGCGACCTGGCGTTCGCCGCGATAGACGCCCTTGACGCCGTCGGCGTCGCCCAGCCCGATCAGGGGGCGGCCGTCGTTGGGGTCTTCCCTCAGCAGGCCTTCGAACAGCAGCTGGTCGATCAGGTCGCGCCAGCCGGCCGCGCTGTGCTCGCCGCCGATGCCCCAGGTGGAGAGGCTGGTCTCCTGCGGGCCGGCGTCCTTGGTCTTGCCGAGAAGGTGGTCGACCAGTCGTCCCCGTCCGAAGCGGCCGCCCAGGCGGTGCACGGCGGCCAGCGCCTTCTGGGCGCTGACGGTGGCGTCGATCGACTTGGGCGGGCTCACGCAGTTGTCGCAGACGCCGCAGCGGGCGACGCCCTCCTCGCCGAAGTAGCGCCGCACCGCCGCCGCCCGGCAGGCTACGCCGTCGAGCATGTTGTAGAGCTGGCGGACCTTGCGCATCTGGACGGTCCGGACCTCGTCGCCGACCTCGCGGCCCTCGATCCGGCGGAAGGCCCAGGCCATGTCGGCCGAGCCGTACAGGGTGATCCCCTCTGCCGGTTGGCCGTCGCGGCCGGCGCGGCCGATCTCCTGCCAATAGGCCTCGATCGAGGCCGGCGGGTCGGCGTGGATCACGAAGCGGACGTCGGGCTTGTCGACCCCCATCCCGAAGGCGATGGTCGCCACCATCACCGCCTCGTCGGCCTCCAGAAACTGTTCCAGCCGGTCGGCGCGCAGCTGCTTGTCGAGGCCGGCGTGATAGGCCAGCGCCGGGACGCCCGCCGCCTTGAGCCGCTCGGCCAGCTTGTCGGTCCCCTCGCGGGAGCCGGCGTAGATCACGCCCGAACGGCCCGGTCGGGCCAGCACAAGCTCCTCGACCCGGCCGTGGCCGGCGCCGCGCTTGCGTTCGGCGGTCAGGGCCAGTTCCGGGCGGGCGAAGCTGTCGACGAACTCGGCCGCGCCCTCGAGGCGCAGTTCGGCGCGGATGTCCTCGCGGGTCCGGGCGTCGGCGGTGGCGGTGACGGCCAGGCGCGGCACGTCGGGGAAGATGTCCGCCAGCCGCCCGAGCATGCGGTACTCGGGCCGGAAGTCGTGGCCCCACTGGCTGACGCAGTGGGCCTCGTCGATGGCGATCAGCGCCAGCGGCGTGCGCGACAGCCGGTTCAGCATCGCCGGCTGGGCCAGGCCTTCCGGCGACAGATAGAGCAGGTCCAGCTCGCCGGCGTCGACCCGCCGCCAGATCTCCTGGCGCTGGTCCATGTCGGTGTTCGAATCGAGCCGCTCGGCGGCGACGCCCGATTGCTTCAGGCCTTCGACCTGGTCGGCCATCAGGGCGATCAGCGGCGAGACCACCAGCCCCAGTCCCGGCCGGACGATGCTGGGGATCTGGTAGCACATGCTCTTGCCGCCGCCGGTCGGCAGGACGGCCATGGCGCTGCGTCCGGCCAGAACCTCGCCGATGACCTGGGCCTGCAGCCCCCGGAAGTCGGGATGGCCGAAGACGTGGCGCAGGATCTCGCGGGCGGGCTGGAGGGAATCGGTCACGGGGCTCTTATGGCCGCTATCTTCCGCCGCGAAAACGTCGTGTTCATATGTTGTCAACGATACAGGGGCGTTAGACGCTCGATCGAGCGCGCACGACTTTTCCGGATTAAGCGACACACCACATGGCCAAGGCACAGGGCGCACGGCGGACCCCGCTCCAGGCGCTGTTCTACTGGGGCGCGGTGATCGGGGTCTGGGGGATGATCTTCCTGGTCGCCCTCTTCGCGGTGTTCGCGACCGACCTGCCCGACGTCTCCAAGCTCAACGACGTCACGCGGCAGCCGTCGATCTCCTATCTCGACCGTTCGGGCGCGCTGATCGCGGTGCGCGGCAGCCAGTACGCGCCGCCGGTCGACCTGGACAAGCTGCCGGACTACGTGCCCAAGGCCTTCATCGCCATCGAGGACCGGCGCTTCTACTACCACCCCGGCTTCGACCCGATCGGCATCAGCCGGGCGATGGTGAAGAACATCTCCTGCTGGTGCGTGGCCGCCGGCGGCTCGACCATCACCCAGCAGCTGGCCCGGAACCTGTTCCTGACCTTCGACCAGACGCCGCGACGCAAGGCGCAGGAGCTGATCCTGTCGCTGTGGCTGGAGATGAAGTTCACCAAGAAGGAGATCCTGGCCCTCTACCTGAACCGGGTCTACTTCGGCGCCGGCGCCTATGGCATCGAGGCCGCCGCGCAGCGCTACTTCAACAAGCCCGCTTCCAAGCTGACCCTGGGCGAGGCCGCCCTGCTGGCCGGCATGATGAAGGGGCCGTCGCGCTACAGCCCGGTCACCGCCACCGGCCGCGCCGAGCGCCGCGCCAACATCGTCCTGGACGAGATGGTCGCCACCAAGGCGATCACGGCCGAGCAGCGCGAAGAGGCGATCAAGACTCCGGTGCGGGTCTCGGCCGTGCTGGCCAACCAGCGCGCGCAGTACTTCACCGACTGGGTCGACAGCCAGGTCCGCGCGCTGGTCGGGGAGCCGACCGAGGACCTGATCGTCGAGACCACCCTGGACCTGCCGATCCAGGCGGCCGCCGAGACGGCCGTGCGCAACGGCGTCGCCGCGGCCCAGGGCCAGGGCGTAGAGCAGGCGGCCTTGGTCGCCATCGACGGCGAAGGTCGCGTCCGGGCCTATGTCGGCGGGGCCGACTATTCCGAAAGCCAGTTCGACCGGGCCACCAGCGCCCGCAGGCAGGCCGGTTCGGCCTTCAAGCCGTTCGTCTACCTGACCGCCGTCGAGGCCGGGCATGTCCCGGGCGAGACGGTCGTCGACGAGCCGGTGAAGATCGGAAACTGGGAGCCGCGCAACTACACCGGCCGCTTCCTCGGCCAGATCACGCTGCAGACGGCTCTGGCGCAGTCGGTGAACACGGTCGCGGCCCGGCTCGCCAACGATGTCGGCACCGGCAACGTGGCCAACACCGCCCGACGCCTCGGCATAACCTCGAAGATCCAGACCGATCCCTCGATGGCGCTGGGCGCGGTCGAGGTCAGCCCGCTGGAGATGGCCCAGGCCTATGCGCCGTTCGCCAACGGCGGCTACCTGGCCAAGGGCTACGGCATCCAGCGCATCCGCACGACCAGCGGCAAGGTGCTTTACGACCACAGCCTCGAGAAGCGCGCCCGCAACTCGGTGATCGGGTCGCCGGCGCTGCCCTACATGAACCAGATGATGCGCGAGGTCGTGAACAGCGGCAGCGGCAGGCGGGCCAAGGTTCCGAACTACGACATCGCCGGCAAGACCGGCACGACCAGCGACTACCGCGACGCCTGGTTCGTCGGCTACACGGGCGGCTTCGTGACCGCCGTCTGGACCGGCAAGGACAACAACAAGCCGATGAAGGGCGTGTCCGGCGGCGGGGCTCCCGCCGGCATCTGGCGCGCGTTCATGGGCCAGGCCCTGCCGCGTCTGAAGGCCCAGCCGATCCCGGGCGGCTACGCGCCGTCGCCGGATCAGCAGCCCGACGCCATCGGCGACATCCTGTCCAACCTGGGGATCGGCGGGAACGAACAGCCGGCCCAGCCGACGACGCCGACGCAGCCGGAGCCGAAGGCCCCTGCCCCTGCGCCGCAGGAAATCCCGTACTAGCGGGGCGGTAATCCGCCGGGAGCGTTCTTCTCAGTCCGAGGGGCCTCGCGAAAGCGGGGACCCAAGCTGGTTTTCAAGTCTGACCTGATCGATGAAGCCGCACGGTCGGCTCGGGTCCCCGCCTTCGCGGGGACATACGGTGTGGGGTCACGCTCGTCGTGAATGTCGATCGGCCCTAGCCGCCGGCCTCAACCTCGCCCGAAGGCGTGCAGCCGCGCGCCTTCGCGCTTGAGCCAGGCGCGGTGCGGGGCGTGGTCCCCGACCAGGTCGTGCACGATCGCCCAGAAGCGCGGCCCGTGGTTGGCCTCGATCAGATGGGCGCATTCGTGGGCCACGACGTAGTCCGCCACCGCCTCCGGGGCGAGGGCCAGGCGCCAGCTGTAGCGGATCGAGGCCTCGATGCGTGGGCCGGCCGGGCGGCAGGAGCCCCAGCGGCCGCGCGTGTCGGTGATCGCCACCTTCGGCAGCGGGCGTCCCAGGGCGTCGGCGTAGTGAGCGGTCCGCTCGCCGAGCCAGCGTCGGGCCTCGGTCTTGACCAGGCGCAGCGCGCGGTCGGCGAAGGCGGCGTCGTCCGGCGCGGTGATCGCCGCCGGCCGGTCCGCCGTGGCCGGAACGAAGCGCGCGCGGCCGGCGCTCGCCAGCAGTTGGACGGGCGCGCCGAACAGGCTGATCTCCATCCCCGGCGACAGCGGCTGACCGTCGGGCAGCTCCGCCAGCTGGTCGGCGATCCAGTCGGCCTTCTCGCGCGCGAAGGCCACGGCTTCGGGCAGGCGGCGGGCGCTGGGGGCGACGGCGATGACCTCGCGGCGGATGCGGTCGATCCGCAGGCTGACCCGCCGGGCGCGCGCGTTGACCGTCAGGCGGACGGGAAAGCCCTCCGCCTCGATGCGATCGCCATGAGAGAACGCCGGCCGCCGCCCGAACAGGTTCATGAACCATGACATAGGCCTGCGCCCGCGTCGGGAAAAGGGCCGTTTCAGAAGTCCGGATCGCAACGGCGGATGAAGTCGGCGACCTTCGGGAAGATCTCCTCCCGGAAGCGCCGGCCGTTGAACACGCCGTAGTGGCCGACGCCCTGCTGGATGTAGTCCAGCTTCAGCTCGGCCGGAATGTTCGGGCACAGGTCGTGGGCCGCCTGGGTCTGGCCGATGCCGGAGATGTCGTCCAGCTCGCCCTCGACGGTCATCAGGCCGATGTCGGTGATCGCGGCCGGATCCACCCGGCGTCCGCGATGCTCCAGCTCGCCCTTCGGCAGGGCGTAGCTCTGGAACACCAGGTCGATGGTCTGGAGGTAGAATTCCTCGGTCAGGTCCATCACCGCCAGATACTCGTCGTAGAAGGCCCGGTGCTTGTCGGCGCTGTCGCCGTCGCCGCTGACGAGGTGTTCGAAGTAGCGCTTGTGAGCGTCCTGGTGCCGCTCCAGGTTCATCGACATGAAGCTGGCCAGCTGGACGAAGCCCGGATAGACGCGCCGCCCCACGCCCGGATAGGGCGGCGGGACGGTGTAGATCATGTTCGACTGGAACCAGGTGAAGGGCCGCTCCTCGGCCAGCTTGTTGGTCACGGTCGGCGACAGCCGGGCGTCGATCGGCGAGCCCATGAAGGTCATCGTGCGCGGCCGCCGCGGGTCCTGGTCCTGCGCCATCAGGGCGGCGGCGGCCAGCACCGGCGGGCCCGGCTGGCAGACGGCCACGACGTGGGCGCGGTGGCCCATCGCCCGCAGCATCTGCTGGATGTGGTCGATATAGTCGTTGAAGTCGAACCGGCCCTCGAGCATCGGCACGTCGCGGGCGTTCTTCCAGTCGGTGATGAACACCGCATGGTCCGGCGCGAAGGCCTCGACCGTGCCGCGCAGCAGGGTGGCGTAGTGACCGGACATCGGGGCCACGATCAGCACCGCCGGGTCGAGCGTCAGCCGGCCGGCGTTGCGCATGTCCGCCATGTCGCGGTCGAACTGGACCAGCCGGCACCAGGGGCTTTCCCAGACCGTCGTGGGGCGCACCCGCACGGGATGGCCGTTCACCTGGATCTCGTCGATGTGCCAGTCGGGCTTGCCGTAGCGCCGGGTGACGTTGGCGTAGAGGTCGGCGCCGGCGTAGAGGCTGCGGCCGACCACGGTCTCGCGCGCCGGGTTCAGCGGCGAAGACCACCAGTCCCGAGCCAGCCGCGCGGCCGCGCGCATCGGCGAGGCCGCGTAATAGGTCGCTTCATGCAGGGCGTAGAGCATCCGGGCACTCGGTGTTGCTGCGGTGCAGCATAACACATTGCGCCCGCGAGAAGTCCAGCGCTATCCGTCGCCGCGCATCGCCGCACGGATCTGGTCGGCCATCTGCTCGGGCGTCATGCCGTAGGCCACCACCCGCTTGAAGCGACCCTTGGGGTCCATCAGGTAGATCGCGGTCGAATGGTTCACGAGGTAGTTCTCGCCCTCACCGGCCTTCTCGTAGACCACGCGATAGGCCTTGGCGGCGGCGGCGACCTGTTCCGGGCTGCCGGTCAGGCCGACGGTTCCCTCGGGCGCGCTCTGGGCGTCGATCCATTCCTTGACCTTCGCCGGCGTGTCGCGGGCCGGGTCGACCGAGATGAAGACGATCCGCAGGTCCTTGGCCTTGGGGCCCAGCTGGTCGGAGGCGGCGGTCAGCGCCTGCAGCGTCCCGGGGCAGATGTCCGGGCACCAGGTGAAGCCGAAGAAGACCGCGTTCCACTTGCCGTTCAGCAGGGTCTGGTCGACGGGCTTGCCGGTCTGGTCGACCAGCTGGAACGGACCGCCGACGGCGCCGGCCGAGGCTTCCTCCTGGGTGCGGAACACCCCCGCCTTCCAGGCCAGTCCGCCGGCGATGGCGGCCCCGATGATGCAGGCGAGGATCATGATGAGGCGATGGCGGGGCACGGGTCGGCGTCTCCAACAGGGCTCGCCATCGGCCGCGAATTGGCGCCAGATGACGTCATGGCGTTGACTGATCCCGGGACGGCTGCCCCCGGACCGGGCCTCGATAGGCCCGGGCGGCCGACCGCGCAAGGGTGGGACGCGCTCTGGCCCAACGGGCTGCCGCGGCGGGGCCGTCTGCGCATCCGCACCCTGACGACTCTGCGGTGGGTGGCCGTCGCCGGCCAGACCATCACCGTCCTGGTCGTCGGCTTCGCGCTGAACCTGCCGGTTCCGTTCGCGCCCTGTTTCGCCCTGATCGCCCTGTCGGCCTGGCTGAACGTGCTGGTCAGCCTGGCGTCGTCCGGCCAGCGCATGGCCACCGACAGCGAGGCCTCGGCCCATATCGCCTTCGACATCCTGCAGCTGTCGGGCCTGCTGTACCTGACCGGCGGGGTGCTGAACCCGTTCTCGCTGCTGCTGATCGGGCCGGCGGTGCTGGCCGCCACCGCCCTGCCGCTGCGCCACACCATCCTGCTCTGCCTGCTGGCCATCGCCGCGAGCGTCGCCCTGACCGTCCAGGCCATGCCGCTGCCGACGCTGGACGCCGAGCCGTTCAACCCGCCCATGCTCACCCGCATCGGCATCGTCGTCGCCCGGGTGCTCGGCATCTCGTTCACGGCGGCCTACGCCTGGTTCGCGGCGCAGGAAGGCGCGCGGATGGAGCTGGCGCTGGACACGGTGCATACCGTGCTGGCGCGCGAACAGCGGCTGTCGGCCCTGGGCGCCCTGGCCGCGGCGGCGGCGCACGAACTCGGCACGCCGCTGGCGACCATGTCGATCGTCGCCAAGGAGATGGCCCGCGTCGCGCCCGAGGGGCAGATGAAGGAGGACGCCGACCTGCTCGTGGCGCAGGCCGAGCGTTGCCGCGACATCCTCCGGCGGTTGACCAAGTCGCCGGACCAGGCCGACGTCGTCCATGAAAGGATGAGCCTGCTGCAGGTGGTCCAGGAGTCGATCGCGCCGCACGCCCGACGACCGGACGTACGGGTCGAGGCGCTGGTCTCCGGCCCGCTGGACGAGCCGCCGCCCGAGATCTGGCGCCTGCCGGAGGTGCTGCACGCCCTGACCGCCTTCGTCGACAACGCCGTCGACTTCGCCAAGTCGGAAATCCTGGTCACCGCCCGGTTCGACGCCAAGCAGATCATCATCGAGGTGCGGGACGACGGTCCGGGTTTCGCGCCCGAGGTCCTGGTCAAGCTGGGCGAGCCCTATGTCACCAGTCGTCCGGCGCCGGAATCGCTGCGCAGCGGCCACATCGGCATGGGCCTGGGCTTCTTCATCGCCAAGACCCTGCTCGAGCGCACGGGCGCCGCGGTCGATTTCCGCAACGATCGCCGGGGCGGCGCCGTGGTCACGGCGCGCTGGCGGCGCGACGCGATCGAGGCCGAGCCGGAACGGGAACCGTTCTCGGGACTTGATGCAGAGGGCGCGGACGCGACAGAATGACACGCCTGATTTGCAACCTGGGCGCGTCCCGATGAAGAGGATTCGAGCCTGATGGCGGAACTCGATCAAGCCGTGGCCGGACTGCCGGACCGCAGTCTTCTGGTGTTGGACGACGACGCGGCGCTGCGCACCCGCCTGGGACGCGCGCTGGAGCAGCGCGGCTTCGACGTCCGGCTGGCCGGCAGCGTCGCCGAGGCGCTGGACAGCGTCCGCGGATCGCCGCCCGCCCATGCGGTGCTCGACATGCGGCTGGACGACGGCACCGGCCTCCGGGTGGTCCAGGCCGTCCGCGACGCCCGGCCCGAGGCGCGGGTGGTCATGCTGACCGGCTACGGCAACATCGCCACCGCCGTGGCGGCGGTGAAGGCCGGGGCGGTCGACTATCTGGCCAAGCCGGCCGACGCCGATGACGTGGTCAGGGCCCTGCTGGCCATGGGCGCCGCGCCGGCCCCGCCGGAGAACCCGATGAGCGCCGACCGCGTGCGGTGGGAGCATATCCAGCGGGTCTACGAGTTGTGCGGCCACAACGTCTCCGAGACCGCCCGCCGCCTGTCGATGCATCGCCGCACCCTGCAGCGCATCCTGGCCAAGCGCGCGCCGCGATAGGGGCGCTCAGCTCCTGAACGCCGCCAGTCGGGCGAAGGCCAGGGTCAGGGCCTTGCGCCGCGCCGCGACCAGCGGGAAGCGCGGCGCATCCCGCACCACGGCTCCGCCGAAGCCGTCGGCCACGATCAGTCCCGGCTCCTCGGGCAGCAGGGCCATGGGAAACTCCGGCGCCACCGCGAAGAAGAAGGCGTCGCAGTAGGGCGCGTACTCGCCCCACTTGCGGTCGGTCAGATAGTCCTCGGCCGAGGACTTCACCTCGACGATGACGATCTCGCCCTTGGGCCCCAACGCCATCAGGTCCGCCCGCCGTCCGTTGGGCAGCCCCACCTCGGCCAGGGGGGCATAGGCCATCTCCGCCAGCAGCCGATAGGCTCCGCGCGTGACCGCGAGGGTGGTTTCCGGCCGGGTGACGGCGACGATGCTGAGGGTGACGGTGTCCACCGGCGCATTGATGTTCCGGTTTCGTTCGATGTCAAGGCGGAGCTGGGGGCGCCGCCCTAGTGCGCCGGGAACTCCAGCTTCTGGGCGTAGCCGAGGGCGCGGACGCGGGCGACGAGCGTGTCGCGCACGGCCTGGGTCACGGCTTCCTGGCGCGACAGCAGCCAGATGTAGTTGCCGCCCGGCGTGGCCATGATCGCCCAGGAGCCGTCGCCGGCGCAGTCGAGCACCCAGTACTCCTGCTTCTTCATCCCGCCCAGGAAGCTCATCTCGAACTTGGCGTTGCTCGCCCCCGGCAGCACCCGGCCCTTGGTGCTGAAGGTCGTGGCCTTGCCGGTCGGCGAGCCCCGGCGGCAGACCTGCGACACCTGGAAGGCCCCGGCGCCGCCGGTGGTGAACTGGGTGTAGGGCGCCTGGCAGTCGCGCTGGCCGGCGTTGGGGATGCGGGCGATCTCGTACCAGCGGCCGGAGTAGAAGCTGGCGGCGACCGGCTTGGTCGGCTGCGGCGCGGCGGCGTGCGCAGCCGGAGGCGCGGCGACGGCCAGGGCGGCCGCGAGGGCGAGGGCAGGGCGTAGAGTCATTCCAAGGCCTTTTACGTCAGGGCCGTGGAACGCGAAACGCCCCGCCGCGGTTGCGACGGGGCGCTGTCGAAAGTCCGCTGTGGGCGGAGCTTACTCGGCCGCGATGTTGACCGTGCGGTGCTCGCCGCCCTTGAAGTTGATCGCCTGCAGGTAGCGGATGCCGTCCTCGGCGATGTCGTCGCCGACCATGCGGTCGCCTTCGCTCTTCAGTTCGTCGAGGTCGACGTACATGGCGTAGAAGGCCTTGGTGCGGTCGGTGATGATGCCGGCGTTGAGGAGCGTCTTCACCAGCACCCGGAAGATGTTGGTCTGCTCCTTCATGTTCTCGCGGCGGGCCTCGTCAGTCATGATCAGCGCGAACTCGGCGATGACCTTGTCCGGATCCAGGCCGAACTCCTCGTAGAGGTCGCGCTGCTGGTTCGGGCCGACCAGGTTGAACAGCACCGCCTGGAAGCAGTGGGCGGCCCAGTCCTCGATGATCGCATGCTCTTCCGGCGAGAGCTTGGGCACGGTGCGGTCGGCCCAGATCTTCCCGAACTTGTGGTGGAAGGCCTCGTCGGTCATGACCAGCTGCATCAGCTTCTTGCCGAGCGGGTCGTTGATCTTGTTGAAGAAGGTGGCGAAGGCGCCCATGGCCAGGCCTTCCACCAGCATCTGCATGCCGATGATCTTCTTGTAGACCTCCGGCGCGTCGATGATCTCGATCAGCAGGGCCTTCAGGGTCGGGCCGCATTCCACCGGACGGCCCCAGCGGGCCTTGATGTATTTGGCGAAGGCCGTGACGTGACGGGCCTCTTCGCGGGTCTGGTTGGCGGCGTATTCCTGCGCGCCCTGATCCTTCAGCACGTGGCAGAGGCTGGCCGACAGGTTCAGCGCGCCCTGCTCCCCGTGGAGGATCGAGGAGAAGGCCCGCAGGGTCGACTGGTTGATGAACCGGGTGCGGGTCTTGGGGTCCGACAGGTGGTTGGACACGTAGTCGGTCGACAGGGACACCACCAGTTCCTCGGGAACGATGGGGGTGTTCTCCATGTCGAAGGGTTCGTCGAAGTCGATGTATTCCTTATCCAGCGGATCCCAGAAGTGGTCATGGGTCGCCGAGATGATCTTGTCGAAGGCCGTCGAGCGGTTGTTGTAGCGATCGAGTTCGAGCATCGACTCGAAATCGTCCGGCGCCACCGCGTCGTACATCGCGTCCTTGGTGATGTTCTTGTCGGTCACTGCTGTCCTCCGGCCACATGACAAGGCGGGACCCGTTGATCGGACCTCTCGCCTTCTGATGTGAACACTGTCCACTTAAAGAGACCGACGGTCAACGAGAAAGTGACGGGGGCGTCATCTTCAGGGGCGGCACGGAGACGTGCGAAGACGGGAGACACGCCCCCTTCGGAGCCTGTCCCCGGTCGGGGAGGTGGTGCGGAGCGCTCCGGGTTCACCCCGGAAGTCTGTGATGCGAACGTGCGAACTGGAGAGAACCAAGGCGCTCCGCGAAGCTCGTTGTCCGATGGCCGCCGGTAGGCAGCGCTCTTAGCGCTTAGCCGGCAGAAGCCTCCGGCGGGC
>VFQQ010000209.1_pt1 | contig 145396 bp, 131 predicted proteins | sample 3512341 | NCBI WGS metagenome assembly VFQQ01 (sample SAMN10412373, study PRJNA504923) | tailings metagenome | isolation source: Relicate 2 Philex TSF1 revegetated site | place: Philippines: Tuba, Benguet | collected 2017-08-29 | reverse complement strand
CCCCGCTGATCCGGAACCGCCTGTTCGAGTCCGAGTTCTTCGACGTCCAGCGGGTGGAGGTCCTGCGCGGGCCGCAGGGCACCCTCTACGGCCGCAACGCCACCGGCGGCGTGGTCAACATGCTGCCGGCCATGCCGACCGACACGTTCGAGGGGCAGGTCCGCGGCGAGGTCGGCAACTACGAGACCCGGCGTCTGGGCGGCTTCGTCAACGTTCCGATCGGCGACACGTTCGCGGTGCGCCTGTCGGGGGCGATGACCCAGCGCGACGGCTTCGACTACAACTCGGTCACCCAGAAGAACATCAACGGGCGCGACCTGTGGTCCCTTCGCGGCGTCGCCGAATGGGAGCCGACCGACCGCTTCAAGGCCAACTTTATCTGGCAGCACTTCGAGGAGGACGACACCCGCTCGCGGACCGGCAAGCAGCTCTGCACGCGCGATCCCGGGCCGGCCCAGATGGGCGGCGTCGCAGTGTCGACGGGAGTCGCCGGCCGTCTGAGCCAGGGTTGCTTGCCCGGGTCGCTCTACTCGCAGGACGCCTTCCAGGCCACCAACGGCGCCAGCTTCGCCCATGTCTTCCTGGCCACCAACATCGGCCTGGGCGCCAAACCGGGACCGGATCCGTTCAGTGGCGAGTATCTTTCCGCCATCACCTTCGGCGTCGATCCCTATGCGGGCGTCGTTCAATCGCGGAACCTGCGCGAGATCGCCACCGCCTATGATCCGGTCTTCCGCGCCAAGAACGACGTCTTCCAGCTCAATCTCGAGTGGGAGGTCGCCGACGGGCTGACCCTGATTTCTCAGACCGCCTACGCCGAGGACGACTACTACTCGTCCCAGGACTACAACCGCTTCAATTCCAACCCGGTCTTCAATGATTCAACGGGACTGCTGGACGTTCTCGGCGGCCCGATGATCGGTCCCGGGCCGACGCCGGGCGGCGTCTTCACCGATCCCCAGCTTGGTCCATCGAACCGGATGCTGTCGGTGGACATCAGCCGGTCCGACAACCGTCAGTGGACCCAGGAGTTCCGTCTGCAGTCGTCGTTCGATGGGAACTTCAATTTCAACGTCGGTGTAAACTATCTCGATTTCAAATCCCAGGACGATTATTACGTTTTCAATAACGTCTTTAGTCTTCTGGCGATGTATTTCTATAACAGAGGTGGTGAATACAATGAGATAATCACGACCCCCTGTGCGCCGGGCACGGTCGATCGCGAATGCATCTACGTCGACCCCAATCCGATCAACAAGATCAACGGGCAGGGGCACAACTATTTTCGTAGCATGAACCTGGTCAGCACCAAGTCCTACTCCGTGTTCGGCGAAGGGTACTGGCGCCTATCCGACGACATCAAGCTGACGGCGGGCCTGCGCTACACCCTCGACAGGAAGGTGGCCACGCCGGTGCCCAGCCAGCTGCTTCTGGCCAAGGGGCCGTCGACCGGCGGCAAGGTCAACAGCGGCTATCCCGAGAGCGAGGACATCAAGCAGGAGTGGGGCCGCTTCAGCGGCCGGCTGGTGCTGGACTGGACGCCGACCGAGGACACGCTGGTCTACGCCTCGTTCGCCCGCGGCTACAAGGGCGGCGGCGCCAACCCGCCGCGCGTCGACATCGACCCCAGCGTCGTGCAGTACATGCCGTTGCCGGAGACCTTCAAACCGGAATACGTCAACGCCTTCGAGATCGGGACCAAGAACACCCTGCTCGACGGCAAGCTGCGGCTGAACGGCACCGCCTTCTACTACGACTACAGCGACTATCAGGTTTCCCAGATCGTCGACCGCATCTCGCTCAACGAGAACTTCGACGCCACGACCTGGGGGCTGGAGCTCGAGGCCGTCTGGCGGCCGACGCGCAACTTTCAGCTCGACGGCAACCTCGGCTACCTGAAGACGCGGATCGGCAAGGGCGCCCAGTCGATCGACGTCATGAACCGCACCCAGGGCAACCCGGACTGGATGGTCGTGCGCCCCTGGCTGCAGGTGCCGTCGAACTGCGTCGCGCCGAAAAGGCACGTCGAGAAGATTTTGACCTCGGCTTTCGACGACGGCTTGAAGGCGCTGGGACTCCAGGCGCTCTGCGGCGGTTCGGAGCGCACGGGCAACTTCGACCCGAGCACGCCGAGCAATCTGCCGTGGTGGATGTTCTTCGGCCTGACCTATGTGCCGTCGAAGGAGGCGCCGAACGGCGGCCGCGGTTTCGCCCAGGACCTGGAAGGCAACGAACTGCCCAACGCGCCCAACTGGACGATGAACCTGGGGGCTCAGTACACCTTCGTCTTCGACGAGTGGGACCTCACCCTGCGCGGCGACTACTACCGCCAGTCGGAGAGCTACGCCCGGGTCTACAACACCGAGTACGATCGGCTGAAGGCCTGGGACAACGTCAACCTGTCGCTGACCCTGCGCAAGCCGTCGGCCGACCTGATGTTCCAGGTCTATGTGAAGAACGCCTTCGACAAGACCCCGATCACCGACACCTTCACCAACAGCGACGACACCGGCCTGACGGCCAACGTCTTCACCCTCGATCCGCGGATCGTCGGCGTGAACCTGACCAAGGGCTTCTGACTCCGTTTCCTCAACCCTGACGTCCCGGGCGAGCTCAGCCTCTCCGCCCGGGGCCCTTGCGGCGGCGGCGTCCCACCCGCCGCCGTTTCTTTTTCGGCGGCGGCCGGGTGTAGAGTCGCCGACCTCGTGCGTCTTATCCTGAGCATGGGTGCGCCACGGGAACAGCTTCGAGTGATGGACGGCCGTCAGGACGCGGCGTTGGTGGAGCTGAGCCGGTTCTACCGGCCGGCGCTGATGGCCTTTTTCCAGCGTCGCCTGCGCAACCATGCCGAGGCGGAGGACCTGACCCAGGAGGTCCTGGCGCGGCTGGTCTCGATGCCGGCCGACCAGATGGACAACGCCAACGCCTACATCTTCCAGATCGCCGCCAACCTGCTGCGCGACCGCGGGCGGCGCGAGAAGGTGAGGGCGGACTACCGCTTCGGCGTCCTCGCCGTGGAGGGCAACGGCGTCGAGGCGCTCGATCCCGGGCGCGTCCTGGCCGGGCGGGAGGCCCTGGGGCAGGTGGCCGCCGTCCTGCGCGACCTGCCCGAACGGACCCGGACGATCTTCATCCTGTATCGGGTGGAGGCCATGAAGAAGCGCGATATCGCCCAGAGCTACGGAATATCGGTCAGCGCCGTGGACAAGCATCTGATGAGAGCCATGGCCCTGATGATCGAACGAATGGGAGGCCGGCCGTGAGCGGTCTCGATCTGGACGCGCCGGGCGCGCAGGGCGCCGCGGCCTGGTGCCTGCTGCTGGCCGAGCGGCCGCTGTCGGCGGCGGAGCAGGCGCGGTTCGAGAGCTGGCTGGCGGCGGATCCGGCCCATGCCGCCCGGTTCGACGACGCGGTGATGCTGTGGCGGGCCGTGGGCGAGCAGGCTCCGGAGCCGGAGATGATCGTTCTGCGCGGCGCGGCGCTGGACAATCTGCGCCGAGCGAACCGCCTGCGCTGGGCCCGCGACTGGGGCCGCCGGCCGCGCGCGGCCGGGGCCATCGCGGCGGTGCTGGTCGCGGCCGTGGCGCTGGGGCTCTGGCAGGTCAACGCGCCCCGCGTCTATGCGACCGACATCGGCGAGCGGCAGGTGGCGGTGCTGTCCGACGGCTCCAAACTGTCCCTGGACGCCGACACCCGGGTCAAGGTGCGCTACGCGGGCGACCGCCGGGAGCTGACCCTGGTCCGCGGGCGGGCGCTGTTCTCGGTGGCCAAGGATCCGAAGCGTCCGTTTACGGTCGCGGCCGACGGCAAGGTGGTCCGGGCCACGGGCACGGAGTTCAGCGTCGAGCGCCTGGGCGGCCAGGTGCGGGTGATCCTCTACGAGGGGCGGGTGGCCGTGCTGGCCGACCAGGCCCGAGGCGAACCCCAGCCGGTGCGCCTGGGGCTGGAGCGGAAGCCGGCCGAACAGGCGCTCAGGCCCGGCGGCGAGCTGGTCCTGTCGGCGGGCGAGCCGGCGGCTCTGATCGCCAACGCCGACATGGGCCGCTCCCTGGCCTGGGAGGGCGGGCAGCTGGTCTTCTCCGACGAGCCGCTGTCGCGCGCGGTGGAGCGGATGAACCGCTACGCCGACAAGCCGATCGCCCTGGCCGACGCCGAAGTCGGCGGGGTGCTGATCAACGGCGTGTTCACCGCGGGCGACACCGAAGCCTTCGTCGAGGGCGTCACCGCGGTCTTCCCGGTGCGGGCGCGTCAAGGGCCGGACGGCGTGACGCTCGCGTACTATCGTTCGTCGACCCGGTGAATGATTTGCGAGGCGGTGCGTCTTAACCCCCAGAGCATCCGGATAAACAGGGTGCGGATCAGTTGGGGGAAACGATGCTGACCAAGACCATGCGACGGACCGTGCTGTGCGGTTCGGCGGCGATGATGACGCTGGCCGCCCTGACCGCGCCGACCGCGGCGGCGGCCCAGACCGCGACCTACGTCTTCGATCTGCCGGCCCAGGACCTGGCCGGCGCCCTACGCGCTTTCGGCCATGCGGCTCGGCAACAGGTGGTGTTCGACGGCCAGGTCACGCAGGGCAAGCGCAGCGCGCCGGTGGTGGGAACCTTCACCGCCGACGAAGGCCTGCGGAGACTCCTGGAGGGCACCGGCCTGACCGCGCGTCGCGGCGCGAGCGGGGTGCTGATGGTGAGCGACCCCCAGTCCGGCGGCGCCCCGAGCGCCGAAGCCGCCGTCGTCGATGAGTTGATCGTCACCGCCCAGAAGAAGGAGGAGTCGATCCAGGACGTTCCGATCGCGGTGTCGGCCTTCTCGGCCCAGGCCCTGGACGACAAGAAGATCGAGGGCGGGGCGGAGCTGCTGCGCGGCGTGCCCAACGTCAACTTCTCCAAGGCCAACTTCAGCATGTACAACTTCTCGATCCGCGGGATCGGGACGAAGGCCGTGTCGGCCAGCAGCGATCCGGCCGTGGCGATCAGCTTCAACAACACGCCGCTGATCCGCAATCGCCTGTTCGAGCAGGAATTCCTCGACGTCGAACGGATCGAAGTGCTGCGCGGGCCGCAGGGCACCCTCTATGGCCGCAACGCCACCGCCGGGGTGGTGAACATGATCCCCAGGCTGCCCGGGCCCAACCTCGAAGCGATGATGAAGGCCGAGCTGGGCAATTTCGGCACGGGCCGGCTGAGCGGGATGGTCAACATTCCGCTGGGCGATGCGCTGGCCATCCGGGCCGCCGGCGCGCTGACCAAGCGGGACGGCTTCGACTACAACACCTTCACCAAGAAGGACGTGAACAATCGCGACCTGTGGTCGACGCGCCTGTCGGCCAAGTGGGACCCGGTCGACTGGTTCAGCGCCAACGTCATCTGGGAGCATTTCGAGGAGGACGACGAGCGCTCGCGCACCGGCAAGCAGCTCTGCACCCGCGATCCCGGGCCTGAGAAGGTCGGCAATATCGCGATCACCGACCCGGTCACGCGCGGCCGGATGAGCCAGGGCTGTCTGCCCGGTTCGCTGTACAAGGACGAGGCCTTCGGCGTGCCCAACGGCAACAGCCTGGTCTACCTGCTGCTGCCGAGCTCCATCGGCCTGGGCTTCGAGCCGCCGCTGCCCTCGAGACCCACCCGGGTTGGGCCCGAGGTCACGATCACCAAGTCGGGGGATCCATTCGCGGGAGTGGTCCAGTCGCGCAACCTGCGTGAGATCTCGACCAGCTACGATCCCAAGTTCCGCGCCGAGAACGACGTGGCGCAGTTGAATCTCCGGTTCGACGTCGCTGAAGGCCTGACGCTGATCTCGCAGACGGCCTACGCGCGGGACAACTACTATTCGTCGCAGGACTACAACCGGTTCGTCAGCGTGCCGCTGTTCAACGATTCTACGCGGCAGATGGTCACCGGCGACCGCCGGCCGATCGACACGGTGCGCTATCCGGGTCCGACGCCAAAGGGCGTCTATTGCGACCCGCAACTCGGCTGTTCGGATCGCATGATCTCGGCCGACATCAGCCAGTCGCGCAATCGCCAGTGGTCGCAGGAGCTGCGCCTGCAGTCGTCCTTCGCGGGGCCGGTCAACTTCAGCCTCGGCGCCAACTACATCGATTTCAAGTCGCAGGACGACTACTACGTCTTCAACAATATGTTCACGCTGATCGCCGAGTGGTGGTACAGCAGATCGCCGGGGCTGAATGCGCTTCTGCCGTGTGAACTGGGCGTCGAGACGCGTGAATGTGTCTATGTCGATCCCAACCCGATGGGAAAGCTCAACAAGCAGGGGCACAACTACTTCCTGAGCCAGAACGGGGTCCGGATCAAATCATCGGCGATCTTCGGGGAGCTCTACTGGGATGTCGCCGACGACCTGAAGCTTACGGCCGGCCTTCGCTATACGCAGGATCGGAAGATCTCGACCCAGGTTCCGAGCCAGCTGCTGCTCGGCGGCGGGACGCAGACCGCCTATCCGGGCAGCGTCACCGGCGGGAAGACCAACAGCGGCTATCCGGCCTTGCCGGACATCAAGCAGAGCTGGGGCGAGGTCACCGGTCGGCTCGTGCTCGACTGGAAGCCGGTCCTAAGCTTCACCGACGACACTCTGGTCTACGCCTCGGTCTCTCGCGGCTACAAAGGCGGGGGCACCAATCCGCCGCGCGTCGATTTCGACGAGAAGGTGGTTCAGTACCTACCGCTGCCCGAGACCTTCCGGCCGGAGTATGTCAACGCCTTCGAGATCGGCACGAAGAACAGCTTCGACAACGGCCGTCTGTCGCTGAACGCCACCGCGTTCGTCTACGACTACAAGGACTATCAGGTCTCCCAGATCGTCGATCGCATCGCCTTCAACGAGAACTTCGACGCCATCAACTGGGGTCTGGAGTTCGAGGCGGTCTGGCGTCCGACCCGCGCCTTCCGCCTCGACGGCAATCTCGGCTATCTGAAGACGCGCCTGAAGAAGGGTTCGCAGTCGATCGACGTGATGAACCGCACCCAGGGCAACCCGGACTGGGTCGTGTTGCGCCCCTGGATCCAGGTGCCGTCCAACTGCATCGCGCCGCGCGTCCTAGTCGAGCGGATCATGTCAGGCGGTGCTGCGGGGCTTCGCCAACTGGCGCTGTCCACCCTGTGCCCGGGGTCGAATCGCATGGGCACCTTCAACCCGGCGATCTCCACGAACGGCCCGGCCTTCCACGCCCTCTACGGCTTCACCTACGACTTCAGCGCGCCCTACGACCCGAGCAAGATCGGGCTGAACATCGCCCAGGGCGGCAGCGGGGCGCCCAACGGCGGTCGCGGGTTCGCAGCCGATCTGACTGACAACGAGCTGCCGAACTCGCCCAACTGGACGATGAACCTCGGCGCCCAGTACACCTTCTTCATCAACGACGGGGACTGGGAGCTGACCTTCCGCGGCGACTACTACCGCCAGTCGGAAAGCTACGCCCGCATCTACAATACCGAGTTCGACCGGCTGAAGGCCTGGGACAACGTCAACGTCGCCGTGACGCTGACCAAGCCCGCGTCCGACGTGACCTTCCAGCTCTATGTGAAGAACGTCTTCGACAAGACGCCGATCACCGACACCTTCACCAACAGCGACGACGCCGGCCTGACCACCAACGTCTTCACCCTCGATCCCCGGATCGTCGGCGTCAGCGTCATGGGCCGGTTCTAGCGCGCCCTTCCTTCCTCAGTGTCCCGAGTCCCGGGCGGGTCCAGCTTCCCCAGCCCGGGTTTCCTTGAGCGGCGACGGAGTCCCTCCCGTCGCCGCTCGTTCTTTTTTGGCTGCAGGAGATCGGTGGGCGGCCCGCTCATGGGTGTTTGTTTGCAATGAACTTTGTGATACAAAGTTCTTCATCAAGACAAAGGAGCTCTCAAGATGCGCTTCGCTTCCATGGCCGTCCTCGCCATCTCTGCGGCGTTCGCGGCGCCCGTCATGGCCCAACCCGCCGCCGGATCCGCCCCGGCCGCCGCCGTCTCGACGCCGTCTGCGACCACGCCCAGGGCGCCGACGACCAGAATCCGCGAGGAGGGTCTGGTCGCGGACTATTTCGCCGCCGAGCCGGGACGGGTGAAGCGCGGCTCGGTCATCGTCCTGGGCGGTTCCGAGGGGGGATTGGCGACCTCACGCGGCATGGCCCGGCAACTGGCCTCCGAGGGGTTCGACGCCATCGCCGTCTCCTACTTCGGGGAGCCGGGGCAGCCGTCGCGGCTGGACCTGATTCCGATCGAGACGGTTGGCCGGGCGCGGGCCTGGCTGGAGGCCCGGCCGGAACACGGGGGCCGGATCGCGATCGTAGGGGTGTCGAAGGGGGCGGAGCTGGCCCTGCTGGTCGCCAGCCGAGATCCCCGTATCCAGGCCGTCGCCGTCGGGGTCCCTTCGAACGTGCTCTGGCAGGGCATCGACATGACCGGCGGCCCGACCGGCGCGTCCTGGACCGCCGAGGGAAAGCCGCTCGCCTATGTTCCCTACGACCTGAGCCAGGGCTTCCAGGGCGTCCACAAGCTCTACGTCGACAGCCTCAGGAGCGCCAAGCCCGAGGCGGAGATCCCGGTCGAGCGGATCGCCGGCCCGGTCCTGATGATCTCCGACGCCTCGGACCACCTGTGGCCCTCCGCGGAGATGGCCGCGAAGGTCGAGGCCAGGCTCAAGGCCAAGGGATTCAAGTATCCGGTGGTCAATCTCGTCTACAAGGACGCAGGCCACATGCCCTTCGGTCCGCCGGTGCGTCGCGACGCCTCCTGGCTGCAGCAGGCCCTGTTCTTCGGGGGAACGGCGGACGGCGTGGTCGCAGCGCGGGCCGACAGTTGGCCGCGGGTGGTCGACTTCCTGGCCAACGCCTTGGCCGTCGAGTGATCCCCGCCTGATCACCATCTGGGGATGAACCCGTTTCGTTCAAGAATTGGCAGGCCGCGATTTGTGCGCAGAGTCTGGCGTCCTCATTCGGAAGGGGAGAACGCGCGATGCGCATGCTGCTGTCGACCTTTGGATCACGCGGCGATGTCGAGCCTATGGCCGGGCTGGCGGCGCAACTGCGCGCCTTGGGCGTCGAGCCGGTGGTCTGCGCCCCGCCCGATCCAGAGTTCGCGATCCTGCTGGATCGCGCCGGAGCGATCCTGGCGCCGGCCTTCACGCCGGTTCGCCAATGGGTCGCCAGCGCCCTGGCCAATGATCCGCCCATGGACCTGCGCGATCGCGCCGCCCTCGTGCTGAACGCCCAGTTCGAAGCGATCTCCAGGGCCGCCGAGGGCTGTGACGCGGTCCTGGCGACCGGCCTGTTCCCGTCGACCGCGGCGGCGCGGTGCGTGGCCGAGCGGCATGGCCTTCCGTACGTCTACGCCGGCTATTGTCCGGTCTTCCTGCCGTCGGAGCATCATCGGCCGTTTCCCTATCCGGGGCATCCGATTCCCGCGGAGATCACCGACAACCGGGGGCTGTGGGCGCGGGACGTGATCACGATGAACGCCGTGTTCGGCGGGGCCTTCAACGCCCTGCGGTCGTCCATCGGCCTGCCGGCGACGGACAACGTTCGCGACCGGGTCTTCACCGACCGGCCGTGGCTGGCGTCGGACCCGGTCCTCAGTCCCTGGCGGCCGACGAACCTGCGTGAGGTCGTGCAGACCGGAGCCTGGATCCTGCCGGACGAACGGCCCCTGCCGTCAGATCTGGAGGCCTTCCTGAACGCCGGGACCCCGCCGGTCTATGTAGGCTTCGGCAGCATGCCGATGCAGCTGCTGAGACAAGCGGCGCTGGCGGCCGTCGCGGCGATCCGGGCGCAGGGACGGCGGGTGTTGCTGTCCCACGGCTGGGCCGAACTGGCGCTGGGCGACGACCGGGACGACGCTTTCGCGGTGGGCGAGGTGAATCAGCAGGCGCTGTTCCGCCGTGTCGCTGCTGTTCTGCACCACGGCGGGGCGGGGACCACGACCACCGCCGCGCGCGCCGGCGCGCCGCAGCTGATCGTCCCGCAGATCGCCGACCAGCCCTATTTCGCGAGCCGCGTGGCCGCATTGCACGCCGGCGTCGCGCATGAGGGGGCGGCGGCGACCGTCGAGTCCCTGACGACGGCGCTCGAAAGGGTGCTGGCGCCCGAGACGCGCGCGGCGGCGGCCGTCCTGGCGGATCAGGTCCGTCCGGATGGCGCCGCGGTCGCGGCCGGGATGCTGGTCGACCTGGTCGCCCGGAGCCGCGCGCCCGGCTAGCGGGCCGACGACGAGACCAGCGGAACCCTGAGGCTCAGGGTCGAGGCGCGGTTCCGACGACGAAGGGCCCCGGCGAAATCCGGGGTCTTTTTGTTTGTCCAAGGCCGCGCGGTCGCCGTAGATCGGCGCATGAGCTCGAAGCAGACAGAGCGTTCCGGCGCGAAGACCCGCGGCATCGAGCGTCTCGTCGAGGCGGCGCAGGCGCTCCTGGCCGAGACGGGCGTCGAGGGCGTCAATTCGAACGCCGTCGTGGTGCGGGCGGGCGTCACGCCGCCGACCTTCTATCACTACTTCCCGAACAAGCATGCGCTGCTGCGCGAGCTGGGCGAGCGGATGCTGAGCGCGCAGAGCGCGGCCCTCCGCACCGACACCGGACGCCGCGTGCGGACGCCGGCCGATCTGCGCGACATCTGCCGCGACATGCTGAGCGAGTCCCTGCGGATGAGCCGGGCCTTCACCGGCGGCTACGAGCTTCTGGTCGCCCTGCGCGCCATCCCCGAACTGCGCGACGTCCGGCTGCGTCACCAGGAGCGCATGGCCGTTCTGCTGGTCGACTACTTCATGGAGCAGGGCCTGGCGGACCATGGCGACAGGGCGGCGCTGCTGGTCCGCGCGGGGCTGGCGCTCCACCTGGGGTACGCTGCCGTCGAGATGCTGTTCGAGACCGGTTTCGCCAACGAGGCGGAAGTCCTGGACCGCACCGCCGAAGCCCTGGCCGGCGCACTCGACCTCTTCTGACGGGATCCGGCCGTCGGGACGCTTGCGAATTTAGTAATTACTATATAGCGATATCCCAGGCGGCCGCGGCGAGGCCGCGCGGGGAGACGGACCGTCGTGACGACCTCCTATCTGTTCCATGGCGGGCCGATCCTGACGATGGCGGCTGGAGTCTCGCGCGCCGAGGCGCTGCTGACCGCCGGAGATCGCATCGCCTTCGTCGGCGGACTCGACGACGCCCGCGACCGGGCGCGGCGGGCGGGCGGCGCGCTTCAGGAAATCGACCTTCGCGGCGAGGCGCTTCTGCCGGGCTTCATCGACGCCCACCTCCACCCGTTGCCGATGATGTTCTTCGCGGCCAACGCCGATCTCGAAAGCGCCACGTCCCTGGCCGAGGTCAGGGACCGGCTCGACGCCCTGGCGCCGCGGCTGACCGAGGCGGAGTGGCTCATCGGCGTCCAGTTCGAGGCCAAACGCCTGGCCGCGGCCGAACGGCTGGACCGTGCGGTGCTGGACGCCTGGTTCCCCGAGCGGCCGACGCTGATCTACACCCGCGACGGCCACGCCGTGATCGTCAACTCGGCGGCGCTGATCGCGGCGAACATCGGCGAGGACGCGGAGGCGCCGGCCGGCGGCACGCTGGGCCGTGACGCGGACGGACGACTGGACGGCGTGTTCTACGAGGCGGCGACCGGCCTGCCGCTGGCCGGCATGCCCGGTCCCGATCCCGCGCGGATGTTCGAGGCTGGCCGCAGATGCTTCGCCACGCTGGCCGCGGGCGGCATCACCTCGATCGGAGCCATGATGCAGAGCGACGAGGAGGGGCCCGGCGGGGCCTCCGCCCGGATGGAAAGCATGGTCGTCCAGATGATCCGGGACCAGATGCCGCAGTCCATCTACGCCATCGTCATCGGCAAGACGCTGGACGGCGTCCGGGCGGTGGCGGCGTCGTCGCTGAACGATCCCGCCAACCGCACCCGGGCGCGGGCGATCAAGATCTTCGCCGACGGCACCTTCGGCTCCTGCACGGCCTGCATGAGCGAGCCCTACGCCGACAAGACCTGCACGCACGGCTACATGACGCTGCCGGACGACGAGATCTACCGGCGCATGGAGGCGGCGCATCTGGCCGGCTACCAGATCTGCATCCACGCGATCGGCGATCGGGGCATCGCCAACTGCGTGCGGCTGTTCGAGCGCCTGCTGACGGAGCATCCCCGCGACGACCATCGCCACCGGATCGAGCACGCCTCGATCGCCGATCCGTTTCTCATCGCGCGGATCGCCGGGCTCGGCCTGCAGATCTGCACCCAGCCGCTGTTCATCCGCTCGGAGAAGGACTGGCTGCCGGCGCGGCTGGGGCCGGAGCGGACGCGGCACGTCTATCCGTTCCGGAACTTCCTCGCCGCGGGCATCCCGCTGGCCGGTTCGTCGGACGCGCCGATCGAGCATCCCGACGTCATCGCGGCCATCGACTACGCGGTCAATCGCGGCGGGTTTCATCCCGAACAGGGCGTGACGCCCGAGCAGGCGGTGGCGATGTTCACCCGCAACGCCGCCTTCATCCAATTCGAGGAGGCCGAGAAGGGGACGCTGGAGGCCGGCAAGGTCGCCGACCTGGTGGTCCTGAGCGCCAGTCCCCTGGACGTCTCGCCCGACCGCCTCGGCGAGCTCCGGGTGCGGCGCACGATGATCGCCGGCGCCTTCGTGTCGGCGGACCAACAGGCTGAGGGCGCATGACCTGCTATTCGGAAGACTATCGCGCTGCGCGGACGCGCCTGCTGGCGGCGGCCCAGGCGGCCGGCGGCTGGACGCATGAGGCCATCGCCCATCCGCTGCCCGGCGCCGACGGCGAGCCGATCCATATGGACGTCCTGTGGCGCGGGCCGGAGGCGGCGAGCCGCGTCCTGACGATCTCCAGCGGCACGCACGGCGTCGAGGGCTTCTGCGGCTCGGCCCTGCAGCTGCAGCTGGTCGAGGACGCGCCGGCCCTGCCGCCGGACACGGCGCTGATGCTGGTCCATGCGGTCAATCCCTACGGTTTCTCGCACCTGCGGCGCGTCAACGAAGACAACGTCGACCTCAACCGCAACTTCGTCGACTTCTCCGGCGGCGCGCCGGAGAACGACGCCTACGCGGCGATCGACGCCCTGCTCAATCCGGCCGAGCTGCCGGACGGCGCCATGGCCGCCATCGCCGCCGAGCTGGAGCGCCTGCGCGCGGAGACGGACTATCTGAGCTTCCTCAAGGCCGTTTCCGGCGGCCAGTACGCCTTTCCGCGCGGCATCCAGTACGGCGGCGTCGGGCCCGTCTGGTCGCGGCGGACGGTGGAGGCCCTCTGGTCGCGGCGGCTCGCCGATCGCCGGGTCGTGATCCAGATCGACCTCCATAGCGGGCTGGGGGCGTCCGGCGTCGGCATGCTGATGATGGCGGCCAACGAGGACGAGCCGCACAAGGCCCTGACCGCCGAATGGTTCGGTCCGATGTTCGTGACCCCGCGACCGCAGTCCCGCGCCGACACCATCCTGGGCGGCTACATGAACGAGGCGATGGAGACTCGGCTGCCCGGCGTCCGCGTCGTGCCCATGACTCTCGAATACGGCACCGAGGCCGGCGACGTCGTGCTCGGCGCCATGATCGAGGACAACTGGCTGGTCCATCACGGCGACCTGGCCGGCGAGCGGGGCCGGGACATCAAGGCGCGGCTGCTGCGCGCCTTCTATCCGACCGATCCGACCTGGCGCGCCGCCGTCCTGGAGCGCGGCCGTGAAGTCTTCGCCCAGGCCCTGGAGGGCCTCGGCGTTTCCGACCTCGAGGAAAGGCTGACCCGATGAGCCCGCACGATCCGATCGTCCGCATCGACCTGTATCCGCTCCACGTGCCGTTCCGCGAGGAGGTCCGCGCCGCGCTGCAGGGCGGCAGCGGCAAGGTGGCGATGAGCCTGAACGTCGACGACCACTGGCTGGGCGGCGACTTCCTGATCTGCCGGATGACCACAGAGGGCGGCGTCACGGGCGTCGGCGAGGCCTTCGTCTGGCTGGTCGAGAGCGGCGTCTCGCCGATGCTGATGGCCGACCTCATCCGTGATCATCTGGCGCGCTTCGCCCTCGGCCGCTCGGCCTTCGACATCGAGGCCATCAACGCCAAGTTCGACGACAACGTCGCCCGCAACGAAATGGCCAAGGGCCTGCTCGACCTGGCGCTGCACGACGTCGCCGCGCGAAGCGTCGGACGGCCGGTGCACGACCTCTGCGGCGGGCGGCAGATCGACAGGGTCCCGCTGTGCATGGTGCTGCCGCTGGCGCCGGTGGAGGTCGTCTGCGCCCTGGCCCGGCAGGGTCTCGCGATGGGCGTCCGCGCCTTCCGCTGCAAGCTCGGCGACGGGATCGTCCAGGACGTGGCGATCATGGCCGCCATGCGGGAGCTGGTGGGGGCCGAGGTCGCGCTGCGGGTCGACTACAATCAGGCCTACGGGCCGAACCAGGCCTTGGCGGCGCTCGAGGCGATCGCGCCCTACGGGATCGATTTCGCCGAACAGCCCGTCCGCGCGGACGACTTCGCCGGGATGGCGCGGTTGCAGTCTCAGACCCGCATCCCGCTGATGGCCCACGAAGGCGCCTTCGGCCTGCGCGACATCTACACCCTGGCGGAGATGGGCGCCGTGCGGACCTTCGGCCTCAACGCCGAGCGGCCGGGCGGCATGAGCCGGGCCCTGAAGGCGATCGACTATGCGGCCGCGCGCGGCCTGGACGTCGTCCTGCACAACCAGCCCTCGGGGATCGGCAGCGCCATCGTCCTGCACATGCACGCCGCCCGTGCGAAGGACATCCGCCACGCGACCGAGCTGCAAGGCCACATCATGCTGGAGGACGACCTGATCCTCGACCGCATCGTCTACGAGGACGGCTTCGCCCATGTGCCGACCGGGGCCGGCTGGGGCGTGGAGCTGGATGACGCCGCCGTGGACCGCTACCTCACCCACAAGCCGATCACCATCATGGCCTAGGACGGCTCAAGACCCCCTTGGGTTTTGTTCGCGACGCATTGCACCCAGGCCGCGCGCCGGTGCAATGTCGCGGGGCTGGTGTTCCGGGGGGGAGGGCATGGGGCGTAGGTTCGCGTCTTGGCTGGCCGGCGGCTTGGTCGCCCTCGCCATGGCGGCGCCGGCCGTGGCGCGGCAGCGCGCGACGCCGGCGATTCCGACGCACCGGGTGACGGCGCCTCCGTTCTGGGAGGACCTGCAGGGCAGCAGCGAGGCTTCCTCGGCCATCGTGACGGGCTATTCGACGAGCCCTCCGATGCAGAGGATTCGACGTTCGGCGTTCATCCTCAACGGCCTGCACGACACGGATCGTTCGATCTGTGTTTCGGCGCGGACGGCCGACGGAAGCTATCGCGCGCAGTTCACGATAGCCAACCCGCGCCTTGGACATGTCGTGCGCCTGGAGGTCCCCAGTCGCCATCTCTCGAAGCTGGCTCTCAGAAGCGGTCAGCTGGCCGTCGAAGCCCGGGTCTCGGCGGCGGCGACCTGCACCTCCGCGGACCCCCTGGTCGCCGTCCAGTGGTCTGGCGACAGGGATCGCAGACCCACGCTGTCGATCAACCCGCTATTGTCGGACCAGACATCTGTGAGGGTCGACAAGGGCGCGGCGGCGCCTTGTCGCCCCCTTTCGGCGGTCACCGGAAACCCCAGAGAAGTGACCGTCGCCTTCCGTCAGCTCTGCGCCGTTCCCGTTGTCGGGGCCTGCGCTTCCGAGCGGGCCATGACCGTCGAACGGCGGAGCGGGGCGACCTTCCTGGAACCGGTGAAGGTCCGGGCCCGCGTGCCCTGTGACTGAACGCAAGACGTCAGCGCGCCCGGCTTCCAGCTTCGCGGCGGCGGACGCCTTTCTGCGCAGGCGGACCTCGACGGACGTCTTCTGGGCCTCCGTCGTGTTGATCCTGCTCCTGGCGGTGGCCGTGCTTTGCATCGCCCTGTGGCCGCGCATGGGCCGCTACACCGTGTCGGCGGACACCGACGTGGTGACGGTGGAGATCCCCGGCGGATCCCATCTGCCCGTTTGGGGCGACCTGCCTCTGGAGGCGGGGGACGCGCAGGCGGGCGGTCGATGCGCCGGCGCCACGCTACGGCTGGCCGATCATCTCGACCATCCGCTCAAGGCGGTCATTCGGCGAAGCGGGGAGGGGCTCCAGGTCGACCTGCAGTCGGATGCGGCTTCGCTGGGCGCGCTGACGTGCAAGGGGCTGACGACGCCGGCCGGGAGCCACGCGACGCTCCGCTGGAGTCCGCCCGAACGGCCCGACGGCCAGCCGGACAAGGCGTGGATTCCGCCTGTGCTGGCGTTCGAAGGCTATGTCGAGATCGGCAGCCAGGGGTTCGACGAGGTGGTCGCCATCCCGGTTCTCAAGACGGGCTCGGTCACGGTGGAGGCCGCCAGCCGATCGTTCCGGTCCGGACGCCCTCGTACGGAGGCGCCCCTGTCGTTGGGCGACAACGTGAGCTTTCAGGGGGAGGCGGGGAAGCCGGTGATCGCCCGCGGCGTCGCGACGCTGAGCGAGGATGCGCTGGATGTGGTCGTGCGCGCCGACGCCAAACATGCCTCGATCATCCGGTTCGGCGAGAGCGATGCGGAGCCGACCCTGGTCGCTCCTTCCCTGCTGTCACGGCTGCAGGCTCAAGACGAGTGGGCGATCTACGCCATCCTGGGCACGCTCGCCGTCGGCCTGTTCGGGGCGTTGAAGGCCTATGTGGCCGCGCTGGAAACCAGAAAGGCGCAGCCCGGGAGGAAGCGAGCTTGAAGCGCCTCGTCCTGGTTGCAGCCGCCTGGCTCCTCGGCGCCGCCTGCGTAGACGCCGCCGAAGTCTCCGCGGTGGAGATCGTCGCGGGCGACAGCCGCGACAGCCGCGGCCATGGGTTCTTCATTCGAGGCAGCGAAGGGTGCGTTCTGCTGACGGCCGGGCACGTCGTCGGCGATCGGGCGGAGGTGACCTGGTCGTCCCCCCTGGCGGGCAGTCGCATCCCGGAGGAAAGCGCGGGGCGTACGGCCTATGCGCCGCCTGGTCCGCCGCATGCGATCGACATCGCGCTGGTGACTCCGGTCATGAAGCCCCGCGAATGTCCGGCCTATCCGGAAAACGCGGACATTCGCCGTCTTGCGGCGGCCGGCGCGCGCGGAAAGATCCATCTGGCGAACGCCGCCGTCGTCGACATCCGGATCGACGGACGCGACGGCGAAAAGCTCGCCTTCTCCGCGCTCGACGAGGGGCGGCTGTCCCGGGGCATGAGCGGCGCTCCGGTGTCCGTGGGCGGGGTCGTCGTCGCGATGGTGACCGATATCGCCGCCGACGGCGTGCGAGGCGAAGGCGCGCCCCTGGATGCGGTCGCCGCCACCCTCGGCCCCAGGTGGATCGATCCCGGCCGGCTGACCGGGTGGGGCAGGGTCGGCTATGAGCCGGGGCGGCTGCAGAACGATGAGGGCAAGCGCCGGCTCTGGAAGGGCATCGGCTTCGGGCTGATCCAGGCTCAAGCCAGCGCCCGTGAAGAGTATGAGGCGGCGGCGCTGCTGGGCTCCGCGGCGGCGCAGGCGCTGCTGGCGGAGCTGCTTTGGGCAGGGGACGGGGGAACGCGCGACCCCGTCCGCGCCGCTTCCTTGAAGGACGATGCTTTCGAAGCCCTTCTTCGCCAAGCGGGAGAGGGTGATCCTGGCGCGGCGTTCGCCCTGACCAAGCTCAACGTCTCGGGCCAGTTGAGCACGGAGGATCGCGATGCGGCGGCGACTCCCGTTCGGCGTTTGTTGGAGCGCCTCCGCGTCCGGCAGCAGGCCGGCGACCAGATCGCGGCCAGCTGGCGCGCGCTCATCTATGCGGCGGAGGTGGAGCAGGCAGGGGAAGCATCGGCAGACGCCCTGGCGCGTCGCGGCGGCCTCGCCGTGCCCCGCTCCTACAAGCTCATCGTGTTCGAAACCTGCGAGACCCTCGCCTGTCGACTGGAGCAGTATCGCGCCGTCTATGACGCCGCCCTCGTCGCCGGACGCGGGGGAGAGCCCGTCGGCATGCTCCTCGCCTCGGCCATCGATCGCCGGACCATCGGGGTGTTGGCTGGGGAGGGCGACCTGTTACGGGCGCCTGACTGCGAGCCGTTTCGACGCGAAACCGATCCCGTTTCACGAACGGCGCTCTTGAGCTGCACCGAGCTGAGACAGGCGCTAGCCTATCGGGCGCATGATCGTCGCGCCCGCTCCTATGCCGGAAGGTTCGGCGATTTCCGCCCGGCGATTGAAGCGGGCTCCGTTCCCGCTGCGTCGGCCTATTGGCAGGATGAGAAGCCGGAAATCCGTTCCGTCGTGCAGCGCGGGTTGACGAGAGGCGTGGATGTCGAGCGCAGCCTGGCCGCCATGTTCCTGCTGGGGCACAGCTATCTCGCGCTGAACCGCGGAGACCCCGATTGGTCCCGAGCGGAGGCCCTGCTCTCCAGCTTCGTCGATCGTGCGCCGCCGACCATGTCGGGCCGGGGGCGAGCCTTGGCGAACCTTGCGGGGCTGTATCTGACGGGCGGGTACGGGATCGAGGCGAGCCGGGACAGGTTCGATCGAACCGCGACGCGTCTCCGCGCCCTGGGTCCGACGGAGATGAACCACGCCTTCCTGAGTCTGCGCCAGTTCGCATGGTCACGGTTCAATCCCGCCCCGCGCGATGAACTGGAGGCGCTTGCGGACGAGCTGGGGACGTCCGCGGCTCAAGCGGGGGACAGCGGGGCCATCTCGTCGCTTCTCAACCTTTCGATCCTGGAGAGCGATCCGGAGAAGCGACAGGCGTTGGAGGCGAAACTGGAAGCTCAGCTTGAGGCGCAAGGCGATCTGCGCCTGTTCGAGAGGCGCTGCGCCCGGGCGCTGGAGGACTTGAAAAAGCCGGCGTCGCTGACGGCTGCGGAAACCGCCTGCGCGATGGCCGTTCGAGGGGAGGAGAGAGTCGTCGAGCGACTCTACGACGCCTTCCACGGCATCGGGCAGGGGCCGAGAGCGAAGCGATGGTTGGAGAGGCTGCCGGAAGCCGGGACTCCTCCCGTTCAGAGACGGCTGGGGCGTATCGCTATCGATGATGGGCGGTTTGAGGACGCCCGCAAGATCCTGGTCGGGAACGCCGATCGGTTTGACGCGTCCTCCGCCGTCTATCTGATCCAAGGGGCGATCGAAGGGACCATTCCCGTGGACGATGCGGAGTTCAGGCGCCTCGCGGAGTTGGCCATGTTCTCGGGAACTAGCTTCGGCTGTCTCCCTACGAAGGAGGGGGTCTGCGTTCTGACCGCGCAGGCCGACAGCACCCTGTATCTCGTTGGCCGAACGGGGCCGTCCACCGACGAGAAGCTGGGCGATACGCGCCCTATGAGCCCCGCTCAAGCCGCCGCCCTGCACGACGCGATGACGGCGTCCGGCGTGAACCCCGGATACCCCCGCCCCGCCGTCGGGCCTCAATGACCTCGACGACGCGGCGCTGAGCCGGCGGACGGCGGCCCTCCGGCCAAAGCACGATGTCTCGGGCGCGCCGCGCCCGACATATGAAATCGGCGTCGCTCCGAGGCTGGCGCTCCGCTCCCGCTCGGGCTAGCAGACCGCCCCATGATCCGCCTCGACAACATCTCCAAGCAGAACGGCCACCAGATCCTGTTCATCGAAGCCTCGATGGGCATCCAGAAGGGTGAAAAGGTCGGGCTCGTCGGCCCGAACGGCGCCGGCAAGACGACGCTTTTCCGCATGATCACCGGGCAGGAGGAGCCCGACGACGGGCTGGTCGTGGTCGATCCCGGCATGACGATCGGCTATTTCAGCCAGGATGTCGGCGAGATGTCGGGCCAGAGCGCGGTCTCCGCGGTGATGGACGGCGTCGGCCCCGTCAGCGCGCTGGCCGCGGAAATGGCCACGCTCGAGGCGGCCATGGTCGATCCCGATCAGGCGGAGAGGCTGGACGCCGTCATGGAGCGCTACGGCGAGGTGCTGGAGCGTTTCCAGGAACTCGACGGCTATGCGCTCGAGGCGCGCGCGCGCGAGGTGCTGGCCGGCCTGAGCTTCAGCCAGGACCGCATGGACGGCGACGTCGGGCTGCTGTCCGGCGGCTGGAAGATGCGGGTGGCCCTGGCCCGCATCCTGCTGATGCGGCCCGACGGCATGCTGCTGGACGAGCCCAGCAACCACCTCGACCTGGAAAGCCTGATCTGGCTCGAGGCCTTCCTCAAGAATTACGACGGCGCGCTGCTGATGACCTCGCACGACCGCGCCTTCATGAACCGCATCATCGGCAAGGTGGTGGAGATCGACGCCGGCTCGCTCATCACCTACTCCGGCGATCTCGACTTCTACGACCAGCAGCGCGCGCTCGGCGAGCAGCAGCGCCAGGCGCAGTACGAGCGCCAACAGGCGATGCTGGCCAAGGAAATCAAGTTCATCGAGAAGTTCAAGGCGCGCGCCTCGCACGCCGCCCAGGTCCAGAGCCGGGTGAAGAAGCTCGACAAGATCGAACGCGTCGAGGCGCCGCGCCGTCGCCAGTCGGTCCAGTTCGAGTTCAAGAGCCCGCCGCGATCGGGCGACGACGTGATCAGCCTGCGCAACGTCCACAAGGGCTACGGCGCTCAGCCGATCTACGAAGGCCTCGATTTCCTGGTGCGCCGGAAGGAACGCTGGTGCGTCCTCGGCGCCAACGGCGCCGGAAAGTCCACGCTGTTGAAACTCGTGGCCGGCGCCACAGCGCCCGACCAGGGCGTGGTCAACATCGGCGCCAGCGTCAGGATGGGCTATTTCGCCCAGCATTCCATGGACCTGCTGGATGGCGAGGAGACCATCTTCGAGTCTCTGGAGGGCTCGTTCCCGCAGGCAGGGCAAGGCGCGCTGCGCACCCTGGCGGGGTGCTTCGGATTCTCCGGCGACGATGTCGAAAAGCCGTGCCGGGTTCTGTCCGGCGGCGAGAAGGCGCGCCTGGTCATGGCCAAGATGCTGTTCGATCCGCCGAACCTGCTCGTGCTCGACGAGCCGACCAACCACCTCGACATGGCGACCAAGGAGATGCTGGTCGCAGCCCTGGCGGACTTCGAGGGCACCATGCTGTTCGTCTCGCACGACCGTCATTTCCTGGCGGCCCTGTCGAACCGCGTGCTGGAGCTGACGCCGGAGGGCGCCCATCAGTACGGCGGCGGCTATACGGAATATGTCACCCGCACGGGCCAGGAAGCGCCGGGACTGCACCCGGGAGGGTAGCCGGCGACCGACGCCAGGCGAGCGCCGGCCGTCGGGGATCGGACCGCGGTCGAATTTCGCCGTTCGATCGGGAGTTTCTCGTCCATCTTAGGGTGGCAAACGTCACACTTCTCCGTATGCTTGCATCGAAGCGTGGGGGCGTTAGTGATGTTTGTGTCGATTTGCGGCGGCGTGAAGACGGCGCTGCGGTGGCTGGTTGTCGCATGCGTTCTGGGCGCTCCGGCGCTGGCGGGCGCCCTCGAGCCGGCGGAGGTCGTTCCTCCGATACGAACAACAATCGACAGCAATTCCGTCGACCTGAAGACTGGGCGCGTCCGGATTTCCAAGCAGGACGTGTCGATCGGTCAGCCCGGCGCCGGCGGCCTGAGCTTCTCGTGGTCGCCGAGCCAACGGCGCCACAACTTCATGGGCGAGATCACCGACGGCGGATCGCCGCCGGCTGTCTATTCGACGGTCAGCATCGGCGACAAAGCCGACCTGTTCATCTCGGAGTGGGGATCCTTCGGGATCAGTCCCTTCAACTCTGCCACGGGGCGAGGCACGACCCTCACCTATGACGGGACGCGCTACTACACCTACACCGCCAAGGACGGCACGAAGGCGGTGTTCGACAAGACCCTCGGGTGGTCCTACTCGCCGCTCGCCCGCATCGTCTCGCTCACCCGGCCCGACGGCGAGGTCATCTCGTACCACTATCGGAACGACGGGGGCGGGGCGATCCGCCTCCAGTCGGTGACCAACAACTTCGGCTACCAGATCAAGCTGGAGTACGAGAGCAATACGCCGATCGGGGTGGGATGGGATCGGATCGTCAAGGCGACCGCGATCAACAACGCGGTCCTCTACTGCGCTCCCACGGCCGACTCCTGCGCCGGTTCCGCTGCCTGGCCCTCCGCGCAGTACAGCTTCACCTCAGCGCCCTACACCTCGACGCTGACGGTCACCAATCCGCTCGGCCACGTCGCGACCTACTGGGCCGACGAAGTCGGCGCCGGCCTCAATCGCGTCCGGCTTCCGGGAAGCGCCGCGGACGACGTCACCTACACCTATGCCAAGGCCCTGGTCCCGCCCGATCCCCAGCCGGACATGATCTATCACAGCGGCATCGACGTCATTGCGTCGGCGACGACGCCGGCCGGGACCTGGACCTATCAGTACTTCACGGAGGAAGACGGCAGCGGCCGCGTCGACAAGGTCATCGTCACCGACCCGCAGACCAACAGCCGCACGATCGTCTTCGACTGGGACGGCCGGATGCTGTCCGACACCGACGCGCTCGGCCGCAAGACCGAGTGGAGCTACGACTTCGTCAGCATCGCCGAAGGACCGAAGCGGGTCGTGAACCCGGAAGGCGACGCGGTGGAATTCACCTACGACGCCCGGAGCAACGTCACGCAGGTTCGGAGCAAGGCCAAGCCCGGCTCGGGCCTGGCCGACATCGTCCAGTCCTGGACCTATCCGACGGCCTGCGCCAACGTCTTCACCTGCAACAGGCCGACCAGCCACACCGACGCCAGGGGCGCGGTCTCGGACTTCAGCTACGATCCGACGCACGGCGGACTGCTCACGGCCACTGCGCCGGCGCCCACGCCGGGCGCGATCCGTCCGCAGGAGCGCCGCACCTACGCGCAGCACTACGCCTGGTACAAGAACAGCGGCGGCGTCGTGGTCCAGGCGCCGACGCCGATCTGGCGGCCGATCTCGACCTCGGCCTGCCGCACCTTGAGTTCCTGCGCCGGCGGCGCGGACGAGGTGAAGTCGACGACCGGCTTCCTGCCGGCGGGCGTCGCCAACAACCTGCTGCCGATGACGGTCACGACGGGCGCCGGCGACGGCAGCCTCTCCGCCGTGACGTCGAACAGCTACGACGACGTCGGCAACCTGATCGCGACGGACGGGCCGTTGGCGGGCGCGGCGGATACGACGCACTACCGCTTCGACGCCGCCCGGCAGGTGACGGGGGTCATATCCCCCGATCCCGACGGCGGCGGCCCGCGGAAGCCGCAGGCCCTGCGGAACACCTACAACCCGCTCGGCCAGCCGACGCTCGTCGAAACGGGCACGGTGACGAGCGCCTCGAGCTGGGGAAGCTTCGCGACCGTCGAACAGGTCGAGGTCACTTACGACGCGCTTCATCGCAAGGCGAAGGAGAGCACAGTCGCGAGCGGCGTGGTCCAGACGGTGAAGCAGTTCAGCTACGACGAGCTGGGCCGGCCCGTCTGTACGGCGCTGCGGATGAATCCCGCCGTCTACGGCGCCTTGCCCGCTTCGGCCTGCGTGCACAGCACCGCCGGCTCGCATGGGGCCGACCGGATCTCGCGCCTGACCCACGACGCCCTCGGGCGGCCGACCGTTCTGGTGTCGGCGCTCGGCGCCGCCGGGCAGCAGGCGACGATCACCTCGACCTATACCTTGAACGGGCAGCTCGCGACCCAGGCGGACGCCAAGAACAACCTGACCACCTATGAGTACGACGGCTTCGATCGGCTGGCGAAGGTGCGATACCCGTCGCCGACGACGCCGGGGACCAGTTCGACCACCGACTACGAGGCCTTCACCTATGACGCGGCCGGGAACCTCGCGACGGCCCGCCGGCGCGACGGCCTGATCGCGACCCATGCGTTCGACGCGCTGAACCGCGAAACCCTGGGCCTTGGCGGCGTCACGACGGGCTACGACAATCTCGGCCAGGTGCTGACGACCAGCGTCGGCGGGCTGACGACCGGGTTCGGCTACGACGCCCTGGGCCGCGTGACGTCGGAAAGCGGGCCGCTCGGGACCGTCGCCAGCCAGTACGATCTCGCCGGCCAGCGCACCCGCCTGACCTGGGCCGACGGCTTCTACGTCGTCTACGACTACAACAGCGCGGGCGACATGACGGCGATCCGCGAGAACGGCGCGACCTCGGGCGTCGGGGTGTTGGCGACCTTCTCTTACGACGACCTCGGCCGGCGCACGGCCGTCACGCGCGGCAACGGCGTCTCGACCAGCTACGTCTACGACGCCGCGTCGCAGCTTCAGACGCTCAGCCAGGATCTCGCCGGCGCCGCGGCGGACCGCACCCTGGGCTTCACCTACAATGCGGTCGACCAGATCCGGACGCGCACGGACTCCAATCCGGCCTACGCGCCGCCCGTTCCGCCGGCGGGGTCCAAGCCCTACGCGGCGAACGGGCTCAACCAGGCCACCAGCGCCGGCGGCCTGACGCTGACCTATGACGCGCGCGGCAATCTGACGTCGGACGGCGTCAACAGCTACGGCTACGACATCGCCAACCAGCTGATCTCCGCCTCGGGCGCGACGCTGGCCTACGATCCCCTGGGCCGGCTGCATCGCACCGTCGGCGCGGCCAACACGCGGTTCGCCTACGACGCGGCGGACATGATCGCCGAGTACGACGCCGGCGGCGCCCTGCTTCGCCGGTATGTCCATGGGCCCGAGGAAGACGAACCCCTGGTCTGGTACGAGGGCGCGGGCGTGACCGACCGCCGCTGGCTGGTCTCGGACGAACTGGGCTCGATCGTCGGCGTCACGGACGCCGCCGGGGCCTCGCTGGGGATCAACACCTACGACGAGTTCGGTCTGCCGGGAGCCGGCAACCTGGGCCGGTTCCAGTACACGGGGCAGATGTGGATCGGGGAGACGGGGCTCTACCACTTCAAGGCCCGGTTCTATTCGCCCAGCCTCGGCCGTTTCCTCCAGACCGATCCGATCGGCTACGCCGACGGCATGAACCTCTACGCCTATGTCGGGAACGATCCGATCAATCGTGTCGACCCGTACGGTCTTAAGGGCACGCTCCCGAATGGAGTCACCGACGTTGAGCCTGCCACCGCACAGGGGCAGAAAATTAGCGAACTAGAACGGCTTCAGTACGAGCGTCAGTTGCGCGACGCCGCCGCCGATTTTCTCAAGGACGCCTTGCGCAACGACTTTGTGGTGACGGCTACCGGTTTCATTCCGGGCGTCGATTTGTTTCGGTGCGATTCGAAGACCTGCCTGGACGCAAATGGAAACCTCAACGCGAAGGGCTGGGAGGCGGTTCAGGGTCTCATTCCCGCGCTCAAGGTGCTCAGGGCGCGCAAGGCTCTCAAGGTCGTTCTAAGGGGGTGCAACTGTTTCGAGGCCGGCACACTGGTCGCGGTCGCGGACGGCTTCAAACCCATCGACGAGGTTGTGGTCGGCGACCTCGTGCTGGCTCGGAACGACGTCACCGGCGAGACCGCGCTCAAGCCCGTGGCGGCTCTGATACCCGGAGAAGCGCGTGAAATCTGGGACCTCGTGATCGAGACCCCGGGCGCGGGCGCCGTTCGTCGCGAGACGATCCATGTGACCGAGGAGCATCCGTTCCGCACCGTCGACGGCGCCTGGACGCCCGCGGCGCAGCTGGCGAGCGGGGCCAAGATCGTCACCGCCGAGGGCGATGCGGCCACGGTGGTCGCCATCACCAAGACCGACCGTGTCGTTCGGACGTTCAACTTCGAGGTCGCCGACTTCCACACCTACTTCGTGGGCGAGGGTAAGGTGTGGGCGCACAATGCTTGCACAACGGTTCTCTACCAGAAAGTAGGTGCCGCCGGACAACATCTGAAGTTTGGCATCACAAAGAACCCTCTCACTCGGTATACCCAAGCTCAAATGAATGGCGGACGCCTAAGGATCCTTGCGCGAGGCCCTCGCCAGGAGATGCTCGCGCTTGAACGGCAACTGCACAAAACTCTTCCCATCGGCCCCGAGGAAGGGCAACTGATCTACCGCATGATACAAGCTGCTAAGGGGCTGCGTTTGCCGCCATACTAATGGATCGAGAATGACATATCAGCTGGTTATACAGTTTCCGGAAGCGGCGTTCTCCGATTTCGATCAATTGATCCAACTCGAAGATGCCGTGATCGAAAGCTTGGGAGATTTGGGCGAGCTAGACGGGCATGACATTGGGTCAGGTGAAGTCAACTTGTTCATATTGACTGATCAACCTGAGAGAGCTTTCGAAGCGGTGCGTTCAATTCAAGCCGTTTCTGCTCAATCGAGCATGAGCGCTGCCTATAGAGACGTAGAGGGAGAAGAATTTATCGTTCTTCATCCGCCTGGGCTTTCCAAGTTCAATGTTGTTTAGGCGTGAACTCATTTTCTTTAGAGAACTGTGACTGACAAAACTGGTTCTCCGCGGCATCCTGGTGATCGTGTTGGCAAGGTCAACCGCAAGCCATCGACCCGCATAGGTGAGTTAACGTGTTGGAGAGTGAGCGCCTTTTGCAGTCCCGGACTCGCCGAAGGGGCGCGGCAAGGTTGATGGGAGAACGCCCAGCGGATGGGGGGAACTCGCCGCGTGGCCGTGGAGAGAGTTGGGCCCGGATCTATGAGGTGGTGCAGCGTCGAGGCCTCGTATTCGGACCGAAGATAGGGGAGCTAATGCTAGAAGAGATCGTCATTTCGCGCCGCTATCTGAAACCGCGTGTGCCTAGCCCCGGTGCGTCGACAGCACGCGCACTGCTCTGCGCCCTTGGCGCGGCCGGCCTGCTGATCCCCGGGATCGCGCTCGCCCAGACGACAACCTACGAGTACGACAATCTCGGTCGGCTGCGCTCGAAGACCTATCCCGGGGGCGCGGTCTCGACGACCTATGTCCTCGACGCCGTCGGCAACCGGATCCAGGTCGTCACCGGAAGTCCGGGCAGCGCGCCTCCGCTGTCTCTGGGCGCGGGGACGATGGCGGGCGCCGACGCGATCACGGCCGGCAGGCCTGTCCCGAACCGCTTCGATCCGCGAAGCAGCGACGTCGGTCCGGCAGGCGCGCCGGCCGTCGAGAGTCCGGCGAACGACGCCGAGGCGACGGCCCGGAAGCCTCCGACGGCGCCCCCGGGCGCTTAAAAGGGGCGACGGGACGTCTCCGCGTCGAAACCGGCCGGCCTGGAAGCGCCGGCCCCTCGGGATGCCTCGATGCACATCGGTCGGAACGGTCCGGGGCGGGCCGTTCCGGCGGACAACCGGCCAGGGACAGCTGTTCTGATTGAGCAGCCGTCCCCCTGACGGACACGCCGGCCCCCCCGGTTCGGTCCGGACGAGCCCTCTTGCCGGCCTAGTCTCCGACGCCCTTGCCGGCCAGGGCCGCTTGCGGCGCGCATCCCCGTTCCGGGCAGGTCGTCCCCGTCGTCCGGAGATTCAGCTCCGGATCCCAGTCCAGGGTGAAGTCCGGCGACTGGATGAGGGACCGGAGGATGGCCGAGCCGTCCTGGTCCTTCATCGGCAGCGGGTCGATCGTGAACACCGCGCCCACGAAGGCCATCTCATAGTTCGCCGACAGGCTCAGCGTTCCACGCGTGATCCCGTAGTCGCCCGGGGTCTCCCCGGCGCCCCGGGCGAGGCCGCCGGTGAAGCCGTCGCCGGCGACCAGGCTGCCGGCCGTGAGGCGATAGGTCAGGGCCGGATCGGTCTGGCCGAACATCTTGAAGCCGTTGTCGGCCGACACCGTCACCTGCCGGCGAAGGATGTCGGCCAGGGCGGCGCTCACGGAGGTCAGCTCGTAGTTGCCCGCATCGGGACCGGCCAGCGTAGCGCCCGAAGCCGTCACGGTCTTGCCGGTTCCCGCATTCCGGTCGGCGAAGGCGTAGGCGCCCGAGGCCGAGACCGCGTCGCCGGCGATGACGCCCGTCAGGCCGATCGAACCCGTGGCCGTCGTGGAGCCGTCGTAGGTCTTGCCGCTGGCGGTCAGGGCGCCGGTCACGGCCTTCCTGAAGATGTCGGCCTGGGCCGCGGCCACCGGCGACAGGATGTAGTTGCCGGCGTCCGCGCCCGAGAGCGTCACGCCGGAGGCGGTGACCGCCTTGCCGACGCCCGCGTTCCGGTCCGCGAAGGCGTAGGTCCCCGCGGCGGCGACGTCGTCGCCCGCCACGACGCCGGTCAGGCCGATCGCGCCGGTGGCGACGGTCGTGCGGTCGTAGGTCTTGTCGTTGGCGTCGAGCAGGCCGGTGATGGTCTTGGCGTCGATGCGCAGCGTGCCGGTTCCATAGGCGAAGGCGTAGTTCAGGTCGGAGGCCAGGCTGCCGGCGGCGGCGGTCAGCACATAGGTTCCGACGTTCTTGCTGACCGCGCCCGAGACCGTGGGCGTCCCCGACCAGGCGTCGGCCGCCGCATCGCCGTTCACGAGGCCGGCGATCGTCGCCGAAACCGCGGGGATGCCGCCGTTGTAGGTGATCACCAGGCTGTTGGGGGTCACCGTCAGGGTCGGCCGATAGGCGTAGACGAACCGATTGCCGGCGTTGGGCGCCAGGGCGAAGGTCTCGGTCCCGAAGTCGTAGGCCGAACCGTAGAAGGATTTGCCGGCCAGGCCGTTGAAGCTGTTGCCGGCGGTCGAGCCCGTCGGTGAGCCCGCCGCCTGGGTGTAGATCAGCCAGCGGCCGCCGGCGTTGGTCGCCGTCACGGCGTCGGCGCCGCGCCCGTTGGTGAACACGCCGTCGGAGGCGAGGATCACGGCGTCGCCCGCGCCGTCGGCCGTCACGCGGCCCGTGGTCGCAAAGTGCATGCCGCCGTGCGAGGTCAGCGCGACGCTGCCCGTGCTGCGCACCACTCCGCCGATGGCCAGGGCGCGGCCGTTGATCAGCTTGAACAGGCCGCCGGTGTTGCTGAAGTCGCCCAGTTCGGCCACCTGGTTGGCGGCGACGAAACCGGCCCCGCCGACGGATGCGCCGGTCAGTCGCTGGGCGGTGACGATGCCCGTCGCGGCCTGGCCGATGGCGCCGGCCGAGCGCAGGTCCACGGTCTGGCCGACCGCGGTGATCGGACCCCGGATGTCGAACCCGACCGTGTCGCTGAAGGCGAATCCGCCGCCGGCGACGGCGACCGCGTCCAGATGGGCCACCGCGTTCGCGCCCAGAAGCACCACGCCGGTCCCCGCGACGACGCCCAGCGAGTCGGCGCGCAGCACGCCCTGCTGAGTGATGTCGGCGGCGGCGTTCAGGGACAGCGCCCCGCTGACCGCGATCACCCGTCCGGGCGTCGCGTCGCCGAAGCGCAGACCGCCGGTCGCCGAGCGGACGGAGAGGTCGCCCGAGACGGCGGCCGAGACCAGTCGGGTGTCGCTTCCGCCGTTGACCTGGGACGTCGCGTTCGCCGTCAGCTGGTCGATCGTCAGGACGCCGCCGGGGCCGTCGATCCGCACCGAGTCGTTCGCCGAACGGACAGTGTTGATCCGCAGCGCGCCGTTGACCACGGCGACCTTGACCGCGTCCCGTCCTTCGACCGTGGTCAGGGCGGTGTCGGTCCGGTCCAGGTTGATGTCGACCTTGCCGTTCGGCGCCGAAACCTCGACCACCGTGCTCGCGCCGGCCGAGGTGACGACATTGACCGCGGTGATCGCGCCGGGCGTCGCCGCCCCCAGGACGGCGTCGCCGTTAGAGGACCGGACCGTCAGGGTGTTGCTTCCGGTTCCGGTCAGGACCGCCGCGCCCAGTTCGGCGTCGCCGGCGGCGGCGGAGACCTGGATCAGATCCGCGGCCTTCGCCGAACCGACGGCCATGCCGCCGACACTGGCGGTCGCCCTGACCTGGCCGGCCGCCGCGTCCAGCGCGCCCAGCCGTCCGCCGCGAGCCTCGATGCGGATGTCGCCGCTGTCGCTGACGATGTCGCCGCCGATGACGTCGCCCCCGTTTACGGTGACGGTGATGTCGCCGCCGTAGCGCATGGACGCGCCGGTGAAATCGAGGTCGCCGTCCCGGTCGGCGAGGGTCCAGGATCCGGTCTTGCCGCCCATCGGCGACAGGGCCGCGATCGAGAAGCCGCCGCCCAGCAACACGTAGTCGCGCGCGACCGTGACGCCGGTCGCTACGTCCACCAGGCCGACGCCGCCGTCCAGGGTCACGTCCCCGTCGCTGACGACGCTGTCCAGGGAAACGCCCTGGCCGGTCACGCTGACCTCGCCGTCTCCGATCCCCGTCCCGGCGCTGAGCCGGGCCAGGCCGATCACCGCTCCATCCTGGGCGATGACGGTCAGCCTTCGGCCGGCTTGAATGGCCGCGGCGCCCAGGTCGAGATCGCCCAGAGTGTCGGTGATGGTCACGTCGCCGATCCCGCCGAAGAACAGCGTCGGCGTCATGGCTGCGCCCCGGAAGTCCTGGGCCGTGATCGTGTAGTTTCCGCCGCTGCTGACGGCGGAGCCGACCTCCAGCGCACCGGCCATGACCTCGACCGCGACGTTGTAGCCGGCCAGCTCGTCGATCTTCAGATCGCCGGTCTTCTGCACCACCGTCGCGTCGCCGCCGATGCTCGCGCCGACCACGGCGATGCCGTTGCTGGTCGCATTGACGTTCACGACGGCGTCTCCGTTGAAGGAGATCACCTGCAGCCCGCCCGGGCCCGGTCCGCAGGCGCAGCTGGCGTCGTTCACCGCGTAGTTGGCGGCGGTTATCGACGCCTTGTCGTCGGCGCCGAAGGTGGCCTTTCCGTCGGCGACCACCGCAATGCCGTCGGGCGCTTCGGCGGCGCGCAGGGTGGCGTCGCCGGTGAGCGAGATGACCTGGACGGTTTCGCCGGCCTGGGCCAGCTGGACCATCGCCGAGCCGTCCGTGGCCGCCGCGATCAGCGCCCCGACGGCCGCGACGTGACCGAGATCGACCGCCTTGCCGAACAGCTCCAGATCGCCGCCGCTGGTGATCAGGCCGGCCAGGGTTCCGTCCAGCAGGCCGTCGGTCTCGATGTGAACCCGGCCGCCGCCGTGCACCGACCCGGTGATCGTCAGGTCGCCGCCGGCGCTGAAGAGGCTCACGTCGCCGCCGGGGGCCGCGGCCGTCGCCGCGCCGATGGTCATCGCGCCGTTGAGGACCTCGGCATAGATGTCGCCGGAGAGGGCCGTCATTGTTCCGAACCGGCCCGGACCGTTGACGATCGTCACGTCGACGGAGGCCCCTTCCAGGAGGTCGATCGCCGCGCTGGCGTCGAGATGCGCCATGGCGTCGCCGCCGGCCGACTTGATCTGGGCCGTGCCCGTACCGCCGCCCGAGCGGCTGAAGACGTTGCCGACGGTGATCGCGGTGTAGTCGGGATCGCCCAGGACCGCGTTGCCGGCGGCGGTGAGGGTCAGGTCGCGACCCGCGCCGGCGCCGGTCAGATCGGCCTTGCGCAGGATCGCCTGGCCGCCGGTCGACTTGACGGTGATGTCGTCGCCGGCCCTCGCCGAAGCCAGGTCGACGTCGCCCGCCGCCGTGACGTCGACATCGCCGCCGGCGGTCAGTGCGTAGGTGCTGGTCAGGGTGTCGCTGGACTCGAGCGTCAGGTTGCCCGTCGCGGTCAGGGCGTTGGTCAGAACCAGACCGCCGGCGGTATCGGTGATCGACAGGTTGCGGATCGTCCCGCCCGGATTGAGGGCGACTCCGCCCCAGGTCTGGGCCACGGCGGTATAGTCGCCGCCGACGACGGTGATCGCGCTCGCGGTGACCATGCCGCCGCTGGCGTAGAGGTTGACGTTGCGGCCGCTGATCGATCCGACGGTCACGCCGCTGTCGACGCCGACCGATGCCGTGCCGGTCGCGGTGTTGGCGACGACCCAGGTCAGCCCTCCGGCCAGGCTGGCCAGGAAGACCCGGGCGTCGCCGCCCGACGAGGCGACGTTGATGGTTCCGGAGCCGCCCGTGCGGCTGACGGTGTTGGCGGCCGAGATTCCGGCCTGGCTGTCCGCGCCGAGGGTGGCCGCGCCTGTGGCCGTGACCGACAGCGCCCCGCCGCCGGCGATGGTCGCCTTGCGGAGGGCGGCCCCGCCCGCCAGGGCCTGGACCAGGACCGAGCCGCCGGACGTGATCGACGCGACCGTGGCGTCGCCCGTGGTCGCGGTCACGGTCACGCTGGCGTCGCCCGAAACCTTCCCGGCGGCGCCGGTGGTGCTGCTGAAGCCGGCGGCGCCCGTGAGGGCGAGGTCGCTGGTCGCCTCGATCTGGGCGAGCGGCCCGACCGACAGCGCGCCGGCCGTGGTGGCGATCGTGATGTCCCGGCCCCGGACGTTGCCGGTGATCGACAGGGCCTTGGCGTTGTTCAGCGATACGTCGTTCGCGACGGTCTGGAGGCCGGACACCGTGTCGATCATGTTGGCGCCGCCCAGGTCGACGCCGGTGGCGGCCTGCGCCCGCAGGGAGCCGGCGGTCAGTACGCCGGCCAACTGGTCGATCATACCGCTCGTCGAGACCAGCGAAGCCTCGCGGGCGGCGTCGTAGTTCCCACCCAGGTTCAGGGTGTTTCCGGCCCACCAGATGAGGTCGCGGGTCGATGACGCCGAGCCGAGCGTCGCGGTGGTGCCGGCCCGGATCGTGATGTCGCCTGCCGCCGCGCCGGTTCCCTGGGTGAGCGCCGCGCCGACGCTGGTCGCGCCGGTCATCGACCGGGCCAGGACATGGGCGTCGTCGATGGCGCCCGCGCCGGTCGACTTCAGGGTCGCGCCGCCGGCCAGGACGTCGCCGCCCGTCGCCGTGATCTCGATGTCGTCCCCGGCCGTGGCCGCGACCACGACGGTCGCCGCGCCGTTGGAGGCGGTCAGCAGCACGTCGCGAGCGGCCGAGCCGTTGCTCAGGCTGGCGCTCGCGCCCGTGACCTTGATGTCGCGGGTCGAGGAGGCGGTGCCGAGGCTCGCGGTCGTCGCCGCCTCGATCGTGATGTCGCCGGCCGCCGCGCCGGTTCCCTGGGTGAGGAGCGTGTTGCCGGCGTTGACGGAGCCCGTCGTCGATCGCAGGAGGATGTGGGCGTCGCCGACGGCGTCCATGCCGGTCGACTTCAGATAGGCGCCGCCCGCGTTGACGTCTCCGGCGGCGGTGATCTCGATGTCGTCGCCCGCGAAGATGCGGTTGGTCACATACGCCAGGGTCGTGCCGGTCACATAGACGCTGCGCACGGCGTCGAGCGTGCTCACGAACACCTGAGGCGCGCTGAGCGTGATGTCGCGCGCCGAGTTGCCCAGGGTGAGCGAGGCCGAGCCGTTGCTGGTGATCAGGATGTCGCCCGAGTTCGTCGTCGTGGCCGAGCCGACCGAGGTGTTGTTGTTCGACGAGACCGTGACGCCGGTCGCGCCGCTGATCTGGGTGACGGTCGCGCCGGGGCCGCCGGCCGTGACGGTGGCCGCGCCCGTGGTGGCGGTGACCTCGCTGGCGGTGATCGAGCCGCTGGTCGTGCTGATCGACGCGGTCGTTCCGTAGGCCGTCTGGACGTTGAGGGCGCCCGAGGAGGCGCTCAACACCACGTCGCCGGTTGAGTTGACCGAGGCGCTGGTCGCGGTCGACACCGTCGTCATCCGGATCAGGCCGTTGGACGCCGCCCGCAGGACGGCCGTCGGGTCGGCAGCGTTGACGAAGGCCGCGTCGTTCAGGCCCGTCCCGCCGGCGAAGACGAAGCCGCCGGCGGTCATGGTCGCGCCGGGGGAAACGATCACGCCCTGGGGCGAGTAGAACCAGATGTTGCCGCCGGTGGCCACGCCCACCTTGCCGGTGATGACGGCGCCGTTGTCGATGCGAATCTGGCTGGTCGTCTTGTTCAGGACGATGTCGCTGGCCGCGTCGAAGAGGAAATCCATCGTGTCGCCGCTGCTGACGTGCAGGGCGGACCAGTTGATCACGGTCCGGGGCGCGTTCAGGTCGATCTGCAGGGTGATGGCGTCGGGGTAGCTGATCAGCGGCAGCGACCCGCCGGACGAGACCGTGATGTTCCCCGCCCCCGGTATGCCGGGCAGGGTGCCGGCGAAGCTCGGCTGGGCCAGCATCGCGGCCACGCCGCAAAGGGCGGAAGCCGCCATCAGGCCGGTGCGGCGGCGCGCCGGAGCCCGGCGGAGAGCGGTGGAGAAGATCGCGCTGGACGGGGTCATGAGGACGCTCCGGGGAACTTCGACGGATTAGAACAGGGCGGCGGACAACGAGATCAGCGCGCGCGAGGGCGGCGCTGCGCCGACTCCGTAGGGATCATCGAACGGCTTGGCCCAGGCCAGGTCGACGGCGACCCGCGAGGTAAGCTGGGCCCGCACGCCGACACCGGCCGAGTTGAGGCTCCGCTTGCCGGCGCCGACGCCGAGGTTGGTCAGCTGGGCCCCGTCGTAGAAGGCGTAGGGCCGCCAGGCGCCGCGGCCCCCGAACAGGGGGAAGGGGACGGTGGTGAACTCGATCGAGGCGGAAATCGCCCGGTCGCCCGACGCCGATGACGGGTCGTAGCCGCGTCCGATCGTCAGGTTGCCGACCCCGTACTCCTCGTAGGACAGCAGCGGATCGCTGGTGTGCTGCCAGGCGAGGTTCAGCTTGCCGACCAGCGGTCCGGCCAGGCGTCCGCCGATCTCGCCCTCGGCCCGCACCACGGTGGCGTCGGGCTTGGCCAGGAAGCGGGAGGCGTCGGGATCGCCGCGGCGGCTGGCGCCGAGCCCGCGGATTCCCTGCCGGACCTCAACCACGCCCGTCAGGGCCACCGAGTTGGCCGCCAGGCCGGCGGGGGCGTAGTGACCGTCCAGGCGAGCGAAGATGACCCGCAGATGATCCTCTGTCAGCGTGGCTATGCCGCCGCCGAACTCGACCTTCTGGTCGATCCAGTCCAGCCCCGCGCCGATGTTGAGGTTGTGGCGTCGGTGCCGGACCAGCGGATAGGTCAGGCGAAGGCCGCCCGCGAACGACTCGCCTTCGAGCTCCAGCGGCCCGAGAAAGTCGCCGGGCTTGGTCCAGCCCCACGAACCGGACAGATCGACCGTCAGGCCTCGGCCGCCCAGATAGAAGCGCTCGGCCGCCTGGATCACGCGCTGCTCGTCGCTGGACAGCGTGCCGTAGGCGAGGATCGAGGTCCGGTCCCCGAAAGGCGTGAAGCCGTTGAGGTCCACGCGGGCCAGGGTCAGGTCGCGGCCGACGGTCTTCGAACCGTAGTTCTGCGTCACGATCGAGCCGTCGACGGCGTCTCGGGCGATGGCGATCTCGAGGTCCAGCGCCCCGTCGCCCGCCGCCGAGGGCCGTAGCGCCGACTGGAGGCGCGCGCCGGGCACGTCTGACGCCAGCAGCAGGTAGCGCTGGGCGACGTTGAGGTCGAACGGCGCCATTCCGCGCAGATTGTCGAGGAACCGGGCGACCTGCTTCTGGGCCGGTCCGGCGTCGCCGTGATAGTTGACCGAAGCGATCCGCGCCTCGACCACCGTCAAGGTCAGGCGCCCTCCGGTCAGCTGCTGTTCGGGGATGACGACGCTGGCCAGCACGCCGCGCCGCAGATACAGGCTCGCGGCCCGGTCGCGGATGTCGCAGATCACGCTCAGCGGGGCCTCGCGGCCCAGGAACTCGGCATAGGTCGACGCCAGGGCCTGGTCCGACAGCGCCAGGCGGCCCGAGGTCGCGCCCTGGAACGCCACCGAGGTCAGCGTGACCTTGATGTCGCTGTCACGGAACGCGCAGGCTCCCGCCTCGACGCCCTTGAACAGTTCGCCCCGCGGCGCCGCCGTGATCGGCGCGGCGTTGGCGGGATCCAGCTCCTGGCGCGACGGCAAGGCGACCTGGGCGGCGGCCGGTCCGGCCGCCAACAGGGTGGTCCCCAACAAGGTGGTCCCGAGACACGCCGCTGCGCCCGCCGCCGCGATGGCGCGAGACATCCTGAACAAGACCTGCAAGCCCGCCCCTCCGGCCCCGAGCCGGCGTCCCCGGCCCATACGTCACAATGACGCATGGCGCGTATATATAACAGCGGTTCTCGAATGGAAGGTTTCGAAGCAATTCGCCGTCGCTGCAGGCGCGGGGGACGACGCTCTCGCGCAAGAAAGGCCGGATCCGGCGCAATCGCCGCTCATGCAGCGACCTGACAAACCGACTGGCGACCCGGGAGGGACTCGAACCCCCGACCTTAGCTTTAGGAAAGCTCTGCTCTATCCGGCTGAGCTACCGGGCCGCGCGGGGAGGGTCATAGCGTGCGGGAGCGGGGAGCGGAACCCCGGGGCGCCCCGCTTTTATGCATCGACCCTCCGCCGGCGGCGGCGCGGTGATCGGACGCGCCGGGACGGCTTTAACTTCGCGTCGGGGCCGGTCTATCTTCCTCGTCGACCGCGGCCGTCCCGGACGTGGACTGGGGGAAGGGGACGCGCGGGATGCGCTTTCTGAAGCTGCTCTATGTGCAGGTGCTGATCGCGATCGCGCTCGGCGTCCTGGTCGGCGCGATCTGGCCGGAGATCGGCACGAAGCTGAAGCCCCTGGCCGACGCCTTCATCAAGCTGGTCAAGCTGGTCATCGCGCCGGTGATCTTCGTCACCGTCGCCGGCGGCATCGCCCGGATGAGCGACCTGAAGAAGTTCGGCCGGGTCGGCGGCAAGACCCTGATCTACTTCGAGGTCGTCTCGACCCTGGCCCTGGCGGTGGGCCTGGCGGTGGGCCTGATCGTCAAGCCGGGGCGCGGCTTCAACGTCGATCCGGCCACGCTCGATCCCAGCGTCGGCGCCGAATACGCCGAGAAGGCCGCCCACGGCGAGGGGCTGGTCCCCTGGCTGCTGCATCTGATCCCGAACACCTTCTGGGGCGCGCTGGCCGACGGCGAGCTGCTGCAGGTCCTGGTCATCGCCATCCTGACCGGCTTCGCCTGCGCGCGCATGGGCGAGTTCGGCGACAAGGTCGCCGACGTGCTGGACCAGATCGGCAAGGTCTTCTTCGGCATCATCCATATCGTGGTGAAGTTCGCGCCGGTCGGCGCGTTCGGGGCCATGGGCTTCACCATCGGCAAGTACGGCGTCGAGGCCCTGGGCAACCTGGCCGTCCTGATCGGCACCTTCTACCTGACCAGCCTGTTGTTCGTGGTGGTGGTGCTGGGCCTGATCGCGAAGATGGCCGGCTTCTCGATCTTCAAGTTCATCCGCTACATCCGCGAGGAGCTGCTGATCGTGCTGGGCACCAGCTCCTCGGAGTCGGTGCTGCCGCAGATCATGGAGAAGCTGCAGCGGCTGGGCGCGTCCAAGACGGTGACCGGCCTGGTCATCCCGACCGGCTACAGCTTCAACCTCGACGGCACCAACATCTACATGACCCTGGCGACGCTGTTCCTGGCCCAGGCCACGGGGACGGAGCTGACCTGGATCCAGATAGGCACCATCCTGGGCGTGGCCATGCTGACCTCGAAGGGCGCCAGCGGCGTCACCGGCGCGGGCTTCATCACCCTGGCCGCGACCCTGGCCGTGGCGCCGCAAATCCCGATCGCCGCCCTGGCCCTGATCGTCGGCATCGACCGGTTCATGAGCGAGTGCCGGGCCCTGACCAACCTGGTCGGCAACGGCGTGGCCACCCTGGTGGTGGCGCGGTGGGAAGGCGAGCTGGATCGAGAGGTCCTGGCCCGCGAACTGGACCGCGGCCCAAGCCCCCTGGTCGAGGCCCATGTCGCCGACGAGATGATCAAGGATCGTGACGGGGATTGAGGCGCCGCGCCGGATCGTCGTCCTGGGCGGCTCCGGCGCCGGCAAATCGACTTTCGCGCGGGCGCTCGGCGAGCGGGAGGACCTGTCCGTCGTCCACCTGGACACGCTGGTGTTCGGTCCCGGCTGGCGGGAGACGCCCCTGGCGGACGCGCGCGCGGCGCTGGCGGAACGGCTGGCCGGCGACCGCTGGATCGTCGAGGGGACCTATCCGCAGTTCAACGACCTGACCCTCGCCCGGGCGGACCTGGTCGTGTGGCTGGAGCAGCCGGTCCTCAAGCGGCTCTGGCGATCCTGGCGCAAGACGCAGCGCCATCGCGGGCGGCCGCGCGAGGATCGCCCGGACGGATGCGACGAGGTGTTCGGCCCGTCCTATGTCGCGGCGGTCGTCGGCTTCGGAGGCTGGACGCCGCGGGTGGAGGCGATGGTCAGGGACGCGGCGCCGTCGGCCGGGGTGGTCCGCCTGCGTGGCGATCGCGAGGCCGCCGCCTTCCTTTCGTCTAGGCGCCCACCGGCTCCCTGAGCGCCATCGCCTCCAGCGCCGCGCGCATCGCCTCGCTCAGCGGCCGGGCGCCGTCGGCGTCGGCCTGGACGAAGGTGGTGGCGCAGACGCCTACGCAGCGGCCCTTCTGGAACATGGCCTGGCCGATGTCGTACGAGGCCGTGCCGATGCGCAGGATGCCGGTGCGCACCTCGATGTCGTCTGGATGGAAGACCTCGCCCAGGTAGGTCACCCGGCTGTCCGCCGTCACGATCCGGGACCAATGGCCCTTGCCCACCGCCTCGAAGATCTGGCGCGTGAACCGCGAGCGGGCCTCGTCGTAGTAGGCGGCCACGGCGATGTTGTTCACATGGCCCAGGCCGTCCTCGTCGTGATAGCGGGTCTGGATGTGGGCGACATGCGGATAGGCGGCGCGATCCAGGCGCCAGGCGGGCGGCTTCATCTTCGGGGTCTTACTCTCTCGGTCACTCAAGGGTTCAGCGCGAAGCCTTCGTAGCCTCGGGCGGCGATCTCGTCGCAGCGGACCTTATAGCGCTCGCCGACGTAGGGCATGAAGACGCGCGGCTTTCCCGGCACGTTGGCGCCCATGTACCAGGACGCCGCCCGCGGGAAGAGGGTCTTGTCGGCCTGTTCGTTGACGTGGACGACCCACGCCTCCTGGGCCTCGGCGGTCGCCTCCATCGTCGCCGCGCCCGTCGCCTGCAGATGGGCGATGGCGTCGGCGATCCAGTCGACGTGGGTCTCGCAGGAGTTCAGCATGTTGCTCAGCACCGACGGGCTGCCGGGGCCGGTGATGGTGAACAGGTTCGGGAAGCCGGCCATGGCCAGGCCGAGATAGGTCTTGGGGCCCTCCGCCCAGGCGTCGCGCAGGCTGCGGCCGCCGCGGCCCCGGATGTCGATGCGCAGCAGGGCGCCGGTCATGGCGTCGAAGCCCATGGCCCCGACGATGACGTCGACCTCGTACTCGCGGTCCGAGGTCTTCACCCCCTTGGCCGTGACCCCCTCCAGCGGCGTCTCGCGCAGGTCGACCAGGGTGACGTTCGGGCGGTTGAAGCTGGCGTAGTAGTCGGTGTCGACGCAGGCCCGCTTGGTGGTGATCGGGAAGTCGCGCGGGATCAGCTTCTCGGCCGTGGCCGGATCGGCGACGATCTCGCGGATGCGGGCGCGGACGTACTCCGAGGCGGCGTCGTTGGTGCGTTCGTCGCGGGCCAGGTTCGGGATCTGGGCGCAGGAGATCAGCGCCCAGCCGTTCCACAGCAGCGGCGTCAGCTGGGCCAGCTCCTCGTCGCTGGGAGCCCAGTCGGCCGGGGGCAGGGGAATGCCCGGCTCGCCCCGGCGGAGCAGGTCGACATAGGTCTCGAAGCCTGCGTCGAACTCGGCCTGCTCGGCCTCGGTCAGGGGCGCGTTGAGCGCCGGCAGGCTGAAGTTGGGCGTGCGCTGGAACAGATAGACCCGGTCCGCTTCCTGGGCGATCAGGGGCATCGACTGGATCGCCGAGGAGCCGGCGCCCACGATCGCCACCCGCTTGTCGGTGAAGTCGACGTCCTCATGCGGCCACAGGCCGGTGACGTGGATGTCCCCTTCGAAGGCGTCGGCGCCGGGCAGGTCGAGCCCGCGCGGAACCGACAGGCAGCCGGTGGCCATGATGCAGAAGGTCGCTTCCAGCCGGTCGCCGCGGTCGGTCTCGGCGATCCAGCGCCGGGCGTCCTCATCGAAGACGGCCGAGGTCACGCGGGTGTCGAACCAATAGGCCTCGCGCAGATCGTACAGATCGGCGACATGTTCGGCGTAGGCCAGGATCTCCGGCTGGGTCGCGTACTTCTCGCTCCAGCGCCAGCTCTTCCGGACGTCGTCGGACCAGGTGTAGCTGTAGAGCAGGCTGGGGATGTCGCAGCGCGCGCCCGGATAGCGGTTCCAGTACCAGGTGCCGCCGACGTCGCCGCCGGCCTCGATCCCGCGGACGGTCAGGCCCGCCTCGCGCAGGCGGTGAACCATGTAGAGCCCGCCGAAGCCGGCCCCGACCACGATCGCATCCACGATCTGCCGCTCGGCCGCGCGGGCCGCGTCCTGCTGTTGTCCCGTCACCCGAGCCTCCCCGGCTTCTGTTCTTCTGTAGGTGATCGACGTTCAGGGGCGGAGGCTAGAGAGGCTTCCGCCAGGGCAGTCTAGCGCGTGTTGCGGGCGGTCAGACAGGGGCGACGGCGTAGGGATTGGCGCCCAGGTCGCGGCAGATGTCGATGATCGCCTTCTGGGCCCGGACGCTGTTGCCGGCGGCGTCCAGCGGCGGCGAGAAGGCGGCCACGCCGAAGCGGCCCGGGGCCACGGCGATCAGCCCGCCGCCGACCCCGCTCTTGGCCGGCAGGCCGGTGCGGAACAGCCATTTGCCGCTGTCGTCGTAGAGGCCTGCGGTGGCCATCACGGCCAGCAAGCCGGGGATGTGGCGGCTGTCGATCGCCTGGGTCCGCGTGACCGGGTTGCGGCCGCCGTTGGCCAGGGTCGCGGCCATGACCGCCAGGTCGCGGGCGTCGGCCGCGATCGAGCAGCCGCGGGTGTAGAGGTCGACCGCCTGGGCCGGGTCGCCCGGGAAGCGCTCATAGGCGCTCATCAGCATGGCGATGGCGCGGTTGCGCTGGTTGGTCTCGGACTCGGAGCGATAGACCTCGGCGTCGACCGACAGGGCGCGGCCGGCGCAGGCGTCGTGCATGCCGGTGATCGAGGCCCAGACCGCCTCGGCGCTGTCGCCCTTCACCAGGCCGGCGACAGCGATGGCGCCGGGGTTGACCAGCGGGTTCATCTCGCGGCCCCGATGCTGCTCCACGGCGACGATGGAGTTGAACACCTGGCCGGTGGCGTCGACCCCGACGGCCTCCTCGACCAGTTGCTCGCCGGACTCCTGGAGCACCCGGGCCAGGGTGAAGACCTTGGAGATCGACTGGATCGAGAAGGCGTGGCCGACGTCGCCGGCGGCGATGACCTGGCCGTGCGGCGTGACCAGGGCGATGCCGAACAGCTGCGACGGGACCTTGGCCAGGGCCGGGATGTAGTCGGCGTTCTTGCCCTCGTTCAGTCCGCGATAGCGCTCGTAGGCGGCCTTCACCGCCGCCTCGGCGGCGGCGGGCGAGATGGCGTCGGCCGGAGCGGGCTTGGGCTTGGCGAAAGCTGAGGCGGGCGCGGCGCCGGTCAGTCCGAGCAGGGCGAGCCCCTTGGCCAGGTCGCGGCGGGAGGCGGTCGGGACGGGCATTGGTGGCTCCTTGTCAGGGGCTCCGTTTAGCCGAGATCACGCCCTGCGGAACAGCAGGCAGAGATTGTTGGCCGGCATGGCGACCCGCTCGGCGAAGACCAGACCCTCGCGGGCGGCCAGGGCCTTGACCGCCTCGAGGTCGCGCAGACCCCAGTCCGGGTTGCGGCGCTTGAGATCGGCGTCGAAGGCCTGGTTGCTGTCGGCCGTCGGGACGTCGGCCTCGCGATAGGGGCCGTACAGGCACAGTGCGGCGCCGGGCGGCAGCAGGCGCGCGGCGCCGGCCATCAGGCCTTCGGTCGCCGCCCAGGGCGAGATGTGGATCATGTTGATACAGACCAGCGCGTCGGCCCGGCCGAGCGGCCAGGTCTCCGGCGCGGAGGAGTCGAGCGTCAGCGGCGGCCTGAGGTTGTCCACGCCGGCCGCCGCGACACGGGCGGCGAGCACCGTGTTGGCGTCCAGATCGCGGTCGGTCGGCTGCCAGGTGATCCCGGGCAGGGCCTGCGCGAACCAGGCGGCGTGCTCGCCAAGGCCGCTGGCGACCTCGACGACGACGCCCGTCTCGGGCAGCCAGCGGCGCAGGACGGCCAACAGCGGCTCGCGGTTGCGGGCGGAGGCGGGCGAACCGGGCAGGGGGCTGGTCATGCCCGAGCTTCTGGCGACAAGGCGCGCGCATGTCGAGGCGCCTCGGTCCGGAAGGGTCAGGCGGGTCGAGGCGAGGGGCAAATCCGTCGTACCGAGGGCCGCTCGCGCATGCCGTCGAACCAGCGTCGCAGGCGCGGCGCGTCCTTCATCAGGTCGTCGGCCGCCGGCGCCTGGAGGAAGAGGGTGAACATCGGCGCCAGATGCAGGTCGGCCAACGTCGGCGCGTCGCCGGCGAGCCATGGCGCCTCCGGCGCCAGCCGCTGCAGAGCGCCGAGACAGGTCGCGGCCTGCTCGTGCGCGGCGGCGACCAGACTCTCGTCGGGGCGGTCGCCCCTCGCCGGCTTCTCGACCGTCTCCACGTAGAGACCCCAGACCAGCGACCGGTAAGCGTAGTTGTCGGCGATGGAAATCGCCTGTCCCATGCTGGCCCGCGCCGCCGCCGTCGCAGGTTGAAGCGCCGGACCGTCGAAGGCCTCGTCGACATAGCGGCATATAGGCGCCGTCTCGTAGAGCCTCAACGCACCGTGCTCGAAGGCCGGGATGCGGCCAAAGGGGTGGCGCGACAGGTGCTCGTCCGGCGCGCCGCCTTCGGCGAAGACGTCGACCTCCACGAGGTCGTACGGGACCTGCTTTTCTTCCAGGCAGAGCAGCAGCGCCTGGACATAGACGCTGTAGCGGGCCCCGTAGACGATCGGCCGATGCGTATGGGTCATGGGCGGGAGCCTAGCCGCCGGCGCGGGGATCCGTCACGGGCCGAAGCTCGACTGGGTGAGGATGTTTTATCGGGGTATAATTGACTCAAGAATTTATCCGGGTAAAAATGGGGCCGTCCAACAGGAAGCCGCGCCATGACCCCGTCGCCGACCGTCACCGCCTTTCTCCGCGACCAGCGCCTCACGCAGGGCGCACTGGTCGACGTCGCGCGAGAGCTGGCGACAACGCCCGGCGGCCGAGCGGCTCAGGTCTTCGACGACGTCAGCGGCGATCTGATCAAGCTCAGCCGACCGGAAGAGCTGGCGCGGGCGCTGGTCCCGACCGTGGTGTCCGCCTCCCCGCGACAGGAGGCGGTCGGTCTGCTGACGCGCCATCTGGCCTGGCTGGACGCCCGGCCGGGCGGGGCCTCGGCGACGCTGCGGCGGCTGGTCGAGACGGCGGCGCGGGACGGGACCGGCCGCGACCGCCGGGCCCGCGACGCCGCCTACCGGTTCCTGTCGATGATGGCCGGCGACCGCCCGGGCTTCGAGGAGGCTTGCCGGGCCCTCTACGCCGGGGACGGGCCGAGACTGCGCGCCGCCATGGACGACTGGCCGGAGGACGTCGCCGACTATGTCGCGGCGCTGGCGGCGGAGGGGCTGAGATAGGAGGGTCTGGAGCAGGAGTCAGATCTCAACTCCGCTCATCCCCGCCTTAGCGGGGATGAGCGGAGAGTGAAGTTACCGCCCCAGGCGCTCGATCTGGGCGTCGAGGGTTCGTTTCACCCGGTCGAAGCGCGGCCCGGCGGAGTCCGCCCAGCCGAGCTGCTTCAGCGCCACCGGCCGCGCCACGCTGAAGGCCGACAGGCTGGACAGCAGCAGCAGGGCCTCGATCCGCGCCGCTTCCGACACGGCCTGTTCGGCCAGGGCGCGGCTGATCAGCTGGGTGATGAGTTCGACGCCGGGGGCCCAGACCTGCTCGTACAGGATGGCGAAGGCCGGGCCTTGTTCGGCCACCTCGCGCAGCACGAAGGCGGTCCAGGCCTGGGCCTCCTCGGTGGCCAGCAGCTGTTCGGCCAGGCCGCCGAGCAGGGCCTTCAGCGCCGCCCGGGCGTCGTCGGGGCCGGCGGTCGGGGGCAGGGCGTCCTGGGCTGCGCCGATCAGGCCGAGCATCTGGCGCCGGTAGCGGTCGACGATCTCCTCGGCGCAGGCGAGATACAGGCCCTCCTTGCCGCCGAAATAGTACTGCAGCGCCGGCAGGTTGACCCCGGCCGCTTCGGCGATCCGGCGGGTGGTGGCGCCGCGGAAGCCCTCGACGCCGAACGCCGCCAGGGCCGCGTCCAGGATCCTTTGCCGCGCTTCGTCGCCCTTGCGGTAGCCGCCGGCGGGCGGCGGACGGGCGACGGACGGGGCGGGATTCTGCACGGCGACTCCTCTGAAAGCGGGCTTGCGAGAAACTATATCGGTCGATATGAATTTGAAACGATATCAAGCGATACAGATTCTGCGACGACCATGAACGAGACCAAGTCCTACCTCGGCTGGAAGATCGACTACGCCTATCCGAAGGGCGAACCGTCGCTGGTTCCGCCAGGCTCGGTGCAGTGGCGGGTGTTCAAGAACCCGATCGCCCTGGGGGTCGGCGGCGTGGCCGCGGTGCTGCTGGAGTTCGCCGATGCGCGGATCCGCTCGGGGGTCTGGGACCATTCGACCTACAAGGCCGATCCGATCGGCCGCTCGCGCCGCACCGGGATCGCGGCCATGGTCGGGGTCTACGGACCGGCCAGCGCGGCGCGCCGGGTGATCCAGGGGGTCACCAACATGCATGCGCGGGTCAACGGCGAGACGCCGTCGGGCGAGGCCTATCGCGCCCTGGATCCGGAGTTGCTCGACTGGGTGGCGGCCACGGCGGCCTACGGCTTCGTCAACGCCTACGACCGCTTCGTGTCGCCGTTGCCGGAGGCCGAGATCGCGCGCTTCTACCGCGAGGGCGCGCCGGTCGCGGCGCTCTATGGCGCCCGGAACCCGATCGCCTCGACGGCGGACTTCATGGCGATGATGGAGCGGCTGGCCCCCCGCTTCGAACCGCATCCGATCGTCGGCGAGTTTCTCGACATCATCCAGTCGGGCAAGGCGGCGCCGACCGTGCCGAAGTTCCTGCACCGGGCGCTGGCGAGGGCCTCGGTCTCGCTGCTGCCGCCGCCGGTGCGCGAAACGCTGGGGCTGGGCCGAGCGTTCGACCTCACCTTCGCCGACCGTGTGGCGCTGAAGGCGGCGGGGCGGCTGGCCGACCGGGTCGTGGTTCCGGGATCGCCGCCCGCGCAGGCCAGCCTCCGCCTCGGCCTGCCGGCGGACTTCCCCTGGCGCGGCCCGGCGGCCCAGGCGCGCCTGCTGCGCGCGGCGGGGATGGCGGAGGCGGCGTAGGGCGCGCGCCATGCGCCCATCCCCTTCCGTCATGGTCGGACGCGAGGATGACGGTTGTGGAGGAGGCGCGGGGCGTCCTTCGAGACGCGATCCTGAGGGATCGCGCCTCAGGATGGCGAACTCAGAGCCTTGCGGACGGCGTCCTGGTGGGGGGGGCGAGCTTCAAGCGAGCGTCTCGAGCCACGCAGGAAAGCGCCGGGGGCATGCTCCGGAGGCGCGTGTCCCCGGCCACCGCACGAAGCCCCAAAGAAAAACCCCCGGCCTCGCGACCGGGGGTCTTCGTCTTCAGCCGTGGTGGAAAGCCTAGGCGGCCTTCTGCAGCGACTTGGTCAGGATGCCGACGGCGGCGTCGCGGTCGATCTTCTCGATCGCGGCGACTTCGCGGGCCATGCGGTCCAGGGCCGACTCATAGAGCTGGCGCTCGGAGTAGGACTGTTCCGGCTGGTTCTCGGCGCGGTGCAGGTCGCGAACGACCTCGGCGATCGAGATCAGGTCGCCCGAGTTGATCTTGGCTTCGTACTCCTGGGCGCGACGCGACCACATGGTGCGCTTCACACGGGCGCGGCCCTTGAGGGTGGTCAGCGCCTTGGACACCACATTGCCTTCCGCCAGCGGACGGAGGCCCGAGGTGATGGCCTTCTTGGTGGGAACGCGGAGCGTCATCTTCTCGTGGTCGAAGGTGATGACATAGACCTCGAGCGACATGCCGGCGACTTCCTGGGTCTCGATCGCGCGGATCGTGCCGACGCCATGCGCCGGGTACACCACGTGATCGTCGACCGAAAACGCCAGACCGTTCTTGCTCATTAGCTCGTCCTTCTCTAGCACCCTGTCCGCGGGCATTTCCGCGGGCCGCAAACGTAGAGGCCACGCCAAAATCCGAGACGAAAGAAACCCGACCGCGAAGAGGGTCGCGGCGGTTCGATCTCGGATTGGATAGGCCTCTAGGACACCTTCGCCCTTATTCAGGCGCGCCGTTCGCTGCGGCTATTCTTGAACCAAGGCGCGACGGCGGACCCGTCACGTCGTCCATGACGGTATCACAAAATTGAGCACAAAGAAAGGGTTGCGAATCCCGTGGTCCCCGCTGGGGATTCGCCTGGAGGGGGATTTCAGCTGCCCTTGCCGGGCTTCTCGCTGAAGTACTTCTCGAACTTCCCGGTCTCCCGCTCGTACTCTTCCTTGTCTGCCGGGGGCTCGCCCTTGATCGTGATGTTGGGCCAGATCGCGGCGTACTCGGAGTTCACCCGCAGCCACTTGCCGTCCGGATCGTCCTCGGTGTCGGGCTTGATCGCGTCCACCGGGCACTCGGGCTCGCACACGCCGCAGTCGATGCATTCGTCCGGGTTGATGACGAGGAAGTTCTCGCCCTCGTAGAAGCAGTCGACGGGGCAGACCTCCACGCAGTCCATGAACTTGCACTTAATGCAGGGGTCGGTGACGATGTAGGTCATCAGGAGGCGCGGCTGTCCAAACGAATTGCGGGCGCGGGCCTTTTCGGAGGCGAGGCGGTCGATGTCAATGCGGCAAGGCTGGTCGGGTCCTCAGGAATTCTGAACGCCGGCGGCGGGAGTCTCGGCCGCGGGCGGGGCGAGGCGCGAATACAGTGTCTGCGCCTCGACGGCCGGACCGCGGCGTTCGCCGAAAGCCTCGATGCGAACGTCGATCAGGCGGCCGCCCAGGGCGAAGACCAGGCGGTCGCCGACCTTCAGCGCTCGGGAGGCCTTGTCCAGCCGGCTTTCGCTGGTCCCCCGGGCATGTCGGATCCGCCCCTCGTCGACGAACCGCGCCGCCATCGAGCGGGTCTTGAAGAAGCGGGCGCGCCACAGCCAGACGTCCGCGCGGCAGGAGACATCGGTCATGGGCGCGCCGCCTTGCGGCGCCGACGGCGGCGGGGAGGCGCGACGGGCGCGGCCTTGAGCGCGGCCAGGGCGGCGAAGGGCGAATGCGCTGGCGGCGTGGCGGCCTGCTCCGGCTTCGCCTTCTCGCCGCGCCGCCGCCAGCCGATCGGCGCCGTCCGCCCGGTCGGGGCGAAGCCGAGCGCGCGCAGGACGCCGTCGGCCTCCTTGGCGGTCCAGCCCAGCTCATCACGCGCCTGGTCGGACAGGATCATGCCCACGCCGGGCTGGAAGCCTGCGCGCAACAGCTCGTCCAGCCGCTCCAGCTTCATCACCGGGACGGCCTGCGAGCCGACGGCGCGCAGGCCCCGCGCGGACAGGGCCCGGGCGGAAGGCGGCGGCTGCGGCAGGCGCGTGAGAGCATCGGTGGGCGCGCGCCACCCGTCCCGCGCCAGGGCCTGGGCGAACGCCAGGGCCTCAGGCTGCAGCAGGGCCGGCAGGTACAGGCTGAAGGCGCCGATGCGGACGCCCAGGCCGCGCAGCACGCGCCGTTCGCCCTGGCTCAACGCCTTGACGTCGGCCTCGGCGCCGCGCCGGTCGATGATCCCGCCGGCTTCGACCAGGCGGTGGGCCAGCCCGCGCGGCAGGCCCTTCAGCCGGCCGTCGGAGAGGGCCCGTTCCAGCCCGACCAGCGGGGCCAGGCGGCGCTCGCGCTCGGCGGAGAGGAAGGCCTGCAGCCGTTGCCGGGCGCGCTCGCGGGCCGGCTCGGGGCCCAGCTCGCCGATCAGCCGCACCTTGCCGTCGGGCGCCAGGGCTCCGGCGCCGCCGCCGTTCCAGAGCAGGGCGCCGTCGGGCGTCAGGGCGAAGGCCTCGTCCGGATCGGCGGCCAGCCGGCCCAGGCGGCGGGCGACCTCGGGCGCGACCGCGCGCTGGGCGGCGCCGCGCAGGGCTTTCTCCTCCAGCGACGTCCCGGCCTTGGCCGCCTCGAAGGCCAGGCCGTTCAGCCGGCCGACGAACTGGCCCTCGACCGTGATCTCGCCGTCGTCGGCGACTCCCGCCAGAAGCTCGCCGCGCTCGCCCAGTTGGCGCATCAGCACGCTGGTTCGGCGGTCGATGAAACGGGCCATCAGCCGCTCGTGCAGGGCGTCCGACAGCCGGTCCTCCAGCGCCCGGGTCACGCCCTGCCAGTGGGCGGGGTCGTGCAGCCAGTTGGGCCGGTTGGCGATGTAGGTCAGGGTCCGCACCCCGGCCAGCCGGGTGGCCAGGGCGTCGATCTCGCCGTCGCAGTTGTCCAATGTCCGCAGCTGGGCGGTCATCCAGTCGTCGGGGACGCGGTGACGGCCGGTGGTGAGGAAATCGAACAGGGTCCGGATCAGCCGCAGGTGCTCGTCACTGGTCTGTTTGCGGAAGTCGGGGGTCTGGCAGGCCTCCCACAGCCGCTCCAGCGTGGGCCGGCCCCGTACGCGGCGGACCACGTCCTCGTCCTCGGCCAGCCGCTTGAGCACGGTCTCGTCCACCGCCTCGGCGGCCAGGACCAGGCCCTCGCGCCGGGGCAGGGCGTCCAGCGAGCGGACCAGGCTGGGCAGGTTGTCGAAGTCGAGGCGGTGGTTGCGCCATTCGGCGGCGGCGACCGGCTGGAACTCGTGGTTCTCGACGGCGGCGACCAGGTCCTCGTCCATCTCCTGCGCCTCGCCGGTGACGCCGAAGGTGCCGTCGCGGACGTGGCGGCCGGCGCGGCCGGCGATCTGGCCGATCTCCTGCGGATGCAGCCAGCGGGTCCGGCGGCCGTCGAACTTGCGCAGGCCGGCGAACGCGACGTGGTCGACGTCCATGTTCAGGCCCATGCCGATGGCGTCGGTGGCGACCAGGAAGTCGACCTCGCCCGACTGGTACAGCGCGACCTGGGCGTTGCGGGTGCGGGGGCTCAGCGAACCCATGACCACGGCCGCCCCGCCGCGCTGGCGGCGGATCAGCTCGGCGATGGCGTAGACGTTGTCGGCGCTGAAGGCGACGATCGCGCTGCGCCGGGGCAGGCGGGTCAGTTTCTTGCTGCCGGTGTAGCGCAGGGACGAGAACCGCTCGCGGCTAACGATCTCGGCATGCGGGAGCAGCCGGCGGACCAGCGGCGCCATCGTCCCGGCGCCCAGCAGCATGGTCTCGAACCGGCCGCGGGCATGCAGCAGGCGGTGGGTGAAGACGTGGCCGCGCTCGGGGTCGGCGCAGAGCTGGATCTCGTCCACGGCCAGGAAGTCGACCTCGCGGCCCAGGGGCATCGCCTCGACCGTGCAGACGAAATAGCTGGCCCGAGGCGGGACGATCTTCTCCTCGCCGGTGATCAGGGCCACGTCGCGCGGGCCTTTGATCTTCACGACCCGGTCGTAGATCTCGCGCGCCAGCAGCCGCAGCGGCAGGCCGATCATGCCGCTGTGATGGCCCAGCATGCGCCCGACGGCGAGATGGGTCTTGCCGGTGTTGGTGGGGCCGAGCACCGCCACGAGCCGGTGGGGCGCGGGGCCTGTCGGGCGATCACTCATGAGTCAAAGGTGGGAGAGTCTTGTGACAGGAGCAAGGTCTGGCGACTTCATCTCGCGTCGTTGACGATCTTTCCGCCGACGATGGTCAGCAGCGGCTTCGTCGCCAGGATTTCCGTCTCCGGAATGGTCATGAGGTCGGCGGAGAAGACGGTGATGTCGGCGGGAACGCTCGGCAGGCGCATGGGGCTGAAGGGGGGACCGTCGTCGGCGCGTGAGCTGGAGATGATCGGAACCGGCGGCGCGAGCATGGTCCGCGCCTCGTTCCGGCTGAGCGCCTCGCCGGCATTCCAGTCGGGACCGGAGCGGCCGGCCAGATCCTTGCGAGCGACGGCGGCGTAGAACTCGATGCGCGGGTCGCCGACCTCGACGGGAGCGTCCGAGCCCCCGAGCAGCCGGGCTCCGCTGCGTACCAGGCTCTTCCAGGCGTAGGCCCCGGCGAGGCGGTCGGGGCCCAGTCGGGCCGGCGCGAAGTAGAGATCGCCGATGGCGTGCGACGGCTGCATCGAGGCGATCACCCGCAGTTCCTTGAAGCGGGGGATGTCGGTCGGGTCGATGATCTGGGCATGTTCGATGCGCCATGGGGAGAAGGTGCGGATCGTCTCGGCGTTCTCGGGATCGGCGGCATAGGCTTCGGCGATCCAGTCCAGCGCCAGCCGGTTGCCGCGGTCGCCGATCGCGTGGATGGCGACCACCGCCTGGACCTTCAGCGCTCTCTTGAGGATCGCCAGGGTGGCGTCATGGTCGGCGATCAGCAGGCCGGAGGTGTCCGGCTGGTCGGCGTAGGGCTTGAGCAGCGCCGCGCCCCGCGAGCCGAGCGCGCCGTCCATGTACAGCTTCACGCCACGCACGCGCACCAGCCCGGTGGGGTCATTATAGGGGCCGCGCGTCAGCACCTCCTCCGAGGCTTCCGGCGTCATGAAGGCATCGACGCGGATCGGCAGGCGGCCTTCGGCGGCCAACTCGAACAGCGCCTTCACGTCGTCCGCCTCGGTGCTCATGTTGCCGCCGCCGGCCCAGCCGCGGGCGGCATAGAGCGCGGTCGCCTTCGCCAAGGCTTCCTTGCGTCGCGCATAGGACAGCGGCGGCAGCTTCGATCCGATCAGGTTCATGGCGCCGTCGATCAGCATGCCGGTCGCCTCGCCCGAGGCGTCGCGCTCGATACGGCCGCCGGCCGGGTCCTTTGTCGATCGATCGATTCCCGCGAGCTGCAGCGCGGCGCTGTTGAGCGCCGCCGCGTGGCCGTCCGCGCGCTCCAGAACGATGGGCCGGGTCGCCGAGACGCGATCCAGGTCCTTGCGGTTGGGAAACCGCTTCTCAGGCCAATGGGTCTCGATCCAGCCGCGTCCGGTCAACGGTCCGGCGCCGGGATGAGCGGTGTTCCACGCCCGCGTCCGCGCGATCAGGTCGGCGACCGACGCGGCCTGGTCGAGGTTGAGGGTCATCTCCCGCAGGCCGACGCCGGTCAGGTGCACGTGCGAGTCGACGAAGCCATGGTAGGCGGCCGCGCCTTTGAGGTCGATCTCCGGCAGGCCCGCTGCTTCGCGACGCGCCCCGTCCAGGCTGCCGAGGTAGGCGAGGCCGCCGTTTCGAACCACGACCGCTTCGGGAAGCACCTTGCCGGCGGTGTAGAGGTAGATCGGTCCGCCGTGCAGGACGAAGCCGTCCGTGCGCGCCGACGCCTGTGAGGCGGCCAGGCTTGCGGCGCCGGCGAGCAGGAAGAAGCGGCGGTTCATGGCGTCGTCCCCCGGAGCGGCTCTGACGGCCGCGATGAAGGCGACCATGCGGCTCACGGCGGCCCGTCGTCAACGCGACGCGCCGGCGACGGGTAGGCCGGGTTAACGCTGTCGGGAAAACCGGCGAACAGGGACGAAACGAATCATGACCGAATCAGTGACACGGCCCAATTCGACGTTTGTTCACCACAAAATATTGTAGCTTAAACCCGATTAACCACAACCAGAAACCAAGGCCTCAGCTGGGGAACCGGGCGGCGCCGGGTTCCAGCGGCAGGGCCAGACCGTTGGCGACATAGGCGACGGTCCGGTAGAAGCCGCACAGGAACAGCACCTCCATGGCCTGGGCCTCGTCGTAGTGTGCGCGGAAAGCGGCCCATTCGGCGTCGTCCAGGGTCGCGCGGTCGTGCAGGGCGTCGACGACCGTCAGCAGGGTCCGCTCGGCAGGCGACCAGCCCGACCAGTCCGCGCCCTCCGATACCGTGGCCTCCACCTCCGCGGCCGAGAGGCGCGCGGCGCCGGCGAAGATCGCGACATGGACGCCCCACTCGTATTCGCAGCGCGTGCGGGCGCAGGTCCGGTCGATGACCAGTTCGCGGTCGCGGAGACTCAGGGGGCCGCGCTCCAGCAGCGAGGCGGCGCGGAAACGTCGCCAGTGGCGCGGGCTGGCCGCGATCGCGCGAAACAGGACCAGCGGATCGGCGCCCGGCGGCATGATGGCGTCGAAACTGGCCTGGACGTCCGCGGCGTAGGGCGGCGACAACGGGGTGATCCTTGGCATGAGCAGACTCATTCGCTATGAAAATAATAGCGAAGTATCGCTACGGTTTTCATAGCGGAGTCAAGCTTGTCCAGTCCGGAACCCGGAACCCGCGTACGCGGGTCGAGCAGCGGCCGTCCGATCATGGCGCTGCTGGACCTCCTGGGTCGCCGCTGGAGCTTGCGGGTGATCTGGGAACTGCGCGGCGCGGCGATGACGTCACGCGCTCTGCGAGCCGCCTGCGACGATGTTTCCCCCACGGTGCTGCAGGCGCGACTCGCCGAACTGCGCGGGGCAGGGCTGGTCTCGTTGTCCCGGGCGGAGGGCTATGCGCTGACGCCCCTGGGCCGTGAACTGCTCGAACGCTTCCTGCCGCTGCATGATTTCGCCGAGCGCTGGGCCGTTGAAAAGACTCTCCAAACTTGACGCCCGGAGACTCTCTGCCTATACCGCCCCCTCTCTCGCGAAGGCCCGGCTTTCGCGTGCCCGAATTTCTTTATGCGAAGGTCGCTTCCATGTCGCGCCGCTGCGAACTCACCGGTGTTGGTCCGATGGTCGGTCACAACGTGAGCCACTCGAACATCAAGTCCAAGCGCCGCTTCCTGCCGGCCCTGTCGCCCGCCACGCTCCAATCGGAAGCCCTGGGCCAGAGCTTCAAGCTGCGGATCACCAACGCCGCGCTGCGCACCCTGGACTTCAAGGGCGGCCTGGACGCCTTCATCGTGAAGGCCAAGGACGAAGACCTCTCGCCGCGCGCGCTGAAGATCAAGCGCCAGGTGAAGGCGAAGCTGGCCGAACAGGCCGCCGCCTAAGCGTCTTTCGCGGACTGCGATCGAGAAAGCCCGCCAGGCGACTGGCGGGCTTTCTTTCGTTCTAGGATCGGATCGCGCCGGGCGTTCCGACGCCGGGATCGACCTTACGGCGCGACCGAACGACCGGCCGGGTTGGCCTGGTTGTAGGCGACCAGCTTGGCGTCGCCGAGCTGGGCCACGGCGTGGTTCACGCTGCGACGGATGCATTCCGGATAGACGTAGGCGGCCAGCGGCTCGCCGCGGACGTCCTTCCAGCACACGGTGCTGGCGGCCTTCACGATTTCGGCGTGGACCTGTTCGGTCGACTTGCCGGCCAGCGAAACGCGGACTTCGGCGGCGCCGGCCACGCCCGCGGCGCCGGCGGCCAGGGCGGCGAGAACGGCCACGAGGGCCTTGGTGTTGAGCTTGGTCATATCAAGCACTCCCAGAAGGGTTGAGACATCAACCGTTCCGGCGCGCTTCCTCTGATGGCTGCGGGGTAGTTTGTAGGGTCCCGTCTCGCCCTCGGACGAAAGCGCTACGCCTGATTCACTGAGTGATCAATGATTATGTTGCGACGCAACAATGACATCGCGGGCCGATGATCAGCCGGCCAGCAGATCGCGTCCGGCCTGCCGCGCGTCGGTGCAGCCGGTCAGGGCCATGGCCATGGCCATCTCCTGCCGCAGGATCTGCAGGATGTGGGCGACGCCGGCCTCGCCGCGGGCGCCTAGGGCCCAGGCCCAAGGGCGGCCGACCAGACAGGCCTTGGCCCCAAGCGCCAGCGCCTTGACCACGTCCAGGCCCGACCGCACGCCGCCGTCCATCAGCACGGTCAGGTCTTGGCCCACGGCGTCGACGATCGGGGGCAGGGCGCGGGCGCCCGAAAGCACCCCGTCCAGCTGCCGCCCGCCGTGGTTGGAGACGACGACGCCCTGGGCGCCGACTCGCACGGCCTCACGGGCGTCGTCGGGGTCGAGGACGCCCTTGATGACGATCGGGCCGTCCCAGCGGGCCCGGATCCAGTCCAGGTCCTTCCAGGTCAGGCGCGGGTCGAAGTTCTTGGCCACCCAGGGCCAGAACTCGGCCATGCCCTTGGCCTCGGGAATGGCGGCGGCCAGGTTGCCGAAGGTGTGCGGCTTGCCGCCGATCTGGACGTCGAGCAGCCAGTCGGGGTGGCTGATCCCGTCCCAGGCGCGGCGCACGGCGGCGGACAGGGTCGGCTTGCCGCCGAACAGGCCGGTGCGCATGTCGCGATAGCGGGCGCCCGGCACCGGCAGATCGACGGTGAACACCAGCACCGGGCTGCCCAGGCCCTTGGCCCGGGCCAGCAGCTCGGCCATGTAGCCGCGGTCGCGGATCATGTAGAGCTGGAACCAGGGAGGAGTCCCGACGGCGGTCGTCACCTCGCCCAGGTCGCAGACGCTGACCGTGGACAGGCAGAAGGGCACGCCCGCGGCCTTGGCCGCCTTCGCCGCCTGAATCTCGCCTCGGCGGGCGTACATCCCGGCCATCCCGACCGGCGCCAGCATCACCGGCATGCTCAGGGGTTGGCCGAACAGCTCTGTCTCCAGCGAGATCTCCGACACGTCGCGCAGCACCCGCTGGCGCAAGGCCAGGTCCTCGAAGTCCTCGACGTTCCGGCGCAGGGTCGCCTCGGCGTAGGAGCCGCCGTCGATGTAGTCGAAGAGCAGGCGGGGCAGTCGCCGACGGGCCAGTTCACGATAGTCGCTGACCGAGGCGGGGATCATTTCGGCGGCGTCCAGTCGAAGGCCAGCAGCAGGGTGCGCTGCTTGTCGTTGAAGTTGTCGTCCGACAGCAGGTAGAGGCGCCAGTCGCCGTTCGGCCGGGTCGTCACCGAGACGCCCTCGAAGTTGTCGACCGTGCTGCCGGGGCCCATGGCCAGGCGGCCGACGACGGTCCTGGCCCCGTTCGGATCACGCACGATGGTGATGATGATCCGCGAGCCGATGGCGGGGATGTAGCTGTGGTGCAGGATCACCAGCTCGCCGTTCGGCCCGGGCGCCAGGCCGGACAGGCGATAGCCCATCGGCGGCCTGGGCAGGCCGGAGACCTCGGCGCAGGAGGCGTCCAGCCGGCACAGGTACAGGCCGCCGGGCTCGGTCCCGACCCAGTAGGCCGTGCGGTCCTCGGGTCCGAAGGCGGCCAGGCCCTCCATGCCCTCGTTGGGCTCGAGCTTCACGTCCGGCATGGTCGCCGGCCGGGGATCGGCGTCGTCCCCGGAGTAGCGCCAGATGCGATGGTCGCGCTCGAAGCTGATCAGCAGAGGGCCGTGAGGCAGCTGGGCGGCGCCTTCGGCGTCGCCTTCGCCCTTGCCCTGCAGCGGTTCGCCCTTCGGATTGCGCAGCGGCGTGAGCGTAGCCTCGGCCACCCCGACCAGGCGGCCGTCGCCGTCCAGGACCACCCTGCCCCGGAAGATGTCGCCGTCGTCGCTGGGCGAGACCAGTCCGCCGTCGCCATAGACGATCAGGTCCGACAGGCCGTGCAGGCGGCTGGTGTCGGCGCTGGTCAGAGCCACGCCGCCGGCGTAGCGGAAGCCGTCGATCTCCTGGCGCGCCGGGTTGGACGGATCCAGCGGGACGGGGCCGGCTTGGATCGATACTTCGGCGCTGGCCGGGATCGGTCCCCGCGGCGGGATCGGCTTGAGGTGGGCGGTGGCGCAGGCCGAAAGAATACCGATCGTTCCCGCGAAGGCGGGAACCCAAGCCCACGCCGGTGATCTTCTCCGATTCGGCTTGGGTCCCAGCCTTCGCGAGGACGACCGGAGAGGGGGCAGGGTCACGCCAGCGCGCTCCGGACGTCGCGCAGGGTGGTGGCCTTCATCGCCGGCGGCTGGGTCACCGGCGGCGGGGCCAGCAGGCCGCGGATGGAGGCCACGCGGCGCGGCTCCTCCTCGAACAGGGCGGCCAGCTGCTCGACCAGCACTCCGCCCAGCTGCTCGACGTCGACAATGGTCACGGCGCGGCGGTAGTAGCGGGTCACGTCATGGCCGATGCCGATGGCCAGCAGCTCGACCGGACTCTTGCCCTCGATCTCGGCGATGACGCTGCGCAGGTGCCGCTCGAGGTAGTGGCCGCTGTTGACCGACAGGGTGGAGTCGTCGACCGGCGCGCCGTCGCTGATCACCATCAGGATCCGGCGCTGTTCGGGCCGGGCGATGATCCGCTGGTGCGCCCACATCAGGGCCTCGCCGTCGATGTTCTCCTTCAGCAGGCCCTCGCGCATCATCAGTCCGAGGTTCTTCCGCGCGCGCCGCCAGGGCGCGTCGGCCGCCTTGTAGATGATGTGGCGCAGGTCGTTCAGCCGGCCCGGCGCAGGCGGCTTGCCGGCCTTGATCCAGTCGTCGCGGCTGATGCCGCCCTTCCAGGCGCGGGTGGTGAAGCCGAGGATTTCGGTCTTGACCCCGCAGCGCTCCAGCGTGCGGGCCAGGATGTCGGCGCAGACGGCGGCGACCATGATCGGCCGGCCGCGCATCGAGCCCGAGTTGTCCAGCAGCAGGGTGACCACGGTGTCGCGGAACTCCGTGTCCTCTTCCTGCTTGAAGCTGAGCGGGGCGGTCGGGTCGATGATCACCCGCGGCAGGCGGGCGACGTCGAGCATCCCTTCCTCGAGGTCGAAGGTCCAGGACCGGTTCTGTTGGGCCAGCAGCCGCCGCTGCAGCTTGTTGGCCAGGCGGGAGACGACGCTGGAAAGGGCCGAAAGCTGCTGGTCCAGGTAGGCGCGCAGCCGGGTCAGCTCCTCGGCGTCGCACAGATCCTCGGCCCCGACGATCTCGTCGTGGGCGGTGGTGAAGACCTTGTAGGCCGGCTCCGGCTTGCCGTTGTCCTTGATCTCCGGCCGGGCCGGCTTGGCGCCGTCGCCCATCTCCGGCGCCTCGTCGGACATCTCGGCCTGGTCGTCCTCCTCGGACTCGACCAGCTGCTCCTCGCCTTCCTGGCCGTCCTGGTCGGTGGCGTCGGTATCCTCCATCGAGGCGCCTTCGGGGGTCTCGCCGTCGCCCTCGCCGTCGTCGCTCTCGTCGGTCTGCTGCTGCTGCTCGGTCTCGTCGCCCTCGTCCTCGCTGTCCTCCTGGGCGTCGATCTCGGCGTCGCCGAGGTCGAGGTCCCGCAGGATGGTGCGGACGGTCTTGGCGAAGGCGGCCTGGTTGGTCAGGTCGGCGGCGAGCCTGTCGAGGTCGGCGCCGGCCTTGGCTTCGATCTCGTCGCGAAACAGGTCGACCACGGCCTTGGCCCCGTCCGGGGGGCGTTCGCCGGTCAGGCGCTCGCGCACCATCAGCGAGATCACGTCGGCCATCGGCACGGCGGCGCGGTCGGTGATCCGGGCCAGGCCCTTGCGCTCGACGGCATGCTCGAGGACGGCGTTCAGGTTGCCGCGCACGCCGCCCAGGGCGTTGGCCCCGATGGCCTCGATCCGCGCCTGCTCGACGGCTTCGAAGATCGCCTGGCCCTGCGGCGAACCCGGGCGGCCCTTGGCGTAGGCCATGGGGTCGTGGTGCGCCAGGCGCAGGGCCATCTGGTCGGCCATGCCGCGGATGCGGGCGGCTTCCTTGCTGTTCAGGTCGCGGGGCGGGTGAGGCAGCACCGCGCGGTTGCCCGACAGCGACGGTCCGTCGCCGGAAAACACGACCTCCAGGTCCGGCGTCTCCGCCAGGGAGCGAGCGGCGTGCGCCAGGGCGCGCTTGAAGGGTTCGACGGGACTCTCGGGCTTGCTCATCGCGCCGATGTTCTAGCGCGCTGACAGCCGGCGGGGAAAGGCGAAACAGCTGTTCGCCAGGGCCGCCCAGCCGTCGCCGGCCTGTGGCGCGGACGCCCCATGAGAGCTTTGTCATGCCGGGACGTCCGGTCCGGGGCGCCCCCTGTTAACCCCGTGCGGGTATCAGCGCCGGTGAGAAGGGGAGATTATTCATGAAAATCAAACTCGCGCTCTTCGCGGCGGTGGCGGCGTTCGGCTTGGGCGGCGCCGCGACGGCGCGCGAAGCCGACGGCGTGAAGCTGAGCGGCGACATCGGCGTCGTGTCGGACTACCGCTACCGCGGCCTGTCGCTGTCGGGCGAGGATCCCGCGCTGCAGGGCAGCCTGAAGCTGGAGCTGCCGCAGGGCTTCTACGCCGGCGTCTGGGGCTCGAACATCGAGGACACCGGCGGGGCGGATGTCGAGATCGACCTGTCGGCCGGCTTCGCCGCCTCTGCAGGCGGCTTCGACTTCGACATGGGCGTGATCTACTACGCCTACCCGGGCGGCGAGGACCTGAACTACTGGGAGATTCCGGTGTCGGTGTCCAAGACCTGGGACGCCTTCACCGGTACGGTCGGTCTGGCCTATGCGCCGGAGCAGGACAATCTCGGCAACCAGGACAACACCTATTTCAGCGTCTCGGCCGAGTACGCGCCGGAGTCCTGGCCGGTCAGCCTGGACGGCTGGATCGGCTACGAGGACGGCACCTTCGCCGACGGCAAGACCGACTGGGCGCTGGGCGTGACCAAGGCCTTCGGTCCGGTCGCCCTGTCGCTGCACTATGTCGACTCCGACGTCGACTCGGGCGCGGCGGTCGTGGGCCTGAAGGCCGGGTTCTAGGTAGGGCGGGCCGCGGGCGGCGGAGACCGCCCGCGGTCGGTTCTACGCCATCGACGGCTTGGCTGTCTGTGCGCCGAGCAGCTTCACCACGCGCATCAGGAAGGCCTTCCGCCGGGCCAGGGCGCCGGCGATGTCTTCGGCGGCGCGGATCGCGCGGGCGTCCTGCCGCTCAGCCTCATGGGTCAGCCGCTCGACCACGGCCGGCAGGTGTCCGGTGCCCTTGCGGGCGTCCATCAGGGCCGCGTGCGACTTGGCTTCGTCGACGCGCTTGAGCACTTGCGCCTCGACGTCCATGCCGGTCTCGGCGCGGGCGGCCAGGGCGGTAAAGTCGTGCGCATACAGGCGCACGAAGCCTTCTTCGATCATCGGGTCTCCAATCTGTCGCCGGCCGGAAGCGGGTCGGAGGGCGGCCAGCGGCGGGTCGCGCATCTGTGCGCGGAGACGTACCTTCTAGCACGGATGCGCCGAAAACGGGACCTGGGGGCGCACAAAGGCGTGAACTTCTCCGGTTTTCGTCGGCAATCACGGCTTTCGCATTGAATCGAAGATCACGGACGCTCCTTTCGATGATCGTCGATCTGCTTGCGGAAACTGATGGCGACTTCCTGGGACGTCTCCGTTGATCTAGGCTGGGAAGGCCTTGGAGGAGACGCCGATGATGCGTTGTCTTGTGCTCGCGACCCTGGCGTTTGCGCTCGCCGGCTGCTCCGATCCCGCCGCCAAGTCGCCGCACGGGGCCGAGCCGACGCCCGTCGCGGCGCCCCAGCCGCCCGCGACGCCGGCGCCGATCGCCGCCCAGCCGGCCGACGACGCCTCAGCCTCGGCCCGGGCCGCGGCGGCGCCGAAGACCTGCCGCGAAGCGATCGGCGAGGACCAGGCCAAGGTGCTGGTCGAACATTGCCTCCAGGTCTCGCCGGCCACGCATCCGCCGTGCAACGTGGAGAACAGCTGCGACCTGATCCAGTCCGAGATCGACCGCGGCTGCGACCTGCTCGGCAAGGACGGCCCGACCTACTGCAAGAAACCCTGACCCTCAGACAGAGTTCGCGTAAGTCCATGAGTCTCAAGCATCGCATCGCCGTCGCCGACGACCTGCCGGCGCTGTCCGCCGTCATGGACGCCGCCATCGCGGAACTTCAGAAGGGTTTCCTCGACGCGGCCCAGATCGCCGCCAGCCGGGCGCTGATGGGCCTGGACAGCCAGCTGGTCGAGGACGGGACCTATTTCGTGGTCGAGGAGATCGAGACCGGCGCGATCGCCGGCTGCGGCGGCTGGAGCCGGCGCAACACCCTCTACGGCGGCGACCATAGCGCCGGCCGCAACGCCGCCTTGCTGGATCCCGCGACCGAACCGGCCCGGGTGCGGGCGATGTACACCAGCCCGGCCTTCGCCCGACGCGGCGTCGGCAAGCTGATCCTGGCGCTGTGCGAGGAGGCCGCCCGGGCCGAGGGCTTCAAGCGGCTGGAGCTGGCCGGCACGCTGTCCGGCCAGCCGCTGTACGAGGCCTGCGGCTACAGCGTCATCGAACGGTTCGAGGACGACCGCGGCGGCGTCCCCGTGCCGCTGGCCCGGATGGGGAAGGGGCTCTAGGCGGCGGTCGCCGCCTTCGGCGCTCGCCACTGGGCGACCAGGAGAACGAGCAGCGCCGCGGCCAGCATCACCGCGCCTGTGAAGGCGCCGATCGATAGGGTCAGCAGCGTTTCGGCGTTGGACGGGGCCAGGACCATCGGGTCCGAGATCCCGGTCGCGGCCATGCCTTGGCGCGTCACCTGATGGCTGTAGAGGCCGCCCAGGGCGCCCAGGATCGTTCCGGCGACGCCGCCTCCGGCGAGGATCCAGGCGATGATGCGCGCCGAGGCGGTCTGGCGGATCAGAGCCATGATCAATCCCGCCAGAACCAGCATAGCGCCAAAGTTGAGGGCCAGGACGCAGAGGATCATCGCGATCTTCGGAATGGCCAGGGCGTCGAGGAACAGCTCGATCGGCGTCAATTCGGCGGCGTAGCGGGTCAGCAGCGCCGTCATCGCCTGCCGCGTGAACAGATGCACGGCCAGCAGCAGCGCGGCGCCCGCGCCGATGATCCATTTCGTCATGCGCTTCCCCCCAATCGGCGGCGCCACGATAGGGCGACCCCTCCGGCTAGGCCAAGGCGGGGGTTCTCTGCGTCCTTCGACGTGGCGCTGCGCGCCTGCTCAAGATGACTGGCGAGTCATTGGCGGGCAACGGCGAGGCCGCGTCTCGAACCCCGCAGGATGTCTCGGTCCTGTCCTGAAACTCCGAAGGGCGACCGGCGCGCCGGCCGGTCGCCCTTCTTGGTTTCCTTGGCCCGAAAGCCCTAGTGGACCTTCGCCTTGCCGATCCGCAGGCCGCCGTCGTCGCCGGCGCTGACCTCGATCACGCTGCCGTCGGCGAACTCCCCGGCCAGCAGTTTGCGCGCGATCGGGTCGATCAGCTCCTTCTGGATCACCCGCTTCAGCGGACGGGCGCCGTAGACCGGATCGTAGCCCTTCTCGGCCAACCAGTGCATGGCGGCCGGGTCCAGGGCGATCGCCATGCGGCGGTCGGCCAGCAGCGTCTCGACCCGCTGCAGCTGGATGCGGACGATGTTGTCCATCTCCGAGCGGCCGAGGCGCTTGAACAGGATGATCTCGTCGATCCGGTTCAGGAACTCGGGCCGGAAGCTGCGGCGCACCACGTCCATGACCTGGGGACGGACGGTCTCGACGTCCTCGCCGTCCTCCATGGCCGCCAGATACTCCGCGCCCATGTTGCTGGTCATGATGATCAGCGTGTTGCGGAAGTCGACGGTGCGGCCTTGGCCGTCGGTCAGGCGACCGTCGTCCAGCACCTGGAGCAGCACGTTGAACACGTCCGGATGGGCCTTCTCGACCTCGTCGAACAGGATCACCTGGTAGGGCCGGCGGCGCACGCTCTCGGTCAGGGAACCGCCCTCGTCATAGCCGACGTAGCCCGGAGGGGCCCCGATCAGGCGGCTGACGCTGTGCTTCTCCATGTACTCTGACATGTCCATCCGGGTGATGGCGCTCTCGTCGTCGAACAGGAACTCGGCCAGAGCCTTGGTCAGCTCGGTCTTGCCTACGCCCGTCGGGCCCAGGAACAGGAACGAACCGATCGGACGGTTGGGGTCCTTCAGGCCGGCGCGGGCGCGGCGGACGGCGTCGGAGACGGCGGTCAGCGCCTCCTCCTGGCCGACCACGCGACCCCGGAGACTGTCCTCCATCTTCAGCAGCTTCTCGCGTTCGCCCTCGAGCATCTTCTCGACGGGCACGCCGGTCCAGCGGCTGACCACGGCGGCGATCTGCTCGGCGTCGACGACCTCGGGGGTCAACGGCGCCTCGTCGCCCTGGCCGCCGGCGGCCTTGGATTCCTCCTCGGCGAGGCGTTTCTCCAGGGCCGGGATCTCGCCGTAGGCGATCTCCGAGGCGCGCTGCAGGTCGCCGCGGCGCTGGGCCGTGACAAGGTCCGCGCGCAGCCGGTCCAGGGCCTCGCGGGCCTGGGCGGCGCTGCCGACCTTGTCCTTCTCGGCCTTCCAGCGGGCGGTCATCTCGTCCGACCGGAACTGCAGGTCGTCGATCTCGGTCTCGAGGTCCTCGAGCCGTTGCTGGCTGGCCGCGTCGGTCTCCTTCTTGAGGGCCTCGCGCTCGATCTTCAGCTGCACCAGGCGGCGGTCGATCTCGTCCAGCTCCTCGGGCTTGGAGTCCACCGCCATGCGCACGCGGCTGGCGGCCTCGTCGACGAGGTCGATCGCCTTGTCCGGCAGGAAGCGGTCGGTGATGTAGCGGTTGGAAAGGGTGGCGGCGGCGACGATGGCGCTGTCGCTGATCCGCACGCCGTGGTGGACCTCGTACTTCTCCTTCAGCCCGCGCAGGATCGAGACGGTGTCCTCCACCGACGGCTCCTCCACGAACACCGGCTGGAAGCGGCGAGCCAGGGCGGCGTCCTTCTCGACGTGCTTGCGGTACTCGTCCAGCGTGGTCGCGCCGACGCAGTGCAGCTCGCCGCGCGCCAGGGCGGGCTTGAGCAGGTTCGAGGCGTCCATCGCCCCGTCGGTCTTCCCGGCGCCGACCAGGGTGTGCATCTCGTCGATGAACAGGATGATGCCGCCCTCGGCCGCGGTGACCTCGTTCAGGACGGCCTTCAGACGCTCCTCGAACTCGCCGCGGTATTTCGCGCCGGCGATCAGGCTGCCCATGTCGAGGGCCAGCAGCTTCTTGTCCTTCAGGCTTTCCGGCACGTCGCCGTTGACGATGCGCAGGGCCAGGCCCTCGACGATGGCGGTCTTGCCGACGCCGGGCTCGCCGATGAGGACGGGGTTGTTCTTGGTGCGGCGGCTCAGGACCTGGATCGTGCGGCGGATCTCTTCGTCGCGGCCGATCACCGGGTCCAGGCGACCGTCCCTGGCCTTTTGGGTCAGGTCGGTGGCGTAGCGCTTGAGGGCGTCGTAGCCCTCCTCGGCCGAGGCGCTGTCGGCGGTGCGACCCTTGCGGATCTCGGCGGCGGCGGTTTCCAGCGCCTTTTCGGAGGCGCCCGCATCCTTCAGCGCCTTGGCCGCGTCGCCGCCTTCCTTGGCGATGGCGATCAGCAGGCGTTAGGTGGTGACGAAGGCGTCTCCGGCCTTCTTGGCGTCGTCCTCGGCCGCCTGGAAGACCCGGGCGGTGTCGGGCTTGAGGTACAGCTGGCCGCTGCCGCCTTCGACGCGAGGCAGGCGTTGCAGCAGCGTCTCCACGGCTTCGTCGACGGCGTCCGGGCGGCCGCCGGCGCTCTGCACGAGGGCTCGGGTCAGGCCGTCGCGCTCCTCGAGCAGGATCTTCAGAAGATGTTCGGGCGCCAGCTGCTGGTGGCGTCGGGCCAGCGCCAGAGACTGGGCGCTCTGGACGGCCTGCTTGGCGCGATCGGAATACAGGTCGATGTTCAAGGTCGGATATCCCCTGGATAGGCGGAATTAGACCGATCGCCTCCGCTGAGCGCAATCGGTCGCCGACCCGAGATAGGTGTGGCCCAGGTGTCACACAAGATCGCGCCGCTCGATGGACGGACGATCTGAAATCCGGCCGTCGCCGCTACTGGCGGAACTCCAGGATCTCCAGCTTCGCCTCCTGCTTCGGCCAGGGCAGGACCAGGCGCCAGCGGTTGGCGCCGATGCGTTCGACGACGCCGATCTGGTTGCGTTCGGGGTTCTGGCCGTAGTTCGGGAACGTCTTCTCGTCGCCCCAGGCCTGGGCGCCGACGTAGACCAGCCGCTTGGGGTCGGCCTCGTTGGGATAGATCAGGCCGCGGGTGCGCTGACTGCCCGTGGTCTTGGTCAGGATCAGGTCGCCGCCCGGGGTCAACTCGACGGTGCAGGTGAAGAAGGGGTAGGCGACGTAGGCCAGGCCGGCGCCGTCCATCGAGCCGATCTTGATCGTGCGGCAGCGGTACTTGCCGGGAGCGGGAACCTGCTTGTCGAGCGCGGCGTCGGGCACCGCGACCATGCCCAGGCTGTCGATCTGGGCGCCGAACTCGTGGTTGGCCTCGCGAAGAGCCTGTTTCCAGGCGTCCTGCAGCAGGGCGATGCGGTCGTGATCCTGCTTGTCCGCGACCTGCTTCCATTGGTCGGTCCCGCCCTGCAGCCCGCCGTCGACCGGCGCGGCGGGGGTCTGAGCGGGCTGGGCCGGTGCGGCGGCTTCCGGCGCGGCGGGGGCGGCGGGCTTCTCGGGCGGCGCGGCCGGCTCCGAACAGGCGGCTAGGGCGAGGACGGCGGCGGAGGCGGCGAGGGCGCGTGTGATCATGGCCGCGAGATTGGCCGAGCGTCGTGACAGCCGCAAGGACGTCTCGCTGCGTCCTTCGAGACGCTCGCTCCTCAGGATGACGAGTTGAGTATTCGTCATGGCGAGGAGCCGGGCCTCAGCCCGGCGTCTCGAACTCTACTGCCGCGCCATCTCGGCCTCGCCCACGGCGTCGCCGTCGAGGGTCTGATCGTCGTCCATGGTCACGGCGACCTTCTTCAGCAGGCCGGTGAACTGGAACGGCGCGGGATAGTCGCCGACCGGACTGCCGCGATCGAGGCCGATGTCCAGGCCCGACCAGCTGATCAGGGTGAAGAAGCCGAGCGGCGTCGTGGTCTCGCCCGCCGCCTTGCCGTCGATGGTCAGGACGATCCGGCGCCCGCCGTCGCCGGGCCGCACCGCCACCCCAAGCCGGCGATGCCCCGGCTCGACCGCGCGGTCGGAGACGACCACGGCATGGGTCCCGCCGACGTTCAGGTCGTGGACCAGCCGGCCGTCCTTACGCAGGTACAGGCTGTAGCCGCTGGTCATGTCGCCGTGAGCGATCAGCACGCCCTCGTCGCCGGCGGCCACGCGGACATGGGCCTCGATGAAATAGCTGCGGCTGCGCACGTCCGGGGCGACGTCGGTGGGCAGATGGCCCATGCCCTTGTGGAACACGAACCGCTTGCGCGCGCCGTGGAAGCGGGCGGCGCTTTCGGCGAAGCGCGGGCCGAAGCGATCGTCCAGCGGAAGGACCTTGTTGGCCTCGGCCTGAGCCCACCATTCGGCGATCAGGGCCTCCAGCTTTTCGGGGTGGGCCGCCGACAGGTCGTCGCTCTCCGAGACGTCGGCGTCCAGGTGGTAGAGCTCCCAGACGTCGGCGTCGAACGGTCGTCCGGGCGGATGATAGGCGACGGCCTTCCAGCCGTCCTTCCACAGGCCGCGGTGGCCGAACATCTCGAAGTATTGCGGGCTGGCCTTCGCCGGGGCGGTCGGATCGTCGAGAGTGGCGGCGAAGCTGACCCCTTCCAGCGGCATCTGGGCCACGCCCGCGATGCTGGTCGGCGGGGTGAGGCCGAGCAGGTCGAGGATGGTCGGCGTCAGGTCGCAGGCGTGGGCGAACTGGGGCCGGGTCTCGCCCTGTTTCCGGATCCGCGCCGGCCAGCTGACCACCAGAGGGTCGCGCACGCCGCCGCCGTGGGTGTTCTGCTTGTAGCGGCGCAGCGGCGTGTTGCTGGCCATCGCCCAGCCGAGCGGGAAGTTGCTGTGGCTGGACGGTCCGCCGATCTCGTCGATGCGGGCGAGCTTCTCCTCCATGGGTTCGAACTTCATGTTGTAGGGGCCCATGGCGTTGACCATGCCCAGCGGCCCGCCCTCCTGGCTGGCCCCGTTGTCGGACAGGACCAGGATCAGCGTGTCCTCGCGCAGGCCGGCCTCCTCCAGGAAGGCGACGAGCCGGCCCAGGTGCTGGTCGGCATGGTCCAGCATGGCGGCGAAGGCGGCCTGAAGCCGAGTGAACAGGCGTTGTTCGTCGGGCGCATGCTCCGCCCAGGGCCGGACGTGGTCGTTGCGCGGCGGCATCTTGGTGTCGGCCGGCACGACGCCCATCGCCTTCTGGCGCTCCAGGCGACGTTCACGTTCGACGTCCCAGCCGTCGGCGAAGACGGCGTCGTACTTGGCGATGATCTCGGCCGGGGCCTGGTGCGGGGCGTGGCAGGCGCCCAGCGCCAACCAGGTCAGCCAGGGCGTCTCCGGGGCGTCGGCCGTGTGGTCGGCGATGTAGCGGATGGCCTGGTCGACCAGATCCTCGGTCAGATGGTAGCCGGTCTCGAAGCTTCCCGGGGCGGAGATCGGCGTGTTGTCGCGCACCAGCTCGGGCGCGTACTGGTCGGTCTCGGCGTCCATGAAGCCGTAGAAGCGGTCGAAACCACGACCCAGCGGCCAGCCGTCGAACGGGCCCGTGGGGCCGCTCTCGGTCAGCGGCGTCACGTGCCACTTGCCGAGCATGTAGTTCCGATAGCCGTGCGGCTTGAGCATCTCCGGCAGGATGCCGGCCTCCCGGGCGATCTTGCCGCGATAGCCGGGATAGCCGCTGTCGAAGTTGGCCAGGCAGCCGACCCCGACGCTGTGATGGTTGCGGCCGGTCAGCAGCGCGGCCCGGGTGGTCGAGCACATCGCCGTGGTGTGGAAGCCGGTGTAGCGCAGCCCCTGGGCGGCCAGGGCGTCGATGGTCGGGGTCTCGATCGGCGAGCCGTAGCAGCCGAAGTCGGAGAAGCCGACGTCGTCGAACAGCACCACCAGGATGTTGGGCGCGCCCTTCGGCGGTTTGGGCGGTTCCGGCCACCAGGGCGTTGAGTCCGTGACCGTCTTCCCGATCTTCGCCGCCATCCGCTTTCTCCCTTTTGAGGGGAGGATAGGCAGGATGCAGTTCAGTTACTAGTGGGTAACAAAATCTACGCGGAGAGCCGGATGGAACAATCCGAGCGTCGGGCCTAAGACCCCCTCATGACCGTCGCCCATCCCCTCGATCGCCCCGTCTGGTCGGCCCTGGCCGGCCGCCAGTCCGACGTCGCCCTGGTCCAGGGGCGGGCGATGCGGTTCAGGCCGGCTTACGGTCTGTTCGCGGCGATTCCGGACACCGCGGCCGAGAGCCTGTCCGATCTGTCCGACCTGATCCGCGCGCTTGGCCAAGTCGGGCTGGTCGAGGTCGAGGCGCCGCCGGCCATCCCGGGCGTCGATGTGGTCTCCCAGGCCGCCTGCGCGCAGATGGTCGCCGAGGCCCTTTCCGAAGCGCCGCCTCCGGCCTTTCCGATCGTCGAGCTGACCGACGTCGATGCGCCGCAGATGCTGGCCCTGGCGACCCTGACCAAGCCGGGGCCGTTCTTCGAGCGCACGCACCAACTGGGGGCGTTCGTCGGGGTGAAGGACGGCGACCGCCTGATCGCGATGGCCGGCGAGCGGATGCGGCCGGAAGGCTTCACCGAGGTCAGCGGCGTCTGCACCCATCCCGATGTCCGTGGACGCGGCTATGCGGCGGGGCTGATGCGGCTCGTCGCCGGCCGCATTCTCGACCGCGGCGAGACGCCCTTCCTGCACGCCTACGCCGATCACGCCGGAACCATCGCCCTCTACGAGACCCTGGGCTTCCGCGTGCGTCGAGAGCTCAGCTTCACGGTGCTCGTCCCCGCTTGAAGAGCGATTCAACCTCTGGTGGTTGTGCGACGGTTGCTGCATCCTGCGCGCGGGGGCAGGCATGCAGCGGTTCTGGTGGGTCAATCACAGTCCGACGGCGGACCGCGAGGTCGCGGGCGGCTATCTCTGGTCGCCCCGTACGGAGCGCGGCGGCGGTCGCAGCCCCTTCTACGACAACATGCGGCGGGCCGGGCCGGGCGATCTGGTCCTGTCCTACGTCCGCAAACGGATCCGCCACCTGGGCCGGGCGGCCGACTTCGCCTTCGCCGCCCCGTCGCCAGACCCGGAGGAGCCGAGGCCCGGCTGGCAGCTGCCGGTGAACTGGGCCGCGCTCGAGCCCCCGGTCTCGCCGCAGGCGATCATCGCGGAACTGGGGCCGCTGCTGCCCGAACGCTATTCGCCGATCAGCCCGGTCACGGGGCTGGGTCGACAGAAGGCCTATCTATGCGAGCTGAGCGCGGCGGCGGCGACCGTGGTCCTGGACCGCGCCCGCTGGGAGGCGGCCCGGCTGGACGGCCCGGGCGAGGTCTTCCCTCGCGCCGCCGCCTGGGTCGACGATCGGCTGGAAGCGGCGGTGACGGCCGATCCCGGCCTGGACGCCACCCAGAAGCAGGCCTTGGTCACCGCGCGACGCGGGCAGGGGATCTTTCGCGAGAACGTCCGTGCGCTGGAGCCGTTCTGCCGTGTCACGGGCGTGTCCAATCCCTGGCTGCTGATCGCCAGCCACATCAAGCCCTGGCGTGATTGCGACAGCGCCGCCGAACGGCTGGACGGAGCCAACGGCCTGATGCTGACGCCGGACGTCGACCTGTTGTTCGACCGCGGCTTTCTGAGTTTCGCCGACGACGGGACGGCGCTGGTCTCGCCGCGGCTGGACGCGGCGGATCTGGGGCGAATGGGGCTGGGCGACCTGGCCGGCCGGGATCGCCGCCCGTTCCGGCCGCGCCAGGCGGCCTATCTGGCCTGGCATCGCCGCTGGGTGTTCCTGACCTGAACGGCAAAAGAAAACGGGCCGGCGTTTCCACCGGCCCGTTCCGTGTCTCTGTCGGCGTGAGCCTTAGAGCGCCTGCAGCTGGCCAGCGGCCATCTTGCCGCTGCGGCGGTCCTGCTCGAGCTCGTAACCGATCTTTTGGCCTTCGTTCAGGCTGCGGAGACCGGCGCGCTCAACGGCCGAGATGTGCACGAAGACGTCGTTGCCGCCGTCGTCGGGTTGGATGAAGCCGAAGCCCTTGGTGGTGTTGAACCACTTCACGGTACCGGTAGCCATAGTCGAGAAGCCTCTAGGGTAGGGAGATGGACCGCCCCCAAACAGGGGAACGGGCGACGAAACATGCAGGCAGATCAGGGCGAGTCCGGGGCTCGATCCAAAAGGGAAGCGAACAAAGGAGAGCGCGTCCGAACCGTTGCAGATTACGACGGGCGCGACTGTTGCACATTCCCGGACGACGGGAAAGCGGAGTTCTTCGGCGCCGGACGGCCGGTCGGGCCGCCCCGCTCCGTCGTCATGCCGCGGCCGTTCTGGGCGCGCCCAGGACCCGCTGACCGAGGGCGACGATGGCCAGGGCCGTCGTCGCGGCGGCGGCGGAGACCCAGAAGCCGCTGCGCGGGCCGTAGGTGTCGACCACCCAGCCCGAGACGAAGGCGCCCAGGGCCATGCCGATGCCGATCCCGGTCATGACCCAGGTCACGCCCTCGGTCAGAACTTCGGGCGGCACGCGGCGCTCGATCAGGCCGAACGCCGTGATGAAGGTCGGCGAGATCGCCACGCCGCTGAGGAAGATCGCCCCGACCAGGGCCGGCACGCTGCCGACCAGCAGCAAGGGCAGGGTCGTCAGCAGCAGGACGCCCAGCGCCGTCAGCAGCTGGCGGTGCAGCGGCGCCCTGAGGTTCAGCGCCCCGACGATCAGGCCGACCACGAAGGAGCCGACGGCGTAGACCCCGATGACCAGGGTGGCGGCGTCGGGCTGGCCGAGCTCCCGCGTCAGGGCGACGGTGGTGACCTCGGCGGTGGCGAAGATCGCGCCGACGAAGATCAGGGCGGCGGTGATCATCTGCACCGGCCGCAGCCGGATGGCGGAGGCGCGGGCCACGGCGCCGGCCTCCCGGACCTTCGGCTCGGTGGCGCGCTGGAGCACGAAGGCGGTCATGCCGAGCGCGAGGAACAGGGTGGAGGCGACCAGCCCGGCCTCCGGGAACAACGCAACGCTCAAACCGACCGAAAGCGAAGCGCCGGCGATGTAGACCAGTTCGTCGGCGGCGGACTCGAAGGCGAAGGCGGTGTTCAGTTCGGGCCGGTCGCGGAAGATCTCGGTCCAGCGCGCCCGCACCATCGCCGGGATGCTCGGCATGGCGGCGGCGAGCAGGGCCGAGGCGAAGAGCGTCCAGGTCGGCCAGTGCAGCCGGGCGGCGAGGATGAGGACGACGAACGCCAGGACGGCGACGGCGGCGGTCGGGGCCAGCAGCCGGCTCTGTCCGAACCGGTCGACCAGGCGCGAGATCTGCGGCGCGGCGAAAGCGTTGGCCAGGGTGAAGGTCGCGGCGACCGCCCCGGCCAGCCAGTACTGGCCATGGGTCTGGGACAGCATGGTGACGATGCCGATGGGCGCCATGGCGATCGGCAGCCGCGCCACGAAACCGGCGGCGGCGAACCCTCGTGTCCCCGGCGCTCGGAATATCTCGCGATAAGGATTGCCCATGGTCCCGGACCTCACTGCTGGCGTCACATGTCCCGACGACATACATACGCTTCGTATGTGAGCGAGGTGGTGACATACGTCTCGTATGTCAATGCCCCGCCAAGCCGAATTCTGGAGTATCGAGATGTCGCGACGGTCGCGCCCCGAGATGATCGCCGAAACCCGAGGCAAGCTGATCGCGGCGGCGCGGAAGGCCTTCGGCGAGCAGGGCTATATCGAGGCGTCGATGGATGAGTTCACCGCCGCGGCGGGCCTCACGCGCGGGGCGCTGTACCATCACTTCGGCGACAAGAAGGGTCTGCTGGAGGCCGTGGTCGCCCAGATCGACGCCGAGATGGCCGTGCGGCTGGATGCGATCTCGGCCTCGGCGCCGTCGCGGTGGGAGGGCTTCGTCCAGGAGAACATCGCCTATGTCGAGATGGCGCTGGAGCCGGAGATCCAGCGGATCATGCTGCGCGACGGCCCGGCGGTGCTGGGCGATCCGTCGCGCTGGCCCAGCGCCACGGCCTGCGTCGCTTCCATCCGCGGCAACCTGGAACGGCTCCAGGCCGACGGCGTGGTCCGGAGCGACGTGGACGCCGACGCGGCCGCGCGACTGATCTCCGGCGCCTCGACCGACGCGGCGCTGTGGATCGCCGACGCGGATGATCCCGAGGCGGCCTCCTGCAAGGCGGTCCCGGCGTTCAAGGCGCTGATGGAGGGGCTGTTGGCGCGGGACGGGTAGGACGCGCCTTCACATAAATGAATTTGACACTCAGTCGCAACTGACGTCATGACGCCCCCGCATCCGGGACCGATGCGCAAGGGGATGGATCATGGCGTTGCGAAGCGTGTTGTCGCTGGGGGCCTGCATGGCGGCCCTGGGCTGGTCGACGGTCGCCTGGGCTGAGGAAGTCGCGGCGGACGACGCCCCGAACACCGTCTCCGGCGTGGTGATCACCGCCCGGGCGACGGACGGTTCGCAGCGTAGCGTGGCCGACAACGGCGCCCTGGGCGCCCGCTCCTTGCTGGATACGCCCTATTCGGTGACGGTGGTGACCGCCGACGACATCGAGAAGCGGCAGGCGACCTCGATCGGCCAGGTGTTCATCAACGACCCGGCGGTGTTCTCGTCCGCGCCGTCGGCGACGGTGAACTGGTGGGGCACGCAGATCCGCGGCTTGGGCGTGCGGAACTACTACGTCGATAACGTTCCGCTGCTGCTCTACTGGGGCGGCGACTTCCCGCTGGAGGGCGTCGAGAGCGTCCAGGCGTTGAAGGGGCTGACCGGCTTCATGTACGGCTTCGGCGCGCCCGGCGGCGTGATCGCCTACCGGACCAAGCGGCCCACAGCCGAGCCGCTGCTGTCGACCGAGGTCGGCTACCGCACCGACTCCGTCCTGCGCGGCCATGTCGACGCCGGCGGCCGGATCGGTCCGGAGAAGCGGCTGGGCTATCGCTTGAATCTCGCCGCCGAGAAGGGCGACGCCTACAACGGCGCGGGCGTGAACCGGCTCGTCGGGTCGCTGGCCGTCGACTACGAGATCACCCCGACCCTGCAGTGGCGGGCGAGCCTGACCTCGGAGACCAGCAATCTCAAGAACGAGCCGTATGTGATCTACTGGTCGTCCTATCGGGACGTGAAGCTGCCCCGCGTCACCTACGACTACGACAACCTGATCGTCGACGGCTCCTACTACAAGGCCGACACCCTGGCCCTGGCGACCGGTTTGACCTGGGCTTTCGCGGACGGCTGGAGCGCCGACCTGACCTATGGCTACACGCGCAAGAAGCACCGCTCGAACAAGATGTTCGCCGACCTGCTCAACGAGGCCGGGGACTATCAGGGCCACGTCTACAACTTCGCCGAGACGGACGAGAACAACTTCACCCAGCTGATGGTCACCGGGACCTTCGCGACCGGCCCGATCCGGCACGAGATCGTCGTCGGCGCCGCCTATCAGAACGCCGCCGCCGACTTCGGCGCCAACAGCTACTGGGGCGACGACTTCACCGGCAACATCCATCGGCCGCAGCCGTTCCGGAACACCCGCCCGATCGACTACAGCACCGACGGCTGGCCGTCGGACGAACGGCAGGGCTCGGTGTTCGTCAGCGACACCCTGCACCTGGGCGAGCGGTGGCAGGCGATCCTCGGCCTGCGCCAGACGCGCTACGCCCTGGCCGACCTTGACGGCGACCCGGCCAAGGACAGCGCCTACAAGACCACCGCGACCACGCCGACCGTCGCGGTGATCTACAAGCCCGCCGAGTACGCCTCGATCTACGCCAGCTACGCGGAATCCCTCGAGGGCGGCAGCCGCGTGGGCGACCGCTACGCCAACGCCGGCGAGATCTTGAAGGCGACGGTCAGCAAGCAGTACGAGCTGGGCTTCAAGCACCAGCACGAGGCGCTCAGCCTGACGGCGGCCCTGTTCCGCATCGAGCGCGTCGCCAACGTCGACCAGCAGGTCGGCGGCGACCTCTTCCTGCGCCAGGACGGCCTGACCCGCTACGATGGGCTGGAGTTCAGCGCCGCCTACCGCGTGACCGAGGCTCTGCGGCTGGGCGTGGGCGCGCTTCTGCTCGACCCTCGTCTGAAGGACGTCTCGGACGATCAGCGGGCTCTGGAAGGCAACATCCCCAACGGCGCCGCCCGCCGCCAGTACGTCTTCAACGCCGAGTACGCGGTGCCTGCGGTCGAGGGGCTCAGCCTGCACGGCGTGGTCCGTTACTCCGGCGACATGCCCACCACCGACCAGAACGTCCTGTTCCTGCCGGCGCGGACCGTGGTCAATGTCGGCTTCCGGTACGACACGGAGATCGCCGGCCGGGGCGTGACCTTCACCGGCGCTGTCAACAACCTGCTCAACGAGAAGTACTGGGACCTCACCAACCTCGGTGAGGGCGTGAACGGCTCGCTGAGCGTGAAGGTGCGCTGGTAGCCGCTAGTAGGAGACGCTGAAGGTGACGAAGGTCCCTTCGGCCCGGTCGTCGCCCGACAGGCGCGCGCGGTAGTCGAGCGACAGCTCGATGAAGGACGCGGGCGCCGTATAGGCCGTCTCGCGGAACCAGTGACGCCAGGCCAGGCCCGCGCCGGCTCCGATGGCGTCCTTGTTGGCCAGGCCGTCGTCGTAGTCGGCGCGGATGACCGCGTAGGGGGTCAGCACGCTGCGGTCGCCGACCCGGAAGCTGCGGCCGGCGCGGCCCTCGACCAGGCCGATGGTCTGGTCGGCGTCGACGATGTGGGCCAGGTCGGCGTAGGCGCGCCAGGTCGGCCAGGAGGTCCGGTCCATGCGCAGGTCCACGCCCTGGTCGGCGGACCATGCCGCGCGGACCATCCAATCGTCGCGCGCCAGGTCGCCCAGGGCCACCATCCGGCTGCCCTCCAGGATCAGGTTGGTCTCGGCGATCGGCTTCCACCGCACCCCGATCCAGCCCTGGGTCGTCTTGCCGCCGGTCGCGTCGCCGGTTTCGGCGTCCAGGGTCTGGAAGGCGCGGGCGAAAACGTCGATCGGGCGGCCGCTGCGATAGCCGCCGAGGCGGTAGTAGACCTCGCCGCCCGCCTGGACGACGCCGCGCTGGTCGGCGCCCAGGGCCGCCCCCGGGGCGACGGCGGCGACGCCGCGGCTGATCAGGGCGGAGGCGCCCCAGCGGCGCTCCAGGGTCTCGACCTCACGCCGGATGGCGAAGGACCGCTGCTCGTCCAGCGTGATCTCGCCGCGCTGGGCGCTGTCCAGGCCCTGGCGGAAGTAGCGGACGGCGTCGGCGTCCCGACCGAGGCGGCGGGCGTTGTAGGCGGCGTCGAGGGCCGACGAACCGGAGAGCGGCTTGGCGGCGTTGGCTCGGGCGAAGGCCTCGTGGGCCGTAGCGTCGTCGCCGACGGCGAGCGCGAGGTTGGCCAGGTCGAGCGGCGCAGAGCCTTCCAGCGCGCCGGAGGCCTTGGCGGCGTCGAACGCGGCGCGCGCCTCGACCGGGCGCTTGGCCTCGACCAGGGCGGCGATGTGGGAGCGGGTCAGGAAGGCGCGGGCGTCGGCGTCGGGCGCGACCGCGGCGGCCTTGGCGTAGGCCTCCAGCGCCAGGTCCTTGCTGCCGGCCGCGGCGGCGGCCTGGGCCAGGCGTGACTGCACGGCGTAGTCGCTTCGGCTCGCCAGCGGCCGGATCGCGGCCAGCGCGTCGGCGGGGCGATCCGTGCGGAGGTAGGCGTCGACCAGCAGCAGGCGCCAGTCGGCGTTGTCGGGCGCGCCGGCCACAGCCTGTTCGGCGGCGGTCGCCGCCGCGGCGTAGTCCCCGCGCTGCATGTGCGCGTAGGCGGCGGTCGCCAGGGCCTGCGGGTCGGTCTGCGCGACGGCCAGGGTCGGGGCGACGAGCAGGACGGTCGCCGCGACGGGGGCGGCCAGGATGCGGGGCAGGGTCATCGTGCGGGAGAGGGCGTCGGTCATGTTGGGCTGGCGCGACATCGGCGCGCTTGCGGGGATCCGGTTACGAGGGGTCACGGCGAGCCTCCGGGCTGGAGGCCTGTTTGAGATTGAACTCCGCCTTCAGGGGCGGCAGCCCGAACGGCGGCAGCGCAATGCGACCGCCCCCCAGGGCGCGCAGGCCGGCCTCGATCTCGCTTTCGCGGGCGATCAGCAGGACGGGCTCCTGGCCCAGCGCGGCGGCGACCGAGGCGCGGTCGGTCTCGGACAGCGGGCGGGCGCCGGCGATCATCGCCTTCCCCTCGGGATTGCGGCCGAGCGGCAGGATCTGGGCGCGGACGCAGAGATCGATCGGCAGCAGGGCGGCGTTGGCGCGGACCTGGTCGAGGGTGACCGTGGCGCGCGGCAGGCCGCTCTGCACGGCGACCGCCTCGGCCAGGGTCTCCTCGTCCAGACGGCCGCGATCCAGCAGCAGGCGGCCGAGGGGACGATGGCGGCGGCGCTGCTCCTCCAGCGCTTCGGCCAACTCGGCTTCGCTGACGGCCTGCCAGGTGGTCAGAATCTCGCCCAGGCGGCGGCGTTCGTGCGCGAGCACGGCGTCGGAGGGAAACTCGTGGGCGGTCTTGTCCCAGACGATCTTATGGCCGAACAGGACATGGCCGGCGTACTGGCGGATGGCCCGCATGCTGGCCGCGAAGTTGATCAGGGTGCCGACGACCATCCGCGGCAAGGCGATGACGCCCTGGGCGATCCCGTAGATGCGGCTGACGAAATAGACTCGCTGCACCGCCCGCAGGGCCAGGGCGATCAGGTTGAAGAACAGCAGGGCGTGCACCCAGGCCCAGTCCGGGAACAGCGGCAGGGGCTCGGTCCGGATCAGCCAGGTCGTCAGGGTCAGCAGGCCGTAGTTGAGCACCACGACATAGGCGGCCACCCCCAGGATGGGCGAGAACAGCGCCTTGCGGTCGCGCACCAGGAAGTAGTTGGCCGTCGGGGTCCGCGCCCAGCCCAGCTGCGTCCAGCCCTGGATCGCGATGCCGAGGGTCCAGCGCGCCTTCTGGCGATAGGAGGTGCGGAAGGTGTTGGGGAAGTACTCGCGCACGCACAGGGGCATGATCAGCGTGGTCTGCCGCTCGGGGCCCAGGCCGAAGAAGCTGCGGCGGGTCACCCGGAAGGCGACCGGGAAGCGGGCGATGATCGAGCTCAGACCGGCCGCCGACAGACGGGCGCCGATGTCGTAGTCCTCGGTCAGGGTGGCGGTGTTGAACGGGCCGCCGTCGCCGTCGTCGGCGAGGACCTGTAGAGCCTTGCGCGAGAAGCAGGTGCCCACGCCCGCCGAGGGCACGGCGTGGGCGACGGCCTCGCGGACCACCAGGTCCTTGGCGTGCCACTCGGCGAACTCGTCCATGTAGGTGCCGGCGACCAGCTCGTGATAGCCGCGCTCCAGCGAGACCACCGGCAGCTGGATCAGGTCCTTGCGCGGCAGCAGGTAGTTGAAGAACTTCAGCTCCAGCGGATGCAGCACGTCCTCGCTGTCGTGCAGGATCACTCCGGCGAAGGGCCGGTCCATCGTCGCCTCGACGCGGAAGATGTCGGCGACGATGAAGTTCAGGCAGTCGGCTTTCGAGGTCGGACCGTCGCGCGGCACGTCCACCCGGATGACCCGGCGGTGGCGCTGGGTCAGGCGGTCGACCTCGGCGCGGGTCTCCGGATCGTTGGCGTAGACCCCGATGAAGATGCGGTAGTCGCTGTAGTTCAGCGTGCGGATGGCGTTCTCGACCATCGCCTCGATCACGTCGTACTCGCGCCAGGCGGGCAGCATGATGGCGATCGGCTGCTCGGGCTTGTCGAGCAGGGCCTGCTCCTGGAGCCGGGGGTGACGCGGCCGGATGAACAGGCCGCGCCAGATCTGGCGAATCCAGAAGACGACGTCGACGAACAGGTCGTCGATGGCGGACAGCGCCAGCAGGATCGTGACCACGACGGCCACGATCTGCAGCACGTCCGAATAGCCGCGCAGGAATTCGATCAGGTAGTGAGGAACCTCGAACATGACTGGACCACCGGTCGACGCACGCGTCAGGCCGACAGGCGCTCCATCACCGCAGCCTGCGACGGCGACGCCATGTCGAATTCGTCGAAGGGAACGCCCAGCAGCGCCGAAGCGATCCGGTCGGCGGCGCGGCCGTCGCCGTAAGGGCTGCGGCCGCGGGCGAAGGCCAGTCGCACCGCTTCCTCGTCCAGGACGCGGCTGACCGCGGCCACGATGCTGTCCGGCGCGGTGCCGACCAGCTCGGCGGCGCCGGCGGCGACGGCCTCCGGGCGTTCGGTGACGTCGCGCATCACCAGGACCGGCTTGCCCAGGGCGGGGGCCTCTTCCTGGACGCCGCCGGAGTCCGTCAGGATGACGTCGGCGCGCTGCATCAGGCGGACGAACGGGAAGTAGTCCTGCGGCGCGATCAGGTGGATGTTGTCGCGGCCGCCGAGGGCCTGCATCACCGGCTCACGGACGTTCGGGTTCAGGTGAACCGGGTAGATGATCTCGACGTCCGAGCGCTCGGCCAGGCGCAGCAGGGCCGCGCAGATGTCGCGGAAGCCGTCGCCGAAGCTCTCGCGCCGGTGGCCGGTGACCAGCACCAGGCGTTTGGCGGGGTCGATGCGCGGCAGGGCGGCGTCGATGCGCGAGCGCATGGTCGCGTTGCGGGCCAGGATGGCCTGGGCGTGATGCAGGGCGTCGATCACGGTGTTGCCGGTGACGAAGACGCGGCCGCCCAGGCGCTCGCCGGCCAGGTTCTCGCGCGAGCCCTCGGTCGGGGCGAACATCAGATCCGAGACGATGTCGACGAACCGGCGGTTCATCTCCTCCGGCCAGGGCTTCTGCAGGTCGTAGGTGCGCAGACCGGCCTCGACGTGGCCGACCGGAATGCGGCGATGGAAGGCGGCCAGCGAGGCGGCCATGGCCGTCGCGGTGTCGCCGTGGACCAGCACGCGGTCGGGCTTGGTCTGTTCCAGCACGCCATCGAGGGTGGTCAGGATCTGGCCGGTCAGCGCGTTCAGAGACTGGCCCTGGGTCATGACGCCCAGGTCGACGTCCGGCGTCACGCCGAAGGCGCCGAGCATCTGGTCCAGCATCTGGCGGTGCTGGCCGGTGGTGCAGACGATGGATTCGATCTCGGGGTCGGCCGACAGGCGCAGGACGACGGGGGCCATCTTGATCGCTTCGGGCCGAGTTCCAAAGATGGAGAGAACGCGCATGGACAGTCTTCTCAGTTTCTCTGTACTGGCCAAGACGTTTCGTCTCGTCTTCAGTCCGTGACCGAGATCAACGCCCCCATTGATCCTGACATCGATGTTAATCTTGGCGATGGTTGACCGGAAAAGTTGCCGGATTGATCGCTCATGTAGTGATTGTTTGCCCGTAGAATGTGGCAAGGCGGAAAAATTTGCCAAATTTTACAATTCAATGTGGTGCATTTTGCCGCATTGAATTGTCGGCGGCCGCGACCTCGCAAGCCTTGAGCAGTCATGCGTTTTCGCCGCGCGACAAGGCGTCGCGGCGGTCCGGATCGACCGGTAGACACGGCGTCGGGCGCTGTTCGCCGTGAAAAGTTTCACCCCTTGTCGGCGCCGTCCATGCTGGAACGTCCTTGATCCGGAACGTCCAGCTACGGAGGCGCGATATGGCGAGTTCCCGGTATCGTTGGGTGATCGTTGGGGCGGGCGGCCTGCTCGGCTGCGTCGCCATCGGCGCGATGTTTTCCCTGCCCGTGTTCCTGACGCCGATCGCGCGGGCGACGGGATGGTCGGTCACGGGCGTTTCGACGGCGATGACCATCGGCTTCCTGGCCATGGCCCTGGCCAGCATGGCCTGGGGTCATCTGTCCGATCGGCTGGGGCCGCGGCCGGTGGTCCTGATCGGCTCGGTCGTGCTGGCGATCAGCCTCGCCCTGGCCAGCCGGGCGACCTCGCTGCTACAGTTCCAGCTGCTCTTCGGCCTGCTGGTCGGCGGCGCCTGCGCGGCGATCTTCGCCCCGATGATGGCCTGCGTCACCGGATGGTTCGACACGCAGCGCAGCCTGGCCGTGTCGCTGGTCTCGGCCGGAATGGGCATGGCGCCGATGACCATGTCGCCGCTGGCGGCCTGGCTGATCACCCACGTCGACTGGCGGACCTCGCTGCTCATCATCGCCGGGGTGGTCGCGGTGCTGATGATCCCGGCCGCCCTGCTGGTCCGGCGGCCGCCGGTCCTGGAGGCCGGGCCGGCCGCCGAAGGGGGCGGGGAAGCGGCCGGGCCGCCCGACATGACCCTGGGCCAGGCGCTGCGTTCACCGCAGTTCCTGCTGCTGCTGACGACCAACTTCTTCTGCTGCGCCACCCACTCGGGGCCGATCTTCCACACCGTCAGCTACGCGGTGGCCTGCGGCATCCCGGTGATGGCGGCGGTGACCATCTACAGCCTGGAGGGCCTCGCGGGCCTGGGCGGCCGGGTGGCGTTCGGCCTGCTGGGCGACCGCTACGGCGCCAAGCGCATCCTGGTGCTGGGCCTGCTGGTCCAGGCCTTCGGCGCGCTGGCCTATGTGTTCGTGCGCGAGTTGGGCCAGTTCTACGCCGTGGCGGCCCTGTTCGGCTTCATCTACGCCGGGGTCATGCCGCTGTACGCGGTGATCGCCCGCGAGAACTTCCCGCTGCGGATGATGGGCGTGGTGATCGGCGGCACGGCGATGGCGGGCGGCCTGGGCATGGCCACCGGCCCGGTCACAGGCGGGCTGATCTTCGACAGCTTCGGCAGCTACGGCTGGTTGTTCGTCGGCGCGTTCGGCCTGGGCCTGACCGCCTTCCTGATCAGCCTGACCTTCCGGCCGTTCCCGAAAGGAGCGGAAGAGGGGGCCGAGGCGCCCGGGCGCGCATGACGCCCGGGCGGTCGGGGTCAGTCCGAATCCATCTTCAGCGCGGCGATGAAGGCTTCCTGCGGGATCTCGACCTTGCCGAACTGGCGCATGCGCTTCTTGCCGGCCTTCTGCTTGTCCAGCAGCTTGCGCTTCCGCGACGCGTCGCCGCCGTAGCACTTGGCCGTCACGTCCTTGCGCAGGGCGCGGACGGTTTCGCGGGCGATGATCCGGCCGCCGATCGCCGCCTGGATCGGGATGACGAACATGTGCTGCGGGATCAGTTCCTTCATCTTCTCGACCATCCCGCGGCCGCGGCTCTCGGCGCGGTCGCGGTGGACCAGCATCGACAGGGCGTCGACCGGCTCGGCGTTGACCAGGATCGACATCTTCACCAGGTCGCCGGCGCGGTAGTCCTCGATCTCGTAGTCGAAGCTGGCGTAGCCCTTCGAGATGCTCTTCAGGCGGTCGTAGAAGTCGAACACGACCTCGTTCAGCGGCAGATCGTAGACGATCATCGCGCGGCTGCCGACGTAGCTCAGCTCGCGCTGCACGCCGCGGCGGTCCTGGCAGAGCTTGATCACGCCGCCCAGGTAGTCGTCGGGCGTGAAGATGGTCGCCTTGATCCAGGGCTCCTCGATGCTCTCGATCTGCATCGGATCGGGCATGTCGGCCGGGTTGTGCAGGTCGATCTGCTCGCCGCTGCGCAGGTTGATCTTGTAGACCACCGAGGGGGCGGTCGCGATCAGGTCGAGGTCGAACTCGCGGCTGAGGCGTTCCTGGATGATCTCCAGGTGCAGCAGGCCGAGGAAGCCGCAGCGGAAGCCGAAGCCCAGCGCGGCGCTCGACTCCATCTCGAAGGTGAAGCTGGCGTCGTTCAGGCGCAGCTTGCTGACCGCGGCGCGCAGATCCTCGAAGTCGGCGGCGTCGACCGGAAACAGGCCGCAGAACACCACCGGCACGACTTCCTTGAAGCCCTTCAGCGGCTCGGCCGTGGGCTTGCGCTCGTCGGTGATGGTGTCGCCGACGGCGGCGTCGGCCACTTCCTTGATGCTGGCCGTGAAGAAGCCGACCTCGCCCGGGCCGAGCGCCGCGACGTCCGTGGCCTTGGGCTTGAAGACCCCGACCTTGTCGATGCGGTGGGTGGCGCCGGTCTGCATCATGCGGACCTGCTGGCCGGCCTTCAGCGTGCCGTCGAAGATCCGCACCAGCACGACTACGCCCAGGTAGGCGTCGTACCAGGCGTCGACCAGCAGCGCCTTGAGCGGCGCGTTCGCATCGCCTTTGGGGGCGGGCAGGCGGGTGACGATGGCCTCGAGGACCTCGTGGATGCCGATGCCGCTCTTGGCCGAGGCCTCGACGGCGTTGCTGGCGTCCAGGCCGATCAGGTCCTCGATCTGCGCCCGCACCCGGTCCGGCTCTGCGGCGGGCAGGTCGATCTTGTTCAGGACCGGGACGATCTCGTGGTCGTTCTCGATGGCCTGGTAGACGTTGGCCAGGGTCTGGGCCTCGACGCCCTGCGAGGCGTCCACGACCAGGATCGAGCCCTCGCAGGCGGCCAGCGAGCGGCTGACTTCGTAGGCGAAGTCGACGTGGCCCGGCGTGTCCATCAGGTTGAGGACGTAGGTCTCGCCGTCGTCGGCCTTGTAGTGCAGGCGCACGGTCTGCGCCTTGATGGTGATGCCGCGTTCCTTCTCGATGTCCATGTTGTCCAGCACCTGCGCGCTCATCTCGCGCGCGGTCAGGCCGCCGGTTTCCTGGATGAGCCGGTCGGACAGGGTGGACTTGCCGTGGTCGATGTGCGCCACGATGCTGAAATTGCGGATTTTATCGAGCGGGGTCGTCATGGCGCCCCTCTATCACATCGCGGCGACAAGGCGAGGCCCCGCCGCACGCGGGCCGAGAACGTGGCCTGCGAAACACTGATTTCGCGGAAACCAAACTTCCGCCTTGCGATTGACGTCACGGAACATAGATACGCGGGAACCTGCCTGGTCGGAGGGCCCTTTAGGCCAGGCGCGAGTCATAGGGGATTGCCACGTGGTTGAGGGAAGCGGCCGGTTTGGCCGACGAGCGGCGGTGCTTGCAGCGGCGGCGCTGGCGCTGGCGCTGACGGCCTGTGGCAAGAAGGAAGAGGCCCCGCCGCAGCGGGCCGCCCTGACCGTCACCACCATGACCGCCACGCCCAAGACCCTGCCGCGGCGGGTCGAGGTGTCCGGCAGCGTCACGGCCTGGAACGAGGTCGCGGTCGGCGCGGAGACCGGCGGGCTGACAGCCGTCCAGGTGCTGGTCGACGAAGGCGACTGGGTCCGCGAGGGCCAGCTGCTGGTCAAGATGAACGACACCCTGCTGCGCGCCGAGTTGCGCCGCCAGCAGGCCCAGGTCGAGAGCGCCCGCGCCAGCCTGGTCGAGGCCGACAACGCCCTGGCCCGCGCCCGGGAGCTGAAGGCCAAGGGCTTCCTGGCCCAGGCCTCGCTCGATCAGCGCGTTTCCGCGCAGGGGACGGCGGCGGCGGGACTGTCTTCGGCCCAGGCTTCGCTGGCGGAGACCTCCGCGCGGCTCGACCAGACCAACCTCCGTGCTCCGGTCAGCGGTCTGATCAGCGCGCGCAGCGTGGTGAAGGGCCAGATCGTCGGCGCCGGGACCGAGCTGTTCCGCCTCGTCCGCGACGGCCGGCTGGAGCTGGCCGCCGAGGTGCCGGAAGTCCAGCTGGCCCAGGTCAAGGCGGGCATGCCTGCGACCGTCAGCGGCGACCAGAGCGCGCCGGTCGTCGGTTCGGTGCGGGTGGTGACGCCGCAGGTGAACGCCCAGACCCGCGTCGGCCTCGCCCGGATCGCTCTGGCCCAACCCGGGGGCTTCCGCCCCGGGATGTTCGCCAAGGGCAGCATCGACGTCGGCGATCAGCCCGCCCTGACCGTGCCGCAGACCACCGTGGTCTACCGCAACGGCAAGGCCGGGGTGTTCCTGATCGACAAGACCAACCACGCCCGCTTCCGTCCCGTGCAGACCGGCGTCCGGGTCAGCCATGACGTGGAGATCGTACAGGGGCTCGCCGCCGGCGACCGGATCGCCGTGAGCGGCGCCGGCTTCCTGGCGGAGGGCGATCTGGTGAGGGTGTCTGGCGCGGTGGCGACGGCCGCCCCTGCTGCGAAACGGTAGGTCCCGATGTTCCGCAACATCTCGGCCTGGTCGATCAAGAACCCGGTCCCGACCATCCTGCTGTTCATCATCCTGACGATCGCCGGTCTGTCCGGCTTCTCGAAGATGCGGGTGAACAACTTCCCGGACATCGACTTCCCCATGGTGGTCGTGTCGGCGGGGCAGCCGGGCGCTGCGCCGCCCGAGCTGGAGACCCAGGTCACCCGCATCATCGAGGACAGCCTCACCGGCCTGAACGGCGTGCGGCACATCCGCTCCTCGGTCGGCGACGGCTCGTCGGCGACCAGCGTGGAGTTCGAGATCGGCACCGACCTGGAGCGGGCGACCAACGACGTCCGCAATGCGGTCGCCTCGATCCGAGCCGACCTGCCGCAGGACATCCCGGAGCCGATCGTCCAGCGCATCGACATCTCCGGCCAGCCGCTGATCACCTACGTGGTGCGCTCCGGCACGTTGAACCCCGAACAGCTCAGCTGGTTCGTCGACAACGACGTCACCAAGCGGCTGCTGGCGGTGAAGGGCATCGCCCGCGTCACCCGCGAAGGCGGCGTCAGCCGCGAGATCCGCGTCGAGCTGGACCCGCAGAAGCTGGCCGCCCAGGGCGTCACCGCCGCTGATGTCAGCCAGCAGCTGAAGCGGTTCAACGCCGACCTGCCCGGCGGTCGAGCCACGGTCGGCGGCGAAGAGCGGGCGATCCGTACGCTCGGCGGCGCCGACAACGTCCAGCAACTGGCCGACATGCGCGTCGACCTGGGCAACGGCCGCAGCGTGCGGCTGGGAGACCTGGGCCGTGTCGTCGACAACTGGACCGAGCCGCGTCTGCGCGCCCGGTTCAACGGCGAGGAAGTGGTCAGCTTCTCGATGCTGCGCACCCGCGACGGCAGCGAGGTCAAGGCCGCCGAGGGCGTGCGCAAGGCGATCGCGGACCTCAACGCCTCCCGCTCCGACCTGAAGATCGAGGAGGTCACCTCGACCGTCCAGTACGTCGAGGAGAGCTACATCGCCTCGATGGAGGCGCTCGGTCTGGGCGCGTTGCTGGCCGTGATCGTGGTCTGGCTGTTCCTGCGCGACTGGCGGGCGACGCTGATCACCGCTGTGGCCATGCCGATGTCGCTGATCCCGACCTTCGCCATCCTCGCGCCGCTGGATCAGTCGTTCAACGTCGTGACCCTGCTCGCGCTCAGCCTGACCATCGGCATCCTGGTCGACGATGCGATCGTGGAGATCGAGAACATCGTCAGGCACATGAACGAGGGCAAGGCGCCGTATCCGGCGGCGATCGAGGCGGCCGACGAGATCGGCCTGGCCGTCGTGGCCACCACCTTCACCATCGTGGCGGTGTTCGCGCCGGTCGGTTTCATGCCGGGCGTCGTGGGGCAGTTCTTCAAGTCGTTCGCCCTGGCGGCCTGCGTCTCGGTGCTGTTCTCGCTGGTCGTGGCGCGGATGCTGACCCCGCTGATGAGCGCCTATCTGCTCAAGGCCCATCCCGGGAAGCACGACAAGGACCCGTTCTGGATGGGCCCGTACCTGAGGTCGCTGACCTGGGGCCTGAACCACCGCTGGGTGGCCTTCGGCCTGGGCACGCTGTTCTTCGTGTTCTCGATCTTCCTCGCCACCCGCGTTCCGGCCGAGTTCATCCCGGCGGGCGATCAGGGCTATTCCGCGATGTCGATCGAGATGCAGCCCGGCTCGACCCTGGAGGAGACCGACGCGGTGGTCCAGCGGATGACCAAGCTGCTGCTGGCCCGGCCGGAGGTGAAGAGCGTCTACGGCGGCGTCGGCGCCGGCCTGGCCCCGACGGGACCCGGCGGTTCGGGCTCGGCGGCCAGCGAAGTCCGCCGCGCCGCGGTGACCGCCAACCTGATCCCGCGCAAGGACCGCGACGTCACCCAACAGGAGTTCGAGCGCGAGATGGCCAAGGCCTTCTCCGGCCTGCCGGGCGTCCGGGTGCGCTTCGGCGTCGACGGCAGCCAGCCGCTCTACAACGTCACCCTCGTCAGCGACGACGGCGAGGCGCTGGTGCGGGCGGCGCGGATGGTCGAGACCGAGATGCGGGCCATCCCGGGCCTGGTGAACGTGACCAACACCGCCGACATCGCCCGGCCCGAGATCCTGGTCTCGCCCAAGCCGGACGTGGCCGCGCGGATGGGCGTGTCCTCGCAGGCGATCTCGCAGGCGGTCCGCGTGGCGACCCTCGGCGACATCGACCAGCTGCTGCCCAAGTTCAACGTCGGCGACCGGCAGATTCCGATCCGCCTGCGCCTGACTGAGGACGCCCGAACCCATCTGGACGTCCTGCAGAACCTGCGGGTGCCGACGGCGTCGGGGACCTCCGTGCCTCTGTCGGCGGTGGCGGACATCACCTTCGGGGCCGGTCCGTCGCAGATCGACCGCCTCGACCGCAGCCGCAGCGCGACGATCAACGCCGAGCTCAGCGGCATCGCCCTGGGTCAGGCGGACGCCGCGGTGCAGGCCCTGCCGTCGCTGAAGAAGCTGCCGGCCGGCGTGAAGCTGCAGCCGACCGGCGACGTCGAGGCCCTGGCCGAACTGGGCATCGGCTTCATCACCGCCTTCATCACCGGCGTGGCCCTGATGTACGCGGTGCTGGTGCTGCTGTTCAAAAGCTTCACCCATCCGATCACCATCCAGATGGCGCTGCCGCTGGCGATCGGCGGGGCGTTCGGCGCTCTGCTGATCGCGGGCCAGAACCTGTCGATGCCGGCCCTCATCGGTCTGCTGATGCTGATGGGGATCGCGGCCAAGAACTCGATTCTGCTGGTCGAGTACGCTCTCGAGGCGATCAACCGGGGCATGACTCGGCGCGAGGCGCTGATGGACGCCGCCCACAAGCGGGCGCGGCCGATCCTGATGACCACGGTGGCGATGGGCGCGGGCATGCTGCCCGTGGCCATCGGCCTGGGCGCCGACGTCGAGTTCCGCCAGCCGATGGCCGTGGCGGTGCTCGGCGGCCTGATCACCTCGACCCTGCTGAGCCTGCTGTTCGTCCCGGTGATCTTCACCATCCTGGACGACATCAGCAGCTTCGTGCGGCGGAAGATCTTCCGGCGGCGCGACCACCATCAGCCTCCGGAGGGCGCGATCATCGACCATGGTTAACGGGACGTTAGCTTTAGCGCCCCAAACCGGTCCCATTGGAATGGGAGCTTGACGGCTTCCAGACGATTCGGAGCCGAGCCATGGACCGCCGCACCCTGATCCTTTCCGGCATGGCCGCGAGCCTCGGGGGCTGCGCCACGAGCAGCTCCGGCTACCAGGAAGCCGGCGGCCAGCCGTCGCGGACCTATTCGAGAGAAGAGATCGTCAACGGCGCGTCCGACTTCCTGGGCGTCACCGCCGAGGCGGCCGGCGCGGCGATCGAGCGGATCTTCCGGGACAATGGCCAGCCCACCGGCTACATCGCCGGCGAAGAGGCCGCGGGCGCGGTGGCCGTCGGCCTGCGCTACGGCCGCGGCCTGCTCTACATGAAGGAGCGGGCGACCCAGGAAGTGTTCTGGCAGGGGCCGTCGGTCGGCTGGGATTGGGGCGGCAACGCCAGCCGGGTCTTCACCCTGTGCTACAACCTGCACTATCCGGACATGATCTTCCGCCGCTATCCCGGCGTCGAGGGCTCCGCCTACGCGATCGGCGGCCTGGGCGTGAACTACCAGCGCGCCGACGAGATCACCCTGGCTCCGATCCGCGCCGGCGTCGGCCTGCGCCTGGGCGCCAACGTCGGCTACCTGGCCTACAGCCGCAAACGGAACATCCTGCCGTTCTAGCGTCGGCGCTTCCGACGGAAGACTGGACGGCGGACGCAGGACGACGACGCACGAAGGCCCCGGAGCGCGAGCTCCGGGGCCTTCGACGCGACTGGGGAAGCCTGTTACTTCGCCTTGGCTTGCGCGCCCGCCGAGCGAGCCGCCGCCTCGATGATGTCGGCCACCGCCTGGGGCTGCGAGACGTAGACGGCGTGGCTGCCGCGGACTTCGCTGATCTGGGCGCCGGCGCGGCCGGCCATGCCGCGCTGGGCGGCGGGCGGGATCATGCGGTCGTCCGATGCGACCAGGTACCAGCTGGGCTTGGACTTCCAGGCCGGGACCGTGACCGCGCCGGCCAGGGCTTCGACGCCCCAGGGGACCTGAGAGTCGGCCATGAAGCCGGCCAGCTGCGGCTCGACGTCGGCGGCGAAGGCGGCCGCGAACTTGCTCTTGTCCAGGAACAGGAAGCCGTCCTGCGGCGGCAGGATCGGCGGAACGGGCGCGCCCGGCGCCGGGTTGGCGATCAGCGAGCCGACCGACTCGCCCTTATCCGGCGCGAAGGCGGCGACATAGACGAGGCCGGCGACCTTGGGGTCGGTTCCCGCTTCGCTGATCACCACGCCGCCATAGGAGTGGCCGACCAGGATGGCCGGGCCGTCCTGCGCGGCCAGGGCGCGACGCGTGATCGCGACGTCGTCGGCCAGCGAGGTGGTCGGGTTCTGCACGATGGTGACGGTGTAGCCGTCGCGCTTCAGGATCTTGTGGACATCGGCCCAACCGGAGCCGTCGACGAAACCGCCGTGGACGAGGACGATGTTCTTCACCGCCCCGGCCGGTTCGGCGTGGGCGGGCAGGGCGCCGGCGACGGCGATGGCGGACGCGGCGGCGGCGATCAGGTTGCGGAACTTGGTCATGGTTTGGTCTCCCTTTTTGATTTGCGATAATCATTATCGCGATAATCATTTAAGCGCACGGGGCGAGACGCTTGTCCAGAGAAAAATTATCGCGATATGCATTTTTGTGATAATCATGCCGCGACCAAGGAGATTCACGGTGTCCAAGACCGAACCCCTGCCGCTCGACGCGCAGCTCTGCTTCCAGCTCTATGGCGCGACGATCGCGATCAACCGGGCCTACAAGCCGCTGCTCGACGAGCTCGGCCTGACCTATCCGCAGTATCTGGTGCTGAGCGTGCTGTGGGAGGCCGACGGCCAGACCATCGGCAAGATCGCGGAGCGGCTGGCGCTGGAGCCGAGCACGATCACGCCGCTGGTGAAGCGGCTCGAACAGGCCGATTTCGTCGCGCGCCGCCGCAATCCGGAGGACGAGCGCCAGGTCAACGTCAGCCTGACCGAGCGAGGCCGGGCGATCCGGGCCGACACCGCCTGTCTGACCGACACCCTGCTGCGTCGGTCGGGATTCGCCGTGGACGATCTGGTCGCCCTCAATGCGCAGGTGCGGAAGCTGCGCGACGCCCTGTCGGCCGGCGAGGGCTAGAGCGGCGGCGGTTCTCCGCGCCCTGGCGAAGTCCGGCGACCGGTGGCCGGCGGCCGGCGGCTCTGCGGGCCGGGCGTCAGCCGCCGCCTAGTGTTTGTCGGTGAGGCTGGCCAGCCAGTCCATCAGCGCCAGCAGGACGCCCGACAGGACGAAGGTCAGGTGGATGACCACGAGCCACAGCAGCTTGGTCTCGTCGATGGTCGCGCCCTTGTCGGTCGCGGCGAGGAAGGCCTTCAGCAGGGCGATGGCCGAGATGGCGACGATCGAGGCGACCAGCTTCATCTTCAGGCCGGAGAAGTCGACGGTTCCCATCCAGGACGGGCGGTCGGCGGTGTCGCCGATGTCCAGCTTGGAGACGAAGTTCTCGTAGCCCGAGAAGATCACGATCAGCACCAGGTTGCCGGCCAGCGAAAGATCGATCAGCGACAGCGCCAGCATGATGGCGTCGTCGGCGTGGGCCTGGCCGCTCAGGAGCACCGGAATGGTGTGGATGAGCTCCTGGAAGAAGATCGCGATCAGGCCGATCAGGGCGATGACCAGGCCGACGTACATCGGCGCCATCAGCCAGCGCGACGCGAACAGGCCGCGCTCCAGCCAGACCTCGAGGTTCGGTTTGGGGCTCATCATCGGGCGGGGGTCTCCAGGTGACGTTCCGAAAAGGATGCGCCTAGTTAGCCGGGGAGAAGCCGCCCTGCCACCCGAAAGCCAGCCGACGCACGAACGGGCTGGCTTCCAGGCGGCGGGCCAGCGCCTCGGCCTTGTCCTCGCCGGCGTCCTCGATCTCCAGGCGGATGGAGAGGCCGTCGCCGACCGGCTCGGCCTCGATCCGCCGGATCCGGGCCTGCAGCAGCGCCACGACATTCAGCACCCGGGGCAGGGCGTCGGGTTCGTCGGGCGCGCGCAGCAGGAACAGCCGCCGTTTTCCGTCCTCGGCGCTCATGCCCGCCCCCAGACGTGCTCGACCTTGGACGACAGGACGCCGGGACGCTCGGCGAGGCGGCGGCACAGGTTGAGGGCGCCGGCCTCGTCGACCTGGCGGACGCGCAGCACGCCCTCGACCAGCTCGCCGACGGCCTTGAGCTGGAAGTTGCACAGTTCGGCCGGACTGGCGGCCACGGCGGCGCGCACGGCGTCCAGCGCCAGGGCGGCGCCGTCGGCGGCGAACCGCAGGACGTGACGGGCTTCGGGGTCGTTCTGATCGTAGGCAGGGTTTGGCATGGGTTCTGGTCCTTGTTGGGTTGGACCGGCGGACCGCACAGCAAAAACCCCGCGCCGTTTCCGGAGCGGGGCTTTGTGATCTTGCGATCTGCCGGCGGTCTCTAAGACGCGCGCTGCCGCTCCGGTCCGGAAGGATCGGTCATAATAATGGTGGCTTTGCGCATGGTGCAGGCGACGGCGTTCGCGGCGCCGGTCAGGGCGTCGTCGTAACGCGCGGTGATGTCGAGGCGCGAAGGCATCTCGGCAGGGCTCCGTCGGTGCAGGTTGTGGATAGGCCGGATGGACGGACGTGTCAAAGGGGCTCGGAGGCTGCGGGGGCCGCGGCGCGGTCCAGGTGGAACTGCGTCAAGGCCAGGGCCAGCAGGGCGAGGCCGGCCGCCAGCCAGATCAGGGGGGCGCGAAGGGGCAGCGCGAACTGTAGCGCGGCGCCGAACCACATCACGCAACCCAGGGCGAGAATGAGCAGGAGATAAGGGCTCCATCGCCGCCGCCGGGCCGCCGAGGCGACGAGGAGCCCGCCGCCGATGATGAACCCGCCCGCCGCCATCGGGAATGGATTGGGGCCGGCCGGCGCGCCCATGGCGGCGAAGGCCAGGTCGCAGCCCTCCCAGCCCAGGTGGAGGCAGAACAGCGCCCAGACCGCCAGCGCGGCCAGATAGATCGCGCGGCTCGCGGCGGCCTTCGCCATCAGCGCTGCTCCAGCAGGTCCCACCTGTTGCCGTAAAGGTCCTCGAACACCGCCACGCTGCCGTAGGGCTCGCGGCGGGGCTCTTCGAGAAAGCGGACGCCGGCCGCCTGCATGCGGGCGTGGTCGGCGTCAAAGGCGTCGGTGTGCAGGAAGAAGCCGACCCGGCCGCCGGTCTGGTCGCCCACCCGCGCGGCCTGGGCCTCGCCCGAGGCCTTGGCCAGCAGCAGCAGCGGCCCGCCGCCCGAAGGAGCGACGGTGACCCAGCGCTTGCCGCCGCCCAGGCCCGTATCCTCGACCAGCGCGAAGCCTGCGACGCCGGTGTACCAGGCGATGGCCTCGTCGTAGTCGCGGACCACCAGGGTCAGGGCGCCGATCCGGGCGGTCATGCGCGCAGCTTGCCGCCGGCCTTCTCCGCCGCCGCGACGATCTTGGCCGACAGGGCCTCGATCTCGGCGTCGGTGAGGGTCTTCTCGCGCGGCTGCACCGAGACCTCGACGGCGACCGACTTCTGGCCTTCCGGCACGCCCGGGCCCTGGTAGACGTCGAACACCCGCGCGCCGGCGATCAGCGCCTTGTCGGCGCCGGCGACGGCCTTGACCAGGTCGCCCGAGGCCTTGGCGGCGTCGAGCAGGAAGGCGAAGTCGCGGCTCAGCGGCATCAGCGGCGACAGGGCCGGCGCGCCGCGGGTCTTGGTCGGCTTCTTCTTGGGCTCGGGGATGGCCTCCACCCAGATCTCGAAGCCGTAGACCGGACCGTCGACGTCCAGCTGCTTCAGCACCGCCGGATGCAGTTCGCCGAACTCGGCGATGACCGCCTTGGGGCCCAGCTGCAGGCGGGCCGAGCGGCCCGGATGCCACCAGGGCGAGGCCGAGCCCTGCGCCGTCTGCAGCGAAGCCGTCGGCGCGCCGAGTTCCTCCAGCAGCGCCAGCAGGTCGGCCTTCGCCGTGAAGACGTCGTCGGCCGGACGCTTGTCCCAGCCGCGCGGCGTGCGCGGGGCCAGGATGGCGGCGACGGCCATGCGCTGATCCTGCGGCTGGTCGCCGCCGAACACCGGGCCGACCTCGAACAGGGCGGTGTCGGGGAAGCCGCGACGGGCGTTGCGGCCGGCCGCCTCGATGAGGTTCGGCAGGATCGACGGCCGCATGGTGTCGATCTCGGCCGACATGGGATTGGCCAGCACCAGCTCGGGCGCGCCGCCGCCGAAGGTCTTGGCCGTGGCGTTGGCGACGAACGACCAGGTGACGGCCTCGGCGTAGCCGGCGGCGGCCAGGGCGCGACGGGCGACCCGGGCGCGGTTCTGGCGGACCGTGAGCACGCCGCCGGGCGAGAACGGAACCTCGGGCAGCGGGGTGGCCGGCAGGGCGTCGAAGCCGGCGATGCGCGCGACCTCCTCGACCAGGTCGGCCTTGCCGTCGACGTCGCGTCGCCAGGTCGGCGGCGTGACGGTCAGCTGGGCATGGCCGTTCTCGACCGTGAAGCCGAGCTTGGTCAGGATCTCGACGACGCCGTCGCGGGGGATGTTCAGCCCGGCCAGCTGATGGACATAGGCGGGATCGAACGGGATCGGGCCGGGCGCGGCCGGAGCCTCGCCGACGACGGTGATCTCCGACGGCTCGCCGCCGCACAGCTCCAGGATCAGCCTGGTCGCCAGCTCCAGCGCCGGGACCACGGCGCCGGTGTCGACGCCGCGGGCGAAGCGATACTGGGCGTCGCTGGTGATGCCGGTCGTGCGGCCGGTCTGGGCCGTGCGGATCGGGTCGAACCAGGCGCTCTCGATGAAGACGTCGACCGTCTCGTCCGAGCAGCCGGTGCTTTCGCCGCCCATCACGCCGCCCAGACCCACCGGACGCTCGCCGTCGGCGTCGGCGATGACGCTCATTTCCGGCGTCAGCGCATAGGTCTTGCCGTCCAGCGCGATCAGATGCTCGTCGCCGTTGACGCCGTGGTGGCCCAGGCGGGCCTCGATCGTCGTTCCGACCAGCTTGGCCGCGTCATAGACGTGCAGCGGCTTGGCGCGGTCGTAGGAGATCAGGTTGGTGACGTCGACCAGGGCGTTGATCGAGCGCAGCCCGATGGCCGTCAGCTTGCCCTGCAGCCAGGCCGGCGACGGGCCGTTCTTCACGCCCTTGATCAGGCGGCCGGCGAACAGCCTGCAGGCGTCGCCGTCGATCTTGACCGTGTAGGGGCAGGGGAAGGTGCCGGCGATCGGCTGGATCGACGGATCACGCAGCTTGCCGACCCCGGCGGCGGCCAGGTCGCGAGCGATGCCGACGACGCCCAGCCAGTCGGGACGGTTGGGCGTGACCTCGAAGTCGATGACGGCTTCCAGGCCCAGCGCCGTCGCGGCGGGCGTACCGACGGCGAGGCTGTCGGGCAGCTCCATGATGCCGTCGGACTCGTCGGCGACCTCCAGCTCGGAGGCCGAGCAGAGCATGCCGTTGGAGACGACGCCGCGGACCGGCTTCTCGACGAGGGTCACGTCCAGGCCGGGCACATAGGCGCCGATCGGGGCGTAGACGGTGGTCAGGCCGACCCGGGCGTTCGGCGCGCCGCAGACGATCTCCTTGCGGCCGTCGACGGTGTCGACCTGGCAGACGCGCAGGCGGTCGGCGTTGGGATGCTGCACCGCCTCGACGATCTTGGCGACCGTGAAGGCCTTCAGCGTCTCGGCCGGGTCGGCGACATGCTCGACCTCCAGGCCGGCCATGGTCATCGCGTCGACGACCTGGGCGACCGTGGCGTCGGTTTCGAGGTGCTCCTTGAGCCAGGAGAGAGTGAACTTCATTGCGGGGTTCTCAGCGCGAGCAGCTGCTGGAGGAAGGATTCAGGACCGGCGAAGCCGACGGCGAAGAACATGCAGTTCTCGAAGACGCAGTCCTGGAACGGAATGCCGCCGATCAGCTTGCCGGGGTTGGCCGAGCGGATGACCAGGTTGCGGATGTCGCCGCTGGTGTAGCCAAAGTCGACGGCGTCGAAGCTGCAGCCGCCGGCGATCACCGCGACCGCCGGTCCCTCGAGGCGGCAGTTGCGGAAGGTCCGGTCCTTGATGATCGCCTCGCCGTTGGACGCGCTCGCGCGGAACAGGTCGAAGATCGAGATGGACGCTTCGTTGAACGACTTGGCGGACAGGTCGGCGGGGACCGGCCAGACCGGCCAGGACTTGGGGGCGTTCTCGGACATCAGCTCAGCCCCGTCGCGGTGTTGGGGGCCGCGAAGGCGCTGAAGCCGTAGTGCGACAGCCAGCGGGTGTCGCTGTCGAACATGTCGCGCAGGTCGGGCATGCCGTACTTCAGCATCGCCAGGCGGTCGATGCCCATGCCGAAGGCGAAGCCCTGGTAGACGTCGGGGTCGATGCCGCAGAAGCGCAGCACGTTGGGATGCACCATCCCGCAGCCCAGGATCTCCAGCCAGTCGCTGCCGGCGCCGATGCGGATCTCGCCGCCCGAACGATCGCAGCCGATGTCCATCTCGGCGCTGGGTTCGGTGAACGGGAAGTGGTGCGGCCGGAACCGGCTGACCACGCTGTCCACCTCGAAGAAGCGTGCGATGAAGGTCTCCAGGGTCCACTTCAGGTGGCCCATGTGGATCCCCTTGTCGATGACCAGGCCTTCCATCTGGTGGAACATCGGCGTGTGGGTCGCGTCGCTGTCGCAGCGATAGGTTCGGCCGGGCACGACGATGCGGATCGGCGGCTCGGTCCCGGCCGCGATCCAGGGCGCGGGCGCGCCCTCGTTGGTCTTCTTCATTGCGCGCACCTGCACCGGGCTGGTGTGGGTGCGCAGCAGCTTGCGCTCGCCGTCCGGGCCCGGGTTGAAGAAGAAGGTGTCGTGCATCTCGCGCGCCGGGTGCTTCTCGGGGAAGTTCAGCGCGGTGAAGTTGTTGAAATCGGTCTCGATGTCCGGGCCTTCGGCGACCTGGAAGCCCATCTCGGCGAAGATGGCGGTCATCTCGTCCATGACCTGCATGGTCGGATGCACCGAGCCGCGGCGGCGGGCCGGGGCGGGCAGGGTGAGGTCCAGGCGCTCGGCGGCCAGGCGGGCGTCGAGCTCGGCGGCTTCCAGCGATTCCTTGCGGACGCCGATGGCGGTCTGCACGCGGTCGCGCAGACCGTTGATGGCGGGGCCCGCCTCCTTGCGTTCGTCGGGACTCATCGAGCCCAGGGTCTTGAGCAGGCCGGAGATGGAGCCGGACTTGCCGAGGGCGGCGACGCGGATCGCCTCCAGCGCGGCGACGTCCGCCGCGGCGGCGATCTGGGCCGAGAGGTCGGCTTCGAGTTGGGAAAGGTCGGTCATGACGGCATCCGTCTAGCGATCCGGAACGGGCCCGGCTAGGGCGAGGTTTGGGCGGGGGCCTGATAGGCGTCGAAGATCCACTTCGGCGGGTCGGGCTCCCACCGCACCGGGCGGCCGTCGGCCGCGGTCCAGCGATGCAGCCAGACCACGCCGTTGGCCTTCGTCCAGGTGTCTGGACGGGCATAGATGGGGTCCTTCATCGCCTCTTCCAGGGACACGAAGCGATAGCCGCGGGCCAGGTAGAGGGCGTGGATCTTCGGGTACCAGTCGCGGTTCAGTTCGTTGGCGTGCAGCAGCAGGATCTGCGCCGGCTCGCGGCCGCCGGTCAGTTCGGCGCTGTAGGGCTCGAAATGATCCAGCACCGTCGCCATGTGCGCGACATAGGCCTCGCCGACGGCCTTGGCCCGCGCCGTGTCGCCGGCGGCCAGGGCGCGGCGGTAGACCGGCGCGAACATCCAGTCGTTGTTGTCGATCGTGACCGGCGCCTCGCGATAGCCGCGCGCCTTCAGCCCCTCGGCGATCGCCTTCTTCTTCTCCGGCGTCTCGCCGACCTGGAGGAAGGGATGGCGGAACCAGACCAGCGACTTGCCCCGCTTGGCCAGCAGCGGCCGGGTGACGACCTCGCCGGCGTCGACGTCGGCCAGATAGGCCTCCGCCGTGGTCTGATGGATGTTGATGTGGGTGGCGGTGTGGTTGCCCATCTCCAGCCCGGCGTCGAGCCAGACGTTCAGCACCTCGGGCAGCAGCTCGGCGCGCTTGCTCTCGCACATCCAGCCCTCGTTGACGAAGGCCGTGGCGTGGGTGTCGAGCGGCTTGAGCGTCGCGACCAGATCGCGCGTCAGCGTCATGATCTTCTCACGGTCGCAGAGCGTCTCGGGTCCGGCCTGGAACGGCAGGTCGTCGATCGTGACGGCGACCGTGCGGGTCTGGGGCGTCGCGCTCTGGGCGGCGACGGGGCCGGTGCAGAGCAGGGCGGCGGCGAGGGCGGCGAGGAGATTGCGTACGGCCATCGTCAGGGTCCAATCCGTGTGGCGGCAGGCGGAGAGAAGGCGGCGGAGGGCGCAAACGAAAAGCCCCCCGGCTCGCACCGAGGGGCTTTCCAGATCGTCAGTAGGAGCAGAGCTCCCAAGAACCATCAAGCCAGCGCGGCGCGAACCTTGTCGGCGATGGCCTTAAACGCGGAGGGGTCTTGGCCGGCGATGTCGGCCAGGACCTTGCGGTCGATCTCGATCCCGGACTTGTCCAGGCCGTGGATGAACTGCGAGTAGGTGAAGCCTTCCAGACGCGCGGCGGCGTTGATGCGCTGGATCCACAGGCTGCGGAAGTTGCGCTTCCGGACCTTGCGGTCGCGGTAGGCGTACTGACCGGCCTTGTCCACCGCGGCCTTGGCCGTGCGGATGGTGTTCTTGCGGCGGCCGTAGAAACCCTTGGCCTGCTCCAGAACCTTCTTGTGCTTAGCGTGGGCGACGACGCCCCGTTTCACGCGAGCCATTTCTCAGCGCTCCTTCTTACAGGCCGTAGGGCAGATAGGTCTTGATCGTCTTCACGTCGGAAGCGCTCATGACCTTCGTGCCGCGCTGCTGGCGGATGTACTTGCCGTTGTGGCTGATCAGGCGGTGGCGCTTGCCGGCCACGCCGGCCTTCAGCTTGCCGGTCGCCGTGATCTTGAAGCGCTTCTTGGCGCCAGACTTGGTCTTCAGTTTGGGCATTTTGCTCAGGGCCGAGACCCTGTCCTCTAGAGAGACGCAATATGAGCCGCCAAGGCATGCCATTTGGCCCGGCGGTTCAGGAAGGCGGGGCTAATACGTCAAACCCCGCCTTCATGCAAGGCTCAGCCGCGCTTGAAGACCAGTGGCGGAACGTTCGGGATGCGGACTTCCAGGGTGTCGCCCTGGATATGGACACGGAGCATGGTGGCTCCTTCCGCCGTGAAGGTGTCCTTGCCGTCGAGCGGCAGCAGGCGGCGTTCCGGCCGGTTCGCCCGCGTGTACCACAGCTGGCCGTCGCGGAAGGTCACCTCGGCCTCGCCGTAGCGGCCGGCGAGCGACCGCAGGTGATCGGGCGACACGGCCGGCGGGTTCAGCCGGGCGTCGATCTCGGCCAGGGCCCAGGCGGCGACCTCGCGGTCGGCCGGCGCGGCGTCCGGCGCCGCGGCCAGCTTGGTCAGGGCGTGCTGCATGGCGACGTCGAGCGTCTGGCCGGGCGCCGAGGGGGTGTCGGGCTTGATTCCGACGCCCTCCCAGTTGGTCCCGCTGACCGGATGGATCGGACGTCCGGCTGAGATGCTGACCATGAAGCTGGGCGCGATCGGGATCAGGTCGTTGTTGTTGGCCCCGCCGCCGGTGCCGCCGCCGATCAGCTCGCCGAGCTTGAACTGCTGGACGTGATAGACGAACTCCTCGCAGGCCGAGAAGCAGCCGCCGTCGGTCAGCACGTACAGCGGCTTGCCGATCAGCCGTCCGGCGGGAAGGAAGCCCTGGGCGCGCGACTGCAGAGGCGTTTCCTGGGCGCGGGTGAAGGTCAGCAACAGGTCGTCGGACTTGGTGAAGTGGCTGGTCAGATAGTTGACCGCCTGGCCGCTGCCGCCGCCGTTGCCCCGGACGTCGATGATCACCGCGTCGCCGCCCTTCAGGAAGCGCATGGCGTCGTCGTAGGCCTGGCCCGTGACGTCGTTGACCCAGTAGAAGCCGGTGATCTTCAGATAGCGGACGTTGCCGGGCAGGATCTTCATCTCGGCCAGGCCGTGATTCTTATGCAGCGCCTCGGCGCGCCAGAAGGCCTCGGCGCTGGCCTGGGCCTCCGCGCCGTCGCCCGCCTGGGCCGCGTACTGGGCCGGGTTGAAGTCCAGGTACATATGCTTGTCGCCGCTGGCCTCGGTCAGGTCCTTGCTCAGCGCTTCGGCGAAGGCGGCCGGATTGGCCAGGTCGTAGCGGCCGGCCTTCTCGGATTTCTTCAGGCGATCGACGATGGCGGCGCGCTTCTCGGGGAAGACGTACAGCGTCTGCACCTTGGCGCGGATCTCGGCCAGGGCGGCGGCGCGCTGGGCCGGCGAGAGCTCAGCGGTCGGCGTCGACTGGCGGGCGTGGGCGGGAAGGGCGGCGGCGGTCAGGGCGAGAGCGGCGGCCGAGGCGAGCAGCAGGCGATGCATGGCGGTGTCCGGGATCAAAGGAGGGAAGCGACGCGGGTCTTGAGCGGTCGGCGGTCGAGGGCGGCGGAGAGGTCGTCGAGGCCCTGCAGCAGGCTCGGCGCCTCGTCGGTCAGCATTCCGGCGGTGGCGGCGTTGACGGCGTCCCAGAGCGGCTGGAGCCGACGCGCGGTCTCCTCGCCTTCGGCGCTGAGGACCAGGGTATGGCGGCGGCCGTCGCGGGGGTCCCGACGGGTCTCGATGAGGCCTGCCGACAGCAGGGCCGCCCGGACCTGGCTGACCGCGGCATGGGTGACGTCCAGGCGCTGGGCCAGCTCTCCGACCGTGGCGGGCCCCTGGTCGCGCAGGCTGACGAAAGCCGCGTACCAGCGCGGTTCGAACCGGACGCCGGCCTCGCGGTAGAGCGCCTGGACGTCGCGGTCCAACCGGTCGATCAGGCGTCTCAATCGCGTTCCGAAGCCGGGGGTGGAAGGTGGGGCGGGATCGTTCATGCGGCTATCCGTAAGTGCTAACGGATTTTCCGACAACGGCGTTACGGATTAATTCGCCGTCATCATCGCCTTGACGTTTCCCGGTCGGCCGCCAATATTCAACTTAGAGGTTGAATATGATCGAAGCCGCTGAAGCCCCGCTCGACCAGACCCTGCTCGCGCTCGCCGATCCGACGCGGCGCGCCATCCTGCGCCGCCTCGGGGCGGGCGAGCGCCGTGTCACCGAACTCGCCGCGCCCTTTCCGATGTCGCTCAACGCCGTGTCGAAGCATATCCGGATGCTGGAGCGCGCCGGCCTGGTCGCGCGCCGCCGACAGGGGCGGGAGCATCTGCTGTCGATCAATCCCGCCGGTCTCGACGAGGCCGCGGACTGGATCGCCGCCCAGCGCGCGATGTGGACCGGGACGCTTCAGCGCCTCGATGCGCTGCTGACCGCCGAAGACGCCCAAGCGGAGGAGACCCCCCGATGACCGCCAAGCCGACTGTCCCCCTGATCGTCGTCCACCGTTTCGCCGCCTCGGCCGAACGGGTGTTCGACGCCTGGTTCGATCCGGAGCGGGCGCGAAAGTTCCTGTTCGCGACCCCGACCGGCCGGATCATGCGCTGCGAGATCGACGCACGCGTCGGCGGGGCCTTCGTGGTCACCGATCGCCGCGACGGGCAGGACATCGAGCACGTCGGGCGTTTTCTGGAGATCGATCGCCCTCGCCGCCTCTCGTTCACCTTCTCCGTCCCGGCCTATGACGCCGACGCGGATCCGGAGGCGACGCCGGTGGTCATCGACATCCGGCCCCTGGACGACGGCGGCTGCGAACTGACCCTGACCCATCACGTCTGGGCCGAGTACCTGGACCAGAGCCGTGGCGGCTGGACCCTGATCCTGGAGGGACTGGAGGCGAGGGCGCTCTAGTCCGGCGGGTTGTGCTTGAGCAGGAAGGCGATCGTCGCCTCGAGCGATTGCTGGCGGGTGACGGCTTTCGAGAGGCTGTGGTCCTCGCCCTCCAGCGTCACCACCTCGACCGGCTTGCCGGCCTTCTTCAGGGCGTTGGCCAGCAGGGTCGTCTGCTCGTAGGGCACCACCGTGTCGTTCTTGCCGTGGATCAGCAGGATCGGCGCATCCGCCCGGGCGGCCTGGCGCGCGGGCGAGATGGCCTCGAGCTTCGGGTCGTTCTCGTCCGATGAGGCCCAGAACCGGTTCCAGGTGCGGACCGTTTCGGAACTGTCGCCGGAGCGGCCGGCGCGCCAGGACAGGAAGCGCTTCAGGTCCGAGACGCCGGCGCCCGCGACGGCGCACCGATAGACGCCCGGATCGAGCGTCACGCCCGCCATCGCCGCGTAGCCGCCATAGCTCCAGCCCACGATGCAGACGCGCTTGGGATCGACGATCCCCTCGTTGGCCAGGGCGCGGACGCCGTCGGACAGGTCGGTCTGCATCTTGCGGCCCCACTCGCCGTAGCCGGCCGCCTTGAACGCCGGGGTGTAGCCGGAGGAGCCGCGGAAGTTGGGCTGCAGCACCGCATAGCCGCGCGAGGCCAGGGCCTGGGCCTGATAGTCGAACGCCAGGACGTCGCGCGCGGCCGGGCCGCCATGGGGCAGTACGATCAGCGGCAGGGCCTTGGCCTCGCGGCCCGGCGGCAGCGTCAGATAGCCGGGAATGTCCAGCCCGTCGGCGGCCTTGTAGCTGTATGTCCGGATGTCGGCGACGGCCTCGGGGGGGATCTTCGGATAGGCGTCGCCGATGATGTCCGCCTTCTTCCCGGCCAGGTCGACGAGATAGTGGACCCCCGCGTTGCCGGAGCCTTCGACCAGCACGGCCACCGTCTTCCAGTCCGGCGTCCAGGAGGTCAGATAGACCCGCGACTTGGGGAAGCTCTTCACGACCGACGCCCAGGCGGCCTTGGCGACCGGATCGAAGAAGCGGTACTCGGAGCTGTCGCCCACATTGATCGCGCCGATCACCCTGGACGAGGTCGGGTCGACGATCAGATTGCTGAGGGGCTTGTCGTCGGGCAGGGCGGCGGCGATCGATCCGTCGTAGCCCACCTTGGCGTACTGAACGCCGTCCTCGCCCGGAACGACGACCACCAGGCCGTCGTCTTCCCGGCTGAGGCCGGCCAGATAGGGGGAATCGAGCGGGGCCTGGGTCGTGAAGACGTCGGGCCACAGAGCGCCCTGCCGGACGGCGGCGCTCCAGTTGCCCTTGACCTCGTTGTAGCGGGCGCGGCCGACGGCGCGTCCCTTGGCGTCGATCAGCCAGCCGCGGCCGTCCATCGGCGACCAGTCCACGATGCTTACGGAGCCGTCCTTCACCGACACGCGAGCCAGGTCGAAGCGCGGGGACGGATTGACTGTGATGACCCGGACGAAGGCGTAGCCTTCGCCATCGATGACGCGGACCGACGGCCGGTCGAAGACCCCGCCGACGGCGTTCGGCACCTTCGACGAAACCTGCAGCAGGCGTTTCTTGGACAGGCTGTAGCTCTGGACGGTCCAGAACACGTGCTTGCGGTTGCCGAACTCGGGCAGGGCGCTGACCACCGAGGCGAGGATGACGATATCGTCGGGGCCGGCCCAGACCAGGTCCTCGATGTTGGTCTTGCCGAGCGCGATGGTGGCGAGCAACTCGCCCGAGACGCTCTGCAGGACCAGTCGCCGGTCGTCGCCCACCATGCTGATGAAGGCGAGGCGTCGGCCGTCGGCCGACAGGGTGACGCCGGAGATGGAGGGCAGGGCGCCGTAGGCGGACAGGGGCGGCGGCGCGGCCTCTGCGCGGGACGCAGCCAAACCGGCCGTCGCGCACAACAGCGACAGCGCTACAGCGCAAGCTTGAAACATGGACGCCCTCCCGTACCCCGAGAAGACCCTAGGCGGGGACGATGACCGCTTGCAAGCGGTTAGGCCGGGCGTCGCGCCGCCTTGGAGACCTGCCAGGCCATCAGCAGAGCGGGCAGGCAAAGGAAGGAGGCGACGGCGAACGGCGCCCCGGCGCCGAACGCCGCGTACAGCGGCGCGGCGCTGAGCGGGCCGAAGATGCGGGCCAGGGCGCCGGCGGCGGTGTTGAGGCCCATCATCTCGCCCTGGCGATCGGACGGCGCCGCCTTCGAGATCAGGGCCCCGATGCTGGGAAAGGCCAGGGACTGGCCCAGCGCCACCATGATCATGCCGAGCACGGCCGGCGGCCACCAGGTCACGAACGGCTGATAGGCGAAGCCGACGGCCATCAGGGCCAGGCCGATCATCAAGGCGCCGGATTCGCCGAAGCGCCGGACCGCACGCCCCGTAAGCAGGCCCTGGGCCAGGGCCGCCACCACGCCGATCACCAGGAAGCAGAAGCCGATCTCGCGCGGGCCCCAGCCGAACTTGGCCTCGCCCCACAGGCCGAACGTCGCCTCCATGCCCGCGAAGCCGGCGATGGAGATCAGGGTGACGCAGAGGGCGCGCCAGATCACCGGATGGCGGAAGGCTTCCGAGAGGCCTTCCAGCCGGCCGCGCCGCGGGGCGTCCTGGTGCAGGCGGCGGGTCTCACGCACGAACAGGATCACGCCCAGTCCGGCGCAGGTCGCCAGCACGGCGGCCAGCAGCAGCGGCGGGCGGAAGCCGGCGACGCCCAGCTCCGGGTGGGCCAGGATGCCGCCGATGGTCGGGCCGGTGACGAAGCCCAGGCTGAAGGCGGCGCCCATCAATCCCAGTCGGCCGGCGCGGCGGTCCGGCGGGGTGATGTCGGCCAGGTAGCCCTGGATGGTGGAGATGTTGGACGACAGGATCCCGCCGATCAGCCGGATGGCGCAGGCGATCCAGAGGCTGGGCGCGAAAGCCAGCAGGACATAGGTCGCGGCCGCGCCGAACAGGGTGACGACCAGCACCGGCCGGCGGCCGATGCGGTCCGACAGCCGGCCCCAGATCTGCTCGCCCACGAAGTTGCCGACCGAGAAGGCGGCGAACAGGACGAACACCTGCCAGTCGGGCGCGTCGAACGCCTTGGCGTAGAACGGCAGCAGCGGAATGATCAGGCCAAAGCCCGCCATGTTGACGAACACGATGGCGAGCAAAACGAACAGCGCCCGGCGGTCTCCCTGAGGGGAGGCGCCGGGCGCGACGGGCGGCGCTGCGGCGGTCATGAGGAGCGAGCCTGTAGACCGTCCGGCGGCGCTCGGCAAACGCCGTTCAGTTCGGCGGGTTGTGCTTTTCGAGGAAGGCGACCGTCGACTGAAGCATCTGCAGGCGGGTCTCGCCGCGGGACAGCCAGTGGTCCTCGCCCTTCAGGGTCACCAGTTCCACGGGCTTGCCGGCGCGCTCCAAGGCTTGGCGCATGATCACGCTCTGCTCGTAGAGCACCACCGTGTCGTCCTTGCCGTGGATCAGCAGGATCGGCGCATCGGCCTGCGCCGCCAGCCTGGCCGGCGAGATGGCGGCCAGATCGGGATCGCGGCGACCGTCGACGCCCATGAACCTCTGCCAGTAGCGCAGAGTGGAGTGTTCGGAGGTGCCGACGCTCGACACCTCGGCGTCGAGCATGCGCCGCAGGTCCGACACGCCGGACACCGCCACGGCGCAGCGATAGACGCCCCTGTCCAGGGTCGGGCCGGCCAGCGCCGCGTAGCCGCCGTAGCTGGCCCCCACGATGCAGACCCGCTTGGGGTCGATCAGGCCCTGGCCGGCCAGGTGGCGGACCCCGTCGGACAGGTCGGTCTGCATCTTGCGGCCCCACTGTCCGTAGCCGGCCTCGATGAAGGCGAGGCCGTAGCCCTCGGAGCCGCGGAAGTTGGGCTGCAGCACCGCATAGCCGCGCGAGGCCAGGGCCTGGGACCACCAGTCGAAGCCCGGCGTGTCGCGTCCCTCGGGCCCGCCGTGGGGCAGCACGACCAGCGGCAGGTCCTTGGCCGGCTTGTCGCGGGGCAGGGTGAGGTAGCCGTGGATCTCCAGTCCGTCCGCCGCCTTGTAGGTCACGGGGCGAACCTCGGCGACGTCCTCGGGGCTGAGCCCGTCGTAGACCTCTCCCAGCCAGACGGCCGACTTCTTGTCGAGGTCGACCATCGCGTAGGCTTGGCCGACCTTGGCGGAGTCGACGACGACGATGATCTTGCGACGGTCGTCGGACCAGGAGGCGAGGCGGACGCGGTCGCCCGCGAAGGCCTTCACGACGGCCTTCCAGGCGGCTTCGGCCTTGGGATCGAAGAAGATGTAGCGCTGCTCGTCGCCGACGAGCTTCGTGTAGCCGATCAGGCGTCGGGTGGCGGGGTCGCGGATGATGCTGTCGTAGGACTGGTCCATGACCTTGGTCGGCGCGCCGCCGGCGAGGGGGTACTCCTTGAGGATGCCGCCGTCCTCGCTCGGAAAGCTGACCAGGATCGTGTCGTCGGTCCGTCCCAGACCCGCGAGCCAGGGGCGTTCCACCGACGCGGTCAGCCGCTCCGCGATCTCCCAGCGGCCGCCGGTGCGGATGCGCAGTCGCCACTCGCCGGTCTTCTGGTCGTATTCGGTCTGCGCCACGCCCTTGCCGTCGTCGCCCACGACCCAGTCGTTGGTGTTCTCGAACCCGTCGTCGAGCAGGCGGGTGGCGCTGTTCTTCAGCTTGACGCGGAAGAGGCCGAGGCGGCCCTTGTTGTCGACGAAGTTTACCCCCTCCACGATGACGGCCACCTCTCCGTCGACCATGCGGACGTGCGGCGTCCCATAGATGACGTTCATCGAGCCTTCGGCCCGCTCCATGAGGAGCCTTTGCTTGCCGGTCTCGAGGTCGAGGGTCTGCGCCATGAAGTACTCCTGGCGCGGTCCGGTGAGGTCATGGACCAGGGCGGTCTTCGACGTGGTGATCAGCAGATGGCCCGACCCGGCCCAGCTGAGGTCGCGGATCTTGACGTCGTTGGCGCGCATTCCGCCGACGATCTTGCCGTCGGAGATGTTGCGGACCGCGATGAACCGGTTTTCGCCGTCCGTCGTCGCATAGGCGACCATGGCCCCGTCGGGCGAGATGACGGCCTCTTCGATCTGCGGAAGGCGGCCGTAGGTCTCCAGCGGCGCCGCGAAGGCCGGCGCGGACGGCGACGCCGACAGCGCCAGGGCGCAGGCCGCGGCGGTCAGAACAAGCTTGGTGCGAAACATCGATACTCCCCCACTCGAGGGCGGAAGCTATCGATGCGCGGCGGAGGGTTCAACCTCCGATGGCGGAACGCGAAACGCCCCGGCCGAGGGCCGGGGCGTCTGGTCTGGCGATCGCCTGGAGCCTAGCGCGGGGCCAGGATCATGATCATCTGCCGGCCTTCCATGCGCGGCTCGTACTCGACCTTGGCCACTTCGTCGAAGTCGGCCTTGACCTTCTGAAGCAGCTTCATGCCCAGTTCCGGGTGCGCCATTTCACGACCACGGAAGCGCAGGGTGACCTTCACCTTGTCGCCTTCCTCGAAGAAGCGCGTCATCGCCTTGGCTTTGACGTCGTAGTCGTGGGTGTCGATGTTCGGTCGGAGCTTGATTTCCTTGAGCTCGACCACCTTCTGCCGCTTGCGGGCCTCGTTCTTCTTCTTCTGCTCCTGGAACTTGAACTTGCCGTAGTCCAGGATCTTGCAGACGGGCGGATTGGCGTTGGGGACGATTTCCACCAGGTCGAGACCGACCTCTTCCGCCGCCTCGAGCGCGGCGCTGATGGGCATCTCACCCTGCTTCTCGCCATTCTGATCGATCAGAAGAACGCGGGGGACGCGAATGTCTTCGTTCATGCGCGGCCCGTCTTTCACGGGCGGCGTATTGTTGGGACGGCGAATAGGCGGAGCTCCGGTAACTGTTTCAGAGGGTAGGCTTACACGAAAGGCGCGGTTCGCAAGGGCGTTCCGCGTCGGACCTTCGATATATGACCGCGAGGCTCGTTCCAATCAAGCGGCGCCGGGGCCTCGGCGGCAAAGATCGCCGGTAGAGCGTCAGCGCGGCAACAGGGCGCTCGCCGCCGTCGCCACCGTCTCGACCGACAGATCGGCCAGGGACGGCGCCTGCAGGACCGCAACATGGCCGCGGGGCGCAGTGACCATGGCGTCGCCGTCGTCGCGCACCAGGGTGATCGTCGGCGCGCCGGCGGCCGCGATCAGGTGCATCGGGCCGGTGTTGTTGCCGATGGCCAGGGCGGCTCGCACGCCGAGCACCGCGATCTGGGCGAAGTCCGTGCGTCCGGTCAGGTCGCGCGCGTTGCCGGCCAGTTTCTGGATCGTGCGGGCCAGGGCGCTCTCGTGCGGGCCGCCGATGACGACGATGTCGTAGCCGCGGGCGCGCAGCACGGCGCCGAGTCGGCCATAGGCCTCGACCGGCCAGCGCTTCTCGGGCGTGTTTTCCACTCCGCCCGGCACCATCAGCACGAACGGACGCGGCGCGGCGGCGCCGGGGACCGGTCGAGAGTCCGGCGCGCGACGCAGGATCCAGCTCAGGTCGGGAGCCGGCGCGTCACCCGGCGCCGTGGGGGCGTCGGGCCAGATGCCGGCGGCCTGGAGTTGCTCGGCCTGGCGCTCGAGCGTGTGCATCTCGTCGCGGCGCGGATTGCGGTGTCGCAGCCGCGCGCCGGCCGCCGCGCCGGACCAGATCGGCGGGAAGGGGCGCAGCAGATGGAACAGGAACTTGCTCCAGCCCGAGCTTTCCAGGTCGTAGACCCGGTCGAACCGGCCGCGCTTGATCTGGCCCCGCAGCGCCATCCAGTCGCCCGGCGTCGTGGGGCGGGCCGTGGTCCAGACCGTGTTGAAATAGGGACTCGCCTTGGCCAGGCCCTCGAACTGCGGCACCGTGAGCAGGGTGACGCGCGCGCGCGGATGCGCCAGCCGGATGCGTTTCATCGCCGCCAGCGACAGGACGAACTCGGCGATGCCGCCCGCCTGGATGACCAGGATCTGTTTGACCTCTCCCGTCAACGCCGGCCCCCCAGAACGCGCGCATAGACTTCGAGCGTGGCCTCGCACATGGCGTCGACCGAATAAAGCCGCCTCGCGCGAGAGGCGGCGAACTGGCCCATGGCTCGCCTGCGGACACCGCCGAGGTCGATCGCCTCGGCCATCGCCTTGGCCCAGGCTTCGGCGTCGCCGGGCGGGACCTTCCAGCCGGTTTCGCCCTCGACCACGGTCTCCACCGCGCCGCCGTGCCCGGAGACGATCACCGGCCGCTCCATGACCTGCGGCTCGACGGCGGCGCGGCCGAAGGACTCCGGCTTGAGGGTCGGCAGCAGGGCGATGTCGCAGGCCAGGAAAGCGGCCGGCATGTCGTCGCAATGGCCGACCACCTTCACGGCGTCGTCCAGGCCGCCGGCGGCGATGGCGGCGAGAATCTCCTCGCGGTACTCGGTGCGCCCCTGGTCGTCGCCGGCGAAGACGATGACGAAGTCCTCGCGCCCGGCCCGGCGCATCTGGCGGGCCGCCTCGACGATGGTCAGATGGCCCTTGATCGGAGACAGCCGCCCGCCGAGCACGAAGGCGGTGCGCGCGTCGCCGTCGGGCAAGCCCCAGGCCGTCCGCAGGGCCTCGACGCGGGCCGGGGCCACGACGCGCGGATCGAACCGGCTCAGGTCGACGCCGCGCGGGATGGTGACCACCCGCTCCGGGGCGATGGCGTGCTCGGCCAGGATGTGGTCGCGGGTGTATTCCGAGTTGGCGATGACCAGGTCGCCCTTGGTCATGATCGCGTTGTACCAGCGCTTGAGGCCGTTATTGGCCTTGTAGATGCCGTGGTAGGTCGCGACGAACGGCGTCTTGGTGGCGTGGGCGGCCCACAGGGCGCTGAACGCCGGCGCGCGTGAGCGGGCGTGGACGATGCTGACGTTCTCGCGCCGGATCAGGTCGACCAGCCGCGCGGCGTTGCCGAGCATGACCAGCGGGTTCTTCGACTGCACCGGCATCTGGGCCAGGCGGCCGCCGTCCTCCTCCAGGCGCGAGACCATGCGTCCGCCGCGGGCGGCGACCAGCGCCTTGCCGCCGGCCGCGATGACGGCGTGGGCGACATCGATGGTCGTCTGTTCGGCGCCGCCGGTTTCGAGCTCCGGCGTGACCTGCAGCAGGGTGAAATCGGGAGGAAGGATCGACACGGCGCCTTGCATAGCCTGTGTCGAGGCGCGGTAAAATGGCGCTTGCGATCAACCCTTGCGGAGCGGGCATGACGGAGACGGCGGGATATCTGGACCGGGGCGACGGCGAGCGCCTCGCCTGGCGGCGCGTCGAAGGACGCGGGCCGACGGTGGTCTGGCTGGGCGGCTTCATGTCCGACATGGCCGGGATCAAGGCCCAGGTTCTCGCCGACTGGGCGCTGGCCAACGGCCGGGCCTTCCTGCGGTTCGACTACCTGGGGCACGGCGAGTCGAGCGGGGCGTTCCGCCGGGGCACGATCAGCCGCTGGCGCGAGGACAGCCTGGCGGCGATCGCCGAACTGACGGAGGGACCGCTGGTGCTGGTCGGCTCGTCCATGGGCGGCTGGATCAGCTGCCTGGTCGCCGCGGCGATCCCCGAGCGGCTCCACGCCGTGGTGATGATCGCCCCGGCGGCCGACTTCACCGAAAGGCTGATGAAGCCGGGCTTCCCGCCCGAGGCCTTCGAGGCCCTGGCCCGGGACGGCGAATGGATCCGGCCGTCGCTCTACGACGAGGGGGGGTATCCGATCACCGCGGCGCTGCTGGAGGATGGCGCGCGCTGGTCGATCCTCGACGAGCCCGCGCCGATCACGGTCCCGGTGCGCATCCTCCAGGGTCGAGAGGACCCGGACGTGCCCTGGGCCCATGCCCTGGAGTTGGCCAACGCCATCAAGAGCGAGGACGTGGTCTTCACCCTGATCAAGGACGGCGACCACCGCCTGTCGCGGCCGCAGGACCTGGCCCGGCTGATCGCGGCGGTGGAGGAGGTCGGGTAGGTGTGTTCCCTACTTCGTCATCGTCGGACTTGTTCCGGCGACCCATGAACACGGGCCGTTGTGACGTCGGCCGTTGGTTCCGACGCACCATTCACGGGTCCATGCGACAGGCGCGAGGACGACGGTGGCGGGCGTCTTACCCCCAGAACGCCCCGACCCGCGCCGCTTCCGCCCGGCCCTGGGCGAAGCCGGCCCGGGCGATGGCTTCGCGGTTGCCGTTGTCCATCAGGTTCATGCCGAAGGCCGCGCCGCAGGAGGCGTCGGGGACAACCAGCACGGCCTCGCCGCCGTGGTCGCGGATGACGCCGATCTCGCGGTCCAGGGTCGGCTGCATGAGCGCGGCCATCATCGGCGGGACCACCGCCACGATCACCACCTTGCCGTGATCCCGCGCCATGTCCGCGTTCGTGCCCGAGCGCATGCCGCCGTCGATGTAGCGGCGACCGTCGATGGTGATCGGCGGGAAGATCGTCGGCACCGAGCAGGACGAGGGCACGGCCAGTCGCAGCGGCGCGGCCGTGTCCTGGTTCCAGAGCAGGAACTCGCCGGTCTCCGCGTCGATGGCCGTGCAGGCGAATCGGGTCGGCCACGGAACCTCGGGGATCGGGAAGCCGGACAGGAACACCTCTTCGCTGACGGTCTCGGCGGCAAGGGCCTTGGCGCCCATCTCCGCCATCAGCGCCTGCGGCGTCGCCTCGCCCGGCGTGCGGCGGGACAGGACGTCCATCAGGAACGACAGGTCGGGCGGCGGGCCCCGATGGCCGGCCTGAGCTTCCTTGGCCTTCTCGGCGTAGGCGAATTCGGACGCGAGCACCTCCGCCGGCGTGCGGCCGACGGCCAGTTGGCTGCCGACCACCGAGCCGGCCGAGGTGCCGAGGATGAAGTCGGCGTGATGGACCGCGACTCCGGCGTCGGCCAGTCCCGCGACCAGACCGGTCTCCCAGGCGATCCCGACCGGGCCGCCGCCGCCGAGCACCAGGGCCCTGGTCATCGCTCGCTCTCCATGTTTTCGGCGGCGTAGATCGCCGTCAGGCCTTCGCGCCAGGTGGGATAGCGCAGCCGCCAGCCCAGTTCGGCCTTGGCCCGGGCGTTCGAGACACGTTTGTTCTCGGACCAGAAACGGACGGCCGCCGGAGGCAGGGCGGCCTCGTCGTAGGGGATGAGGGCCGGGGCGGCCCGGCCCGTCAGCTCGGCGGCGAAGCTGTTCAGCACGTGCGGCGGGGCCGGATCGTCGTCGACCAGGTTGTAGGCGCGGCCGGCATGGGGCCGGGCGACCGAGGCGAAGAGGCCGCCGACGATGTCGTCGACGTGGATGCGGCTGAACACCTGTCCCGGCTTGACCAGGTTGCGGGCGCGGCCTTCGCGCAGGCGGTCGAACGTCGAGCGGCCGGGGCCGTAGATGCCGGGCAGGCGGAAGATCTGCACCGTCAGGCCCATGCCGCGGCCGACTTCCAGCCAGTCGCGCTCGGCGGCGACGCGGCGGGCCGCCTCGGGCGAGCGGGCGCGCAGCGGGCTGTCTTCGAACACCCAGCCGCCTTCACGGTCGCCATAGACGCCGGTCGTGGAGAGATAGCCGATCCAGTCCGGAAAGGCGCCGGCTTGGGCGATCGCCGGGACCAGGGCGTTGAGGCCGGGGCAGCCGCGCTCGTCCGGCGGGGCGGTGATCAGCATTGCGGCCATGGTCGGGGCGGCGACCAGGGCGGCGTGGTCGCCGGCGTCGATCGGGGTCACGCCCTGTGCGCGCGCCAGGGCCGCCGACTCCGCCGAGCGGACCGCCGCCCAGACATCCCAGCCTTCGGCCCGCATCCGCTGGGCCATGGCCTGGCCGGTGTATCCGAAGCCGAAGACGAGCAGGTTCGGCAAACGCAAATCCTCCCGTGGAGCGAAGGCCCACACGGGAGGAGTAGTCGCTGAGCCCTTGCGGGCCAAGGCGTCAGATGACGGTCAGCGTCACCTCGATGTTGCCGCGGGTGGCGTTGGAGTAGGGGCAGACCTGGTGGGCGGTCGCGACGAGCGTCTCGGCGGCCTCGCGGTCCAGGCCGGGCAGGCTGACGTCCAGCGCCGCTTCCAGGCCGAAGCCGCCCTGGCCGTTCGGGCCGATGCCGACCCGGGCGGTCACCGCGCTTTCAGTGATCGTCACGCCTTGGCTGCGGGCGACGAAGCGCAGGGCGCTGTCGAAGCAGGCGGCGTAGCCGGCGGCGAACAGCTGCTCGGGATTGGTCGCGCCCGGCTTGCCGGCGCCGCCCAGGCTCTTGGGCGTGGACAGGGCGACGTCGAGCACGCCGTCGTCGCTGCGCGCGGAGCCGTCGCGGCCGCCCGAGGCGGTGGCGATCGCGGTGTAGAGGGTGGCCATGGTGTTTCTCCTGAAAACATTGCGCACAATCAAATTGTGTACGATTCTAGAGTTTGCAATGGGGACTCGCGACATTATCTGCGGGTCATGTCCCGAGCGCCCGCCTTTCCCGAACCCCAAGACGCGCTGAAGCTGTCCTCGCAGCTGTGCTTCCCGGTCTATGCCGCAGCCAATGCGATCCAGAAGGCCTATCGCCCGCACCTCAAGCCGCTGGGTCTGACCTATCCGCAGTATCTGGCGATGCTGGTGTTGTGGGAGGACGACGGCGTCTCGCTGGGCGAGATCGGCCGCCGGCTGCATCTGGACTCGGGGACGCTGACGCCGCTGCTCAAGCGGCTGGAAGCCGCGGGACTGGTCGCGCGGCGGCGGTCCGAGGAGGACGAGCGGGTGGTCGTCATCTCGCTGACGGCCGAGGGACGGGCGCTGAAGGTCCGTGCCGAGCCGATCCCGTTCCGGTTGGCCGAGGACCTGCATCTGGAGCCGGCGTCGGCGCTCGCGCTGAAGGCGGGTCTGGAGGCGTTGTTGGCCGGGGTGCGGGTCTAGGGGCCTTGCGTCCGCCGAGACGCGATCCTGAGGGATCGCTCCTCAGGACGGCGAATGCAGTAGATCACCCCTCACCTTCGTCATGGTGAGGAGCGAGCCTCGAGCGAGCGTCTCGAACCACGCAAAGGGGCTCCGCGCCGCCGGGCGCCGAGACCGATCGGGGGCCGTTAGCCCAGCAGGTCCGTGATCGCCTTGCGCGCCGCGGCGCCGAGGTCTGCCCGCTGCAGCGCAAAGGCGACGTTGGCCCGCAGAAGTCCGATCTTGTCGCCGCAGTCGTAGGTCACGCCGTCGTACTCGAACGCATGGAAATCCTCGATCGCCATCAGGCGAGCCATCGCGTCGGTCAGCTGGATCTCGCCGCCGGCGCCCTTCTGCTGGTCGCCGAGCAGCTTGAAGATCTCCGGCTGCAGGATGTAGCGGCCCGAGATGAACAGGTTCGAGGGTTCGGTTCCCTTCGGCGGCTTCTCGACCATGCCGGTCATCTTGTTCAGGCGGCCGTCGTGGCCGTCGAGCGCGACGATGCCGTATTTGTGGGCTTCGCCCTCGGGCGCGGGCTCCACCACCACGATGTTGCCGCCGACCTGCTCGTAGGCCTCGACGGCCTGGCGCAGGGCCGGGACCTTCGCGTGCATCAGCATGTCGGGCAGCATGACGGCGAACGGCTCGTCGCCGATCACGTCGCGGGCGCACCAGACGGCATGGCCCAGGCCCAGCGGCGCCATCTGGCGCACGAAGCTCATCTCGCCGGGCTTGGGCAGTTCGCCGCGGATGTCCGCCAGAATGTCGGTCTTGCCCTTGGCCTCGAGCTGGCTCTCCATCTCGGGGTGGTGATCGAAGTAGTTCTCGATCGCTTCCTTGCCGCGGCCGGTCACGAACACGAAGTGTTCGATCCCCGCCGCGCGCCCTTCGGCGACGATGTAGGACAGGATCGGCCGGTCCACGACGTTGAGCATTTCCTTCGGCGTGTTCTTGGCGCCGGGAAGGACACGCGTGCCGAGGCCGGCGACGGGAAGGACGGCTTTGCGGACAGGTCTCATGGGAGCGGAGGTAACCGACCGCCGAGCGCAAATCCAGTACGGCTTTCGGCCTCTCGTCAGCTGTCATGGCTCTGCCGCACTTCGGTGGAACCTTCTGGCAAGAGGTTTTCGGAAGAATCCGGACGTTGACCGGCATGACGCTGTGTGGAAAACCGCCGCGAAAGCATGAACCGGAGAACCGGCAGGCGCGCAGGAATGCGGCCCGTCATCGCGGGCGGCCTGAGGATTGACCTTGAAGTTTCTCTCTCGCCTCTTGAAACGCCAGGATCGTCGCGGCCCCGTCGCGATCGAGGGGCGGCGCGTGTTCGCGATCGGGGACATTCACGGCTGCAACGACCTTCTCTGCGGTCTGATCGACGGCATCCTGGCGGACAAGCAGCCGGGCGAGCCGGAGCCGCTGCTGATTTTCCTCGGCGACTATGTCGATCGCGGCCCGGATTCGAGCGGTGTGATCGAGCGTCTGATTCAGCTGCGCGCCGACCTTCCGGGTTGCCGGTTCCTGTCCGGAAACCACGAGGAGGCGATGCTGCGTTTCCTCAAGGACTTCGAGGGCGGCCTGATCTGGTCGACCTACGGCGGTCGGGCGACGATGCGATCCTACGGGGTCGAGCCCCCGGCGAACGACGAGGACTTCGAGGCCTGGCGGGAGGCGCACGCCCTGTTCCGCGCCGCGGTGCCCGAGACGCATCTTCGCTTCCTCCGCGGGCTCGAGGACATGATCGAGCTCGGCGACTACTTCTTCGTCCACGCCGGCGTGCGGCCGGATCGTCCGCTGAGCGAACAGAGCACGCGCGACGTGCGCTGGATCCGCGAGCCGTTCCTGTCCGACACGCGGCGGCTGGAGAAGGTGATCGTTCACGGCCATACCCCCGGGCGCGAGCCGCATTCCGACGACCGGCGGATCGGGGTGGACACCTGGGCCTACAACACCGGCGTGCTGACCGCCGTGGAGCTGGACGGCGAGGGGCGTGGATTCATCCAGGCCCGCCGCGAGGCGGACGGCACGATCACCGTCGGGTTCGAGGACCTGGGCGAGGACGCCGCCTAGCGGACGCCTTGCAGCGCCAGGACGGCGCCGAGGATATGATAGAGCGAACTGGCGGGCGCGGGCTCTTGGATGAAGCCGCCGTCGGCCGTCTGCTTGTCGCGCCAAAGGCCCGGGACGGTCGTGTCGAGATAGCGCCAGAGGCCCCGGGCGGCTTGGCCGGCTTCTTCGGTCGCGTTGGCGTATCCGCGCTCCGCCATCATCACCTCGGTGCGCAGGCGTTCGGTCTGGGGCCATAGCCTGGCGCGGGCGGACCGGACGGAGAGATCCGCCCAGAGCTCGTCGACCGCGGCGTCGCGCGCGGCGTCGACGCCCGCCCGCCCCGCCTTGACCAGACCCTCGATCACGGCGCCGACCTCGCGGCTTCCGCGAAGCCGCGACCAGCTGTGCAGCAGCCAGGCCCATTCGAACTGATGGCCGGGCTCGATGAAGCGGCCGTCGTCGCCCGCCGCGGGGTTCCAGGTCTCGTCGTAGACCTCGCGGAGGACCCCGTTCTCCGGATCGATGAACCGGTCGAGAGCCAGCGCCACGATCTCGTCCGCCAGGGCGCCCCACCGGGCGTCGCCGGTCAGCTCGAACCAGGCCAGGGCCGATTCCAGCAGGTGCATCTGGGCGTTGGCCTGGAAGGGCCAGGGACCGTTCTCGCGGAAGCCCCGGCCCGGCGCCCGCATGAGCTCGAGGCCCTTGAGCAGAGCCGCGGCGCGGTCGGCGATGTCCGTCCGCTCGGGCGCGATGCGGCTGACGGCGGCCATGGCCAGCAGGGCGAACGCCTGGTCGTAGAGGACCGGCGTGTCGTCCAGCACCGCGCCGTCCGAGGCGACCAGCGCGGCGTACCGGCCGTCCCCGCGGCCGTAGTGGGCCAGGAAGAAGTCCAGCCCGTGCAGGGCGGCCTGCCGCCAGGGGCCGGGCCAACCCTGCGCCGCGGCGACCGCGTAGACGTAGGCTTGACGGGTCTGGACGCGCGACCGTCGCCCGCCCGCGGCCGGACGGGCGTGTTCGTCCAGGGCTTCGTGGAAGCCGCCGTGGTCGAAGTCGGCCCCGAGACTCCACCACAGGGGCAGGGCGCTGGCCTTGAGCCAGTCCTCGTACCGGTCGCGCCAGGCGGCCAGGGTCAGTTCAGCGGGCACGTCCAACTCCCGGGCCTGGGCGGCCGTCAGTCTATCGACGATGAGCCTCACCGACTGACTTGAGTCGAGTCCGCAGATCAACAGCGCGTCGGGCTCGGCGACGATGGCCAGGTCGTGGATGCCGACGCCGGCGACGCGTAGCGGCCCGTCGTTGCGGATCAGGCAGTCGTGGGAGTCCACCAGAATGGCGTCCCCCGACACGACGTTGCCCGCGGCGTCGTGTTCGCCGACGGCGTGGATGGCGTCCCAGGCGCCGAGGTCGGACCAGGAGAAGGCCACCGGCAGGACGGCGGCCTTGGCGGTCTTCTCCATGAGGGCGTAGTCGATGGAGATCCGCGGGGCGCTCAGGAAGGCGTCGCCGAGCCTGATGCTCCGACCGTTCCGGCGGGACATGCGCAGTGCTTCGCCGGCGGCGTCGACCAGGTCCGGCGCGTGACGGGCGATCTCTTCCAGCAGCGTTGTCGCGCGCGCGACGAAGTTGCCGCTGTTCCAGAGGCAGCCCTGGTCGAGGAAGGCCAGGGCGCGGTCGACGTCGGGCTTTTCGACGAACTGATCCACCTTCAAGACGTCGCCCGAGGCCGCGCCGGGCCGGATGTAGCCGTAGGCCGTGGCCGGTCCGGTGGGACGAACGCCCAGGGTGACGATCCAGCCCTCGGCGGCCGCTCGGGCGGCGGCGGCGATCGCCTGCCGGAAGGCCTCCGCATCGGGCACGTGGTGGTCGGAGGCGACGACGGCGATGATCCCGTCCGGGTCGGTCTCGGCGACGTAGGCGGCGGCCGCCGCCATGGCCGGGCCGGAGTCCCGCGGTTCCGGTTCGAGCAGCATCGAGGCCTCCAGCCCCAGTTCCGCCAGCTGGCGGCGCAGGATCGCTTCGTAGCGGGCGCCGGAAACGACGATCGGCGATCCGTCGACGGCGAGGGCCGCGACACGCTCGACGGTATGCTGGAAGATGGTCGCCTGGCCGTCCAGGGAAACGAACTGCTTCGGGCGCGAGGGTCGCGACACCGGCCACAGACGCGATCCCGCGCCGCCGCACATGATGACGGGATAGATGCGCAAGCCCGAAGTCTCCCCCGGGTTGACGCAATGGTTGAATTGTCCGCGCGAGTCAACTCTCGCGGGCTGTGAGTGCGATCCGTCCACGCTGCACTCTCCGATCGGGGAGCCCGTCCCAGCCGGGCGATCCCCTAACGCGGCGCGGAAGGCGAGCGTTCCCGGCGGCTACTCCACCGTCACGGACTTGGCGAGGTTCCGCGGCTGGTCGACGTCGGCCCCCTTCAGGACCGCGACATGGTAGGCCAGAAGCTGGATCGGAGCCGACATCACCAGCGGCGAGATCAGCGGGTCGCTGGCGGGCGCGGTCATGACCACCTTGGCGCCGGCGGGAGCGTGCTTGGCGCCTTCCGGATCGGTGATGAAGACTACCTGGCCGCCGCGCGCCATGACCTCGCTCATGTTCGAGGCCGACTTCTCGTAATAGCTGTCGTAGGGGGCCAGGATGATGATCGGCGTATGCTCGTCGACGAGCGCGATCGGCCCGTGCTTCAGCTCGCCGGCGGCGTAGCCCTCGGCGTGGATGTAGCTGATCTCCTTGAGCTTCAGCGCGCCTTCCAGGGCCAGGGCGGACATTGGGCCGCGGCCCAGGTAGAGCACGTCGCGGGCCTTGGCGATGTCGACGGCGACGGCCTTCACGGCGTCCTCGAGACCGATCGACTCGGCGATCAGGCGCGGCGCCTCCAGCAGGATGCGGACCAGGCGCTGCTCCTCGGCGGCGTCGATCCGGCCGCGGGCGCGGGCGGCGGCGACGGCCAGGGCGGTCAGGACGCTGACCTGTGCGGTGAAGGCCTTGGTCGAGGCGACGCCGATCTCCGGTCCGCAATGGATCGGCCAGACCACGTCGACCTCGCGGGCCATGGTCGATTCCTGGGCGTTGACCACGGCGGCGGTCTTCAGGCCCTTGGCCTGACACAGGCGCAGGGCCGCCAGGGTGTCGGCGGTCTCGCCCGACTGCGACATGGCGATGGCCAGCGCGCCGGGGCGGAGGGCGGGTTCGCGGTAGCGGAACTCCGAGGCGATCTCGATGTCGACCGGCAGGTCCGCCAGCTTTTCGATCAGGTACTTGCCGACCAGGCCGGCGATGTAGGAGGTGCCGCAGGCGACGATCTGGATGCGATCCAGCGCTGCGAAGTCGATGTCGCCGGCCATCCGCGCCCGGCCCGCGATCGGGTCGATGTAGGCGGCGATGGTGTGCTGGCAACCCTCGGGCTGGTCATGGATCTCCTTCTCCATGAAGTGCCGGTAGTTGCCCTTCTCGACCAGGGCCGCCGAGGCGGAGACGATCTTCACCGGGCGTTCCACGGGCATGCCGGTCTCGTCGAAGATCTCGGCGCGGTCGTGGTCGATGGCGACGTAGTCGCCCTCCTCCAGGTAGGTGACCTTGTTGGTGAAGGGGCCGACGGCCAGGGCGTCGCTGCCCAGGAACATCTCGCCGGCGCCGGTTCCGACCACCAGCGGGCTGCCGCGGCGGGCGCCCATGATGAAGTTGTCGCGGCCCTCGATCAGCACGGCCAGGGCGTAGGCGCCGGTGAGCCGGTCGAGCGCGCTCTTGAAGGCCGCCAGGGGCGCCGCGCCGCCGGCCAGATAGTGGTCGATCAGATGGGCGACCACCTCGGTGTCGGTCTCGCTCTCGAAGACGCGGCCCTCTGCCTGCAGCTCGGTCTTCAGCTCGGCGAAGTTCTCGATGATGCCGTTGTGGACCAGCGTGACGCGGCCGGCGGTGTGGGGGTGGGCGTTGCGTTCGGACGGCGCGCCGTGGGTGGCCCAGCGGGTGTGCCCGATGCCGACTTCGGCGGTCAGCGGCCGTTCGGTCAGGGCCGCTTCCAGCGCGCGGATCTTGCCCAGGGCGCGGCGGCGCTCGACGCGCCCGTCGGCCTGGATGGCGATCCCGGCGGAATCATAGCCGCGATATTCGAGGCGCTTGAGGCTCTCGATGAGACGATCGGAGACGGGCGCCTTGCCCACGATGCCGATGATGCCGCACATGCCGGTTTCGCCGATTCCGCTGGAAGAGGATAAAGAACTGTCGGGAAGAACGAATCCCGCGCCGGGGGCTTTAGCATCGGCGCACCGCGGTTCGGTATAAAAGTGCGTTGCAGACTGTTGCGCGGCGTATGCGCAGGGATATCGACATGACCAAGCGAAACTATTTCGGCACCGACGGCATCCGTGGACAGGCCAACAGCTATCCGATGACCGCCGAGGTCGCGCTGCGCGTCGGCCTGGCCGCCGGCAAGCTGTTTCGCCGTGATCATGGACGCCGGCCCCTGGTCGTGATCGGCAAGGACACCCGTCTGTCGGGCTACATGGTCGAGCCGGCTCTGGTCGCGGGGTTCACCAGCATGGGGATGGACGTGCGGCTGTTCGGTCCGCTGCCGACCCCCGCGGTGGCGATGATGACGCGGTCGATGCGGGCCGACCTGGGCGTCATGATCAGCGCCTCGCACAACGCCTACAGCGACAACGGCATCAAGTTGTTCGGCCCCGACGGCTACAAGCTCTCGGACGAGCGCGAGATCGAGATCGAGCGCAACATGCACGAGGGCCTGCAGGAGGGCCTGGTGGCGCCCGCCGATCTCGGCCGGGTGCAGCGTGTGGACGACTCCCAGGCGCGCTACGTCGAGATCGCCAAGGCGACCTTCCCGCGCCGCCTCAGCCTGAACGGCCTGCGGATCGTGATCGATTGCGCCAACGGCGCCGGCTACAAGGTCGCGCCGGCCGTGCTCTACGAACTGGGCGCGGAGGTCATCAAGGTCGGGGTCGACCCGAACGGCTTCAACATCAACGAGGAATGCGGCTCGACCCATCCGGCCGCCATGGCCAATGCGGTCCGCGAGTATCGCGCCGACATCGGCATCGCCCTGGACGGCGACGCCGACCGCGTGACGGTCTGCGACGAAAGCGGGCAGGTCGTCGACGGCGACCAGATCATGGCCATCGTCGCCGGCGCCTGGGCGCGGGAGGACCGGCTGAAGGGCGGCGGCGTGGTCGCCACGGTCATGTCCAACCTGGGCCTCGAGCGCTTCATGACCGGCAAGGGCCTGAAGCTCGAGCGGACCCCCGTCGGCGACCGCCACGTGATGGAGCGGATGAAGGCCGGCGGCTTCAACCTGGGCGGCGAGCAGTCCGGCCACGTGATCCTGTCCGACTTCTCGACCACCGGCGACGGCCTGATCGCGGCGCTGCAGGTGCTGGCGGTGCTGGTCGAGTCCGGCGAGCCGATGAGCGCCCTGGCGCGCCAGTTCGACCCGGTGCCGCAGCTGCTGGAGAACGTCCGCTTCGCCAAGGGCGGCAAGCCGCTGGAGCACGCCGGCGTCAAGGCGGCCATCGCGGCGGCCGAGCAGCGCCTGAACGGCGGCGGCCGGGTCCTGGTCCGCGCCTCGGGCACCGAGCCCCTGATCCGGGTCATGGCCGAGGGCGACGACGAGGCTCTGGTCGCCGAACTGGTCCGGGAGATCGCGGGAGCGGTGAAGGCCGCCGCGCCGATCTAGGGCGGCGACGCCCCCGCCCGGCCGCGGGGGGCGAAGGATGAAGCAGGATCGCGGCCGCATGGGGGAGCCGACGTGACCCAAGAGTCCATCTTCCTGCCGGTCCTCGGCATGGCGTTCCTGACCTTCATGGTTCTGGTCCTGATTCCGATGCGCCGGTTCCGGGCCGTGTTCCGGAAGGAGGTCGGCCCCGACGACTTCGCGCTCGGCGAATCCTCCGCCGTGCCCGGCCATGTCGCCCTGGCCAACCGCAACTACATGAACCTGCTCGAACTGCCGGTCCTGTTCTACGTCGTCTGCGGGGCGCTGTTCGTGACCGGCAATGTCGACGGGCTCGCGGTGGGCTTGGCGTGGACCTATGTCGCCGTGCGCGCCGCGCATAGCCTGGTGCATCTGACCTACAACCGGGTCGTCCACCGCCTGACGCTCTTCGCCGCCAGCAACGCCGTCCTGGTCACGCTCTGGGTGGTGTTCGCGCTCCGCGTCTGGCCGAGCGCCGCCTAGCCCTCCAGCAACGCCAGCAGGGCGAAGCTGACCAGCCAGTGCTCGCCCATGTAGTCGCCGGCCACATGGGGCAGGGCGTCGGCCAGGTGCGTCTCGGCGGCTTCCAGGGCGATGGCGCGGGCCGGATCGCCCTCGGGCAGCGCCCCGGCGATCCCGCGCCAGCACCAGGCGCGACTGAGGTTCAGGCCGTCCAGATGGGCGATCTTGCCGTCGGTGCGGTCGCTCACCGTGGCCGGCGTGAACAGCGTCGCGGGTTGATGCTGGGCGATCTCCGGCAGGAAGCCGGCGAACCAGTCGCCGAAGGCCTCCGGCGGCAGCATGCGGCGCAGGCATTCGGCCTCCATCAGGGCCGGCGAGAGGAACTCGTCGCCGCTCGGCTCCCAGGCCTGGCAGGCCTTGTCGCCGGCGTACCAGCCACGGGCCGTCTCCATGGCCAGGACGGTCAGGTCCGGATCGCCGCAGGCCTGGGCGTAGTCCATCGCCAGGCGCAGGGCGAAGGCGGTGTTGGTGTGGACGCCGGCCCGCAGCGGATAGGTCGCCTTCGGCAGGAAGGTCTTGAACCGGTCGGCGAAGGCTTCGGCCAGCGGACGCAGCGCTTCGTAGGCGGTCGGGTCGTCGTGCGCGCGCAGCTCCGCCGCCAGCTTCAGCAGCCAGGCCCAGCCGTAGGGGCGCTCGAACACGCCGCTGAGCGGCCGGTCGAGATAGGCCCGCTCGCCCTCGACCTTCTCGGCCGTGAAACTGTCGGCGAACAGAGCGCGGACGGCCGGCGCTTCCGGCATGTCGGGGTACAGCCGCAGCAGCACGGCCAGGCTCCAGTAGCCGTGGACGCAGCTGTGCCAGTCGAAGCTGCCGAAGAAGATCGGATGGTGCTCGCGATGCGGCGCCACGTCCTGCGGGCCGTTGAAGACGTGGTCGGCCTTGTGCGGGTATTCGCGTGTCGCATGGCCAAGCACGATGCCGGCGAAGCGGCCGGCGATCTGCTGTGTCAGGCGGGTCTCAGAAGCGGAAGGCGAGGACATACATCAGCACCGTGTTGGCGAGCAGCAGGATGAGGGCGGTCGGGATCTGGGCCCGGATGACGCCGTTGCGGTCGGGAAGCTCCAGCAGCGCGGCCGGCACGATGTTGAAGTTGGCCGCCATCGGGGTCATCAGCGTGCCGCAGAACCCCGACAGCATGCCGATGGCGCAGACGATGGCCGGATCGCCGCCGTGCTTGCCGACGATCAGGGGCAGGGCGATGGCGGCGGTCATCACCGGGAAGGCGGCGAAGGCGTTGCCCATGACCATGGTGAACAGCGCCATCCCCAGGGTGTAGGCGCAGACCGAGGCGAGCGGGCCGTCCAGCGGCAGCCAGTCGGTCGCGATCCCGCCGATGACGTCGCCGACCTTGGCCGCGGCGAACACCGCGCCCAGGGCCGCCAGCGCCTGGGGCAGCAGCGCCGCCCAGCCGACCGAGTCCATCAGCCGCCGGCCTTCGGAGAGGGCGACGGCGGGGCGGGCGCGGAACATGATCATCGCCGTCGCCGTGGCCAGCAGGATGCCGGCCCCCAGCGAGATCAGCGTCACCTGCTTGGGGTCGACCAGAGGCTGGCCGCCGATCGAGACGTGCTTGAGCCACAGCGTCCCGGCCAGGGTGACGATCGGCGGGATCAGGGCCGGAACGAACAGCCGGTCTCCCCAGCGCGCGGCGCGCTCGGCCCGGTCGGCCTGCGGCGTCGGCTGGCCGCGGCCCATCCAGTTGAAGCCGGCGACCAGGGCCATGGCGACCAGGATCAGGCCGTTGACCACGTCCGGCAGCCAGGAGCCGGCCAGGAAGCTGAGCGCGAACAGGGTCCAGAAGATCGTGTTGCCCCAGCGCCTGGGATTGGTCCGGTCGGTCGCCGAGCCGATCGCGAACAGGGCGAACATCAGGCCGGCGACGACGTAGAGGACGCTGAGCCCGATCAAAGCCCGGCCTCCTTGCGCAGGCGGCGATCGAGCAGCATCAGCCGGCCGCCGTGGACCAGCAGGGCGACGACGGCCGTCGGGATCGCCCAGACCGACAGGTGCAGCGGCTGGACGATAATGCCGTTGGTCTCGAGGAAGCCCTTGATCAGCAGGATCGAGGCGATGGCGATGAAGATGTCCTCGCCGAAGAACAGGCCGATGTTGTCGGTGGCGGCGGCGAAGGCTTTCACGCGGTTGCGGCTGTGGTCGGAGAGGTTCGGATCCTGGGCTTCGGCGGCCGCCTCGGCCATCGGCGCGATCAGCGGCCGGACCATCTGAGGGTGGCCGCCCAGCGAGGTCAGACCCAGCGCCGCCGTACCCTGGCGGACGACCATGTAGATCAACAGCAGCCGGCCGGTCGTCGCCGACTTCAGGCGCTGGATCAGGGTCTTGGCCCGTTCCTGCAGGCCCTCGCGCTCCAGCAGCCCGATGAGCGGCAGGATCAGCCAGGTGACGCTGATGTAGCGGTTGTCCTTGAAGGCCTTGCCCAGCACCGCCAGCGTGTCGACCGCGCCGTGCCACAGCATGGCCGGCGTCAGCCCCGGCGCGATCAGCGCGGCCAGGCCGGTGACCAGCGCCGCGATCACCACCGTCAGCAGCGGATTGAGCCGGAGCGCGAAGCCCAGCACCACCGCCAGCACACCCAACAGCACCCACATGCGTGAAACCTCCCCGTTTCACGGCGAGAGTGGACCCGGAATCATCGCGAGGCTACGGTCGCGATCGGTCGTCTACGCCGACGGGGCTCGACCGACCTTGGGGGGAACATATGAAACTGAAGTCCTGCGTCGCCGGCCTCGTGGCCGTCGGCATGATCGTCGCCGTGGCCGCTCCGGCCGTGGCGGCTCCGCCGAAGTACATCATGCCCGAAGCGTCTCGCACGCTGGAGGGCGGAAGGGCCGGCCAGGTCTTGGTCGCGCAATCCGAGCTCAAGTCCAACATCAATCCGTCGACCATCTCGGTCGCTGCGGGCGGCGGTCTCCTGGTCGCCCTGATCGACGCCAAGATCGAGTCGGACCGCGCCAAGCGCGCCGAGGCGGCGATCGTGCCGCTGCGCGATGCGCTCACCGGTTACGACGTCGACGCCCTGGCCGTCGGAGCGACCAAGACGATCATCGCCCAGACCCCGTGGATCGCGGCGGGCGATCCGGCCTTCGGCCGCGACACCTCCGTCCTGGGCAAGAGCGGCGTGCTGGACGCGGCGAGCGGCGGCCAGGTGGCCTTCTTTGAGTACGTCTACGACATGGCGCCGGACTTCTCGAGCGTCCGGGTCTCGCTGACCATCCAGGTGGCCAACAAGGCCGGTCTTGCCGGCAAGAAGCCGGAGACCCGCCTGCACGCCAAGCAGCTCGTCTACAGCCAGACGGTGACCAGCGTGGTCTCGCTGCCGACCCCGTCGAAGGAGATGGAAGAGAACGTCACGCGCTGGTCGGCCGACAACGGCAAGCTGGCGCGTACGGCCCTGGCCGACGCCTTCGCCGATGTCGCCGTCCTGGCTCCACGCGCGCTGCCGCTGACCGAGGCCGACGCCAAGGCGATGAACGGCAAGGACAAGAAGATGGCCTTCAACGGCGGCTTCAGCGGACGCACCCAGGAAGAGGGGGAGCAGGGCGCGCTGCTGTTCAACGGCGGTTTCGTCCGCATCAAGACGATCGCCGAGTAGGCGGGATGCGGAGGGCGACACCGTCGCGCCGGGGCTTTCCGGCGGCGACCACGCTCGCGGCGGCGGGGGCCATCCTCGCCGCCTGCGCGGCTCCCCTGCCGGCCACGGTCGAACCCGCCTTTGTCGACCCTTCGCCGCCCGCGGCCCGCAAGGCGGCGGGCGACTGTGCGCTGAACGTCGTCGAGGTGATCGATCTGCGGCGCTCGCCGGAAACCCTGGGGGTGATCAGCAACCGGGCTCTGAAGGCGCCGGAGGACATCCCGGGCTGGCTCAGGTCCGTGATCGGCGGGCTCGGCACGCATGGGTTCACCGTCGGCTTCGCCGATCCGGCGGCGCCGGCCGAGGCGGTCGTCGTCAAGGCCAGGCTGCAGACCGCCTGGATCACCGAGACGCGGGGAAACAAGACGGCCAACGTCGTCCTGCTGGTCGCGGCCCGGCGCGGCGACCGAGAACTGCCCGAGCGAGCCTATCGGGGCGCGGTCTCGATCATCAACTGGGCCGGCGGCGCCGACGAAATCCGCGATGTCCTGGACCGCGCCTTCTCGGACGCGCTGGACGACGTCGCGCGAGACATCAGGCCGCTCTGCCCGGCCTGACGACCTGACGACTCGGCGCGAGACGGGTCGCGGCATTCCCGCCGCGACCTGTCGATCCGCTCGATCCCCGTTCGTCATAGGGCGTCCCATCCCAACGGAGGCGTTCATGACCTTTCCTGTCACCTCGATCTACGCGGCCCTGACCGCGATGCTTCTCGTCGTCCTGTCGATCATCGTCAGCGCCCGGCGCGGCCGCGCCGGCGTGTCCATCCTGGACGGCGGCGACGCCGGCCTGGCGCTCTGGATGCGGCGCCACGGCAATCTGGCGGAAAACGCGCCGATCGCGCTGATCCTGATGGGGCTGTGCGAGGCCAATGGTCTCGCCCCGGCGGCGCTGCATGCCGGGGGCGCGGCCTTCCTGGTCTTCCGCCTGGCCCATGTCGTCGGCCTGTCCGCCGAGCGGGTGACCGCGCCGCTGCGCCTCCTCGGCGGCGTCGGCACGGCGCTGCTGATGTTCGCCGCGGCCGGCTGGCTGCTCTGGCTTCAGTGCCGTGTTGTGGTGTGAAGTGTCGATCGCGCCGATCCCCGTTCGTCATCGACCCGCCGCCGCACCGGCGAGCCAACCTCTGGAGAGACAGATGCAGTTCATGGCCCTGATCTACGATCGGCCCGAGTCCGCGCCCGCTTTCGGAACGCCCGAATTCGGCGCCTTCCTGGCCGCCTATCAGGCCGCCCGGGAGCGCTATGCGAAAGACGGCGTCCTGGTCGCCGGCGAGGCGCTGGATCCGGCGTCGGCGGCGGTCACCCTGCGCGTCCGCGACGGGACGAACGAGACCCTCGACGGCCCCTTCGCCGAGAGCAAGGAGCAGCTCGGGGGCTTCTTCATCTTCGACTGCGAGAGCCTGGAGAAGGCGCTGGAGTACGCGGCCTTGATCCCCAGCGCCAAGACCGGCGCGGTCGAGGTGCGTCCGATCAGGTCCTACCGCGGCTGAGGCGGTGGCGGCCGGGCCGGGAGACTCGGTCGAGGCGGCTCTGTCGGCGCTGATGCGCGCCGACGGGGGGCGCCTGCTGTCCTGCCTCGTCGCCGGCTTGCGCGACTTCCAGCTGGCCGAGGACAGCCTGCAGGACGCCCTGGAGTCGGCGCTGTCGCACTGGCGGCGGTCCGGCTTGCCGGGACGTCCGGCGGCCTGGCTGATGCGGACGGCGCGGCGCAAGGCCATCGACCGCCTGCGTCGCGCCGCCAACTTCCGCGCGAAGGAAGACCAGATCTCGCATCTGATCGAGCTCGACGCCGCCGTCGACGAGGCCGATCCCGAGCCGCCCTCTCCCGACGAGCGGCTGAAGCTGATCTTCACCTGCTGCCATCCGGCCTTGGACCGCGGCGTCAGCGTCGCGCTGACCCTGCGGTCGATCTGCGGCCTGCAGACCGAGGAAATCGCCCGCGCCTTCCTCGTGAGGCCCGAAGCCATGGCCCAGCGGCTGGTCCGGGCGCGGCGCAAGATCGCCGGCGCGGGCATTCCCTACGAGACGCCGGGGCCGGACGGTCTGGCCGAGCGGCTGGGGGCGGTCCTGGCGGTCGTCTATCTGATCTTCAACGAGGGCTACGCCGCTTCGGGCGACCGCTACCTGCGCGCCGATCTGTGCGACGAGGCGATCCGCCTGGGGCGCATCATCGTCGCCCTGGCGCCCGACGAAGCCGAGGCGGAGGGGCTGCTGGCCCTGATGCTGCTGCAGCATTCGCGGCGCGCGGGACGGGTCGGTCCGGCCGGCGACCTGATCACGTTGGAGGACCAGGATCGCGCCGGCTGGGACCGGGCCCTGATCGACGAGGGCGTCGAGCGGCTCGCGCGTGTCCTGCGCCGCGGAAGGGCGGGCCTCTATCAGCTCCAGGCGGCGATCGCGGCGACGCATGCCGTCGCGCCCTCGTTCGCCGAAACGGATTGGCGCGAGATCGCGCTGATCTACGACGCCTTGATCACGGTGCGGCCCAATCCGGTGTTCGAACTGAACCGCATCGTGGCGCTGTCGTACGCGGCCGGGCCGGAACCGGCGTTCGCGCGGCTCGAGCGACTGGCGGAGACGCTGGACGCCTATCAGCCCTACCACGCCGTGCGGGCCGATCTGCTGGCGCGGCTGGGCCGCCCGGAGGCGGCCCGCAACGCCTACGAGGCCGCGATCGGGCTGTCATCGACCGAGGTCGAGCGCCGGCACCTCGCCAGGCGGCTGGCCGGCCTGGCCGCGGACTAGGCGCCGCGGCCGATGCTCGCATAGCGGAAGCCCCGGCGCTCCATCTCGTCCTGGCGGTAGATGTTGCGCAGGTCGACGACGATCGGCTTCCGCATCAGCAGCTTCATCCGGTCCAGGTCGAGCGCGCGGAACTGGTCCCACTCGGTGATGATCACCGCCACGTCGGCGCCCTCGACCGCCTCGTAGGGGTTGGCCTTGAAGTCGACGTCGCGCAGCATCTGGCGGGCTTCATGGCCTTCCGGATCGAAGGCCTGGACCGTCGCTCCCATCGCCTGCAGGGCGGGGATGATGTCGAGGCTCGGCGCATCGCGCATGTCGTCGGTGTTCGGCTTGAAGGTCAGGCCCAGGACGCCGACGGTCTTGCCCTTCAGCTCGCCGTCCAGGGCGTCGGCGACCTTGCCGGCCATCGCCTTCTTGCGCGAGTCGTTGATCGCCACCGTGGTCTCGATCAGCCGGACGGGCGAGCCGGCGTCGCTGGCGGTGCGGACCAGCGCCAGGGTGTCCTTCGGGAAGCAGCTGCCGCCATAGCCTGGGCCGGCGTTGAGGAACTTGCCGCCGATCCGCTTGTCCAGGCCGATGCCCTTGGCGACCTGCTGCACGTCGGCGCCGACGGCTTCGCACAGGTCCGCGATCTCGTTGATGAAGGTGATCTTCATCGCCAGGAAGGCGTTGGCCGCGTACTTGATCAGCTCGCTGGTGCGGCGGCCGGTGAACAGGATCGGCGTCTCGTTCAGGAACAGCGGGCGATAGAGTTCGCGCATCACGGCCTGGGCGCGGGCGTCGTCGGTGCCGACCACGACGCGGTCGGGCCGCTTGAAGTCCTCGATCGCCGCGCCTTCGCGCAGAAACTCGGGGTTCGACACCACGGCGAACTGGGCGTCCGGCCGGGCCTTGCGGATGATGGCCTCGATCTCGTCGCCGGTGCCGACCGGAACGGTCGACTTGGTGACGATCACGGTGAAGCCGTCGATCAGGCCGGCGATCTCCTCGGCCGCCGCGTGCACGTAGCTGAGGTCGGCATGGCCGTCGCCGCGGCGAGAGGGCGTGCCGACGGCGATGAACACCGCTTCCGCGTTGCGGATCGCCTCGGCGCCCTCGACGGTGAAGCTCAGGCGGCCTTCCCGCACGTTGCGTTCGACCAGGTCTTCCAGGCCCGGTTCGTAGATCGGAATCTCGCCCTTGTTCAGGCGATCGATCTTGCCGGCGTCCTTGTCGATGCAGACGACGTCGTGGCCGAAGTCGGCGAAGCAGGCGCCGGACACCAGGCCGACGTAGCCGGTGCCGATCATGGTAACGCGCATGGAGCCGACCTTTCCTCTGATCCGGTTCGCGAAGCCGCCTCCTAACAGCCGGGCGAACCCGGCGGAAGGCGACCGATCGTCAGACTTCCTGGTTGTAGGCGCCGACCTCGGCGTACTTGGCCAGGCGGGGTTTCACTTCCTCGCGAAACAGGGCGCGCATGTCGTCGGCCGAGCTGGTGCTCTCCACGACCACGGCCAGCTCCGGCTTGTTCGACGAGGCGCGGACCAGAACCCAGCTGCCGTCTTCCAGCGCCGCCCGGACGCCGTTGACGGTGATCACGTCGACGATCTTGCGGCCCAGGATGGTCCCGCCGGCGGCGGCCAGGTCCTGGTATTCCTTCACCACCTTCTCGACCACGCCGTACTTCAGCTCATCGGCGCAGTGCGGGCTCATGGTCAGCGAGGTGTAGGCGATCGGCAGCGCGTCCTTGAGCTGCGACAGCGACTTGTCCGGATTGCGGTCCAGCATGGTCAGGATCGCGGCGGCGGCGGTCAGGCCGCAGTCGTAGCCCCGGCCCAGCGGCTCGTTCAGGAAGAAGTGGCCGCTCTTCTCGAACCCGGCGAGGGCGCCGATCTCGGCGGTCTTGCGCTTGATGTAGCTGTGGCCGGTCTTCCAGTAGACGGTGGTGCAGCCGTTCTCGGCCAGCACGGGGTCGGTGGCGAACAACCCCGTCGACTTCACGTCGACGATGAACGTCGCGCCCTTGTTCAGCGGGGCCAGATCGCGGGCCAGCATCAGGCCGATCTTGTCGGCGAAGATCTCCTCGCCGGTGTTGTCGACCACGCCGCAGCGGTCGCCGTCGCCGTCGAACCCCAGGGCCAGGTCGGCGCCGTGCGCCTTCACGGCCTGGGCCATGGCGTGGAGCATCTCGTGGTCTTCAGGGTTGGGATTGTACTTGGGGAAGGTCCAGTCGAGATCGCAGTCCATCTCGATCACGACCGCCACGCCCATCTTGCGCAGGGCCTCCGGCACGAAGGCGCCGGCGGTGCCGTTGCCGCAGGCGGCGACCACCTTGAGCGGGCGCTTGATGTCCGCGCGGCGGGCGACGTCGTCGATGTAGCGCTCCGCGACCCCGTCGACGCGGACGACCTTGCCGCCCTCGCGCTCGACGAACTGGCCGTTCAGGACGATGTCCTTCAGGCGGGTCATCTCTTCGGGACCGAAGGTCAGCGGGCGGTTCGCGCCCATCTTCACGCCGGTCCAGCCGTTCTCGTTGTGGCTGGCGGTCACCATGGCCACGCAGGGGGCGTCGAGGTCGAACTGGGCGTAGTAGGCGGTGGGCGACAGGGCCAGGCCGATGTCCAGCACCTCGCAGCCGGCGGCGACCAGGCCCAGGGTCAAGGCCTGCTTGATCGACTGCGAATAGGACCGGAAGTCGTGGCCGACCACGATCTTCTTCTGACCCAGTTCGTGGATGTAGGTTCCCAGGCCCAGGCCCAGCGCCTGGACGCCCAGCAGGTTGATCTCCGGGCCGAACAGCCAGCGCGCGTCGTACTCGCGGAAGCCGGTCGCCTTGACCAGCGGCTCGTTCTCATAGGCGACCGTATTCGGGACCAGGTCGGCGCGGGGCAGGAAGGGCATGGAAAAGTCCGTCGAATGAATGCGGGGCGGCGCGGACGTCAGACGACGCCGGCGCTGAGAACGTCATGAACGTGCAGGACGCCGATCGGCTTCCCGTCCTTCACGACGAAGAGGGCGGTGATGCGGCTGTCGTTCATCAGCCGGGCGGCGTCGCCGGCCAGGGTCTCGGCGGTGACGGCCTTGGGATTGCGGGTCATGATTTCGCCGACCGTCTTGCCGGCCAGGCCGTCGAAGTGTCGGCGCAGGTCGCCGTCGGTGACCACGCCGATCAGCCTTCCGTCGTCGGACACCACGCCGACGATGCCGAGCCTGCGCTCGCTCATCACGCGGACGGTGTCCGGCATCGAGGCCGCCTCGCCGACGAGCGGGGCCTCCTCGAGACGGTGCATCAGGTCGCCGACCGTGCGCAGCATCGCGCCCAGCTTGCCGCCCGGATGGAACACGTGGAAGTCGCGGGCGGTGAAGCCGCGTCGCTCCAGCAGCGCCACGGCCAGGGCGTCGCCGAGCGCGATCTGCAGGGTGGTCGAGGTGGTCGGGGCGCTGACTTCGCCGGTGGCCTCGGGAGCGTCGGGCAGCTGCAGCACGATGGTGGCGGCCTTGCCGAGCGCGCTCTCGGGATTGGCGGTGATGCCGATCAACGGAATGCCGAACCGGCCGCTGTAGGCCAGCACGTCGGCCAGCTCGCGCACCTCGCCCGACTTGGACAGTCCCAGGATGACGTCGTCCGAGCCGATCATGCCCAGGTCGCCATGGCTGGCCTCGGCGGGGTGGACGAACATCGCCGGCGCGCCGGTCGAGGCCATGGTGGCGGCGATCTTGCGGGCGACGTGGCCGCTCTTGCCCATGCCGGTGCAGACGATACGGCCCTTGCAGTTGAACAGGGTCTCGACCGCGTCGACGAACGGCCGGCCCAATCCGTCGGCCATCAGGCGCAGGGCGTCGGCCTCGATCGCCAGGACGCGGCGGCCGACGGAAACGGCGTCGAAGCTCATTGCGGCTGCTCCATCGAGCTCAAGCTCGAGCGGCCGAACGGCGCGGGGGACGGCTGGCCCATGCCCTGCGGCCAGACCAGCGCCAGGGCCACCATGCCTACGGCGATCAGGATACAGAGCGGGAAGAAGATGCGGTCACGCAGCATGACGGCGGATATAGCAGCGCGCCCCCGCGCCCGCGAGGGCCTTCGCCCTTGACGATGACGAACGAGGCCCTTAGCCCGTCGCGCCATGTCCAAGCTCGTTCTTCTCCGCCACGGCCAGAGCCAGTGGAACCTCGAAAACCGCTTCACCGGCTGGGTGGACGTCGATCTGACCGCCGAGGGCGAGGCCCAGGCCAAGCGCGGCGGCGAGCTGCTCAAGGACGCGGGCGTGCATTTCGACCGCGCCTACAGCTCGGTCCTGACCCGCGCCAACCGCACCGGCGAGATGGCCCTGGCCGAGGCTGGACAAGGCGATCTGCCGCTCATCAAGGATTGGCGCCTGAACGAGCGCCACTACGGCGGCCTGACCGGCCTGGACAAGGCCGAGACCGCCGCCAAGCACGGCGACGAGCAGGTCAAGATCTGGCGCCGCAGCTACGACATCCCGCCGCCGCCGCTGGACGCGGGCAGCGAATGGAGCTTCGCCAACGATCCGCGCTACGCCGGCCAGGCGATCCCGGACACCGAGAGCCTGAAGACCACGCTCGACCGCGTGCAGCCCTACTGGGACGCCGAGATCGCGCCCAGGCTGAAGGCCGGCGAGACCGTGCTGATCGCCGCCCACGGCAACAGCCTGCGCGCCATCGTCAAGCTGCTGTTCAACGTGCCCGGCGACCAGATCGTCGAGGTCGAGATCCCGACCGGCAACCCGCTGCTGATCGACCTCGACGCGGACCTGAAGCCGACCGCCGCGCGCTACCTGGACACGGCCCGCGCGACGCCGCTGCCCAGCCTCTAGTTCTCCTTCTTCCTTCTGCTCATCCTCGTGGAAGCGAGGACCCGGGCTTTTTCGCCGAGGCGGCTCATCGTAGGGATTGGCGCGCAGCATCGGCCGTCCCGAGTGCGTCGGCCGCAAACCTGGGTCCTCGCTTCCGCGAGGACGAGCGGAGGTCGGGGTGGACGTAGAGTTCATGAAACGCGCCATCGCGGTGGCCCGCAGCAACCTCGGCAGGACCGCGCCCAATCCGGTCGTGGGCTGCCTCATCGTGCGTGACGGCCGGGTCCTGGCCGAGGCGGCCACGGCGCCGGGGGGGCGCCCCCACGCCGAGGAACAGGCGCTGCAGGGGATCGACGCCCGGGGAGCCACGGCCTACGTCACGCTCGAACCCTGCGGCGAACGCTCCAGCGGCGCGGACTCATGTTCGCTGCTGCTGGTCAAGGCGGGGATCGGCCGCGTCGTCGTCGCCTGCGAGGACCCGTCGCCCTACGCGGCCGGGCGAGGCGCGGAGCGGCTCCGGGCGGCCGGGATTCCCGTCGAGACGGGCCTCCTCGCCGATGAGGCCTTCGACATGCTGCGCTATCAGGCCTGGAAGGACGACGTTAACGGCCAGCAGCCATAGTCTCCGCAAGGAGAGCTAACTGAATGGCCGTCGCCGCCGCGGCGCCGAGCGCGAGCCGCCGGCGCCTGACCCAGCAAGACGTCGACCTGATCTGCGCCAAGCACGATCGGCTGTTCACTGCGCGCATGGGCGGGGCGCGGGCCGTCTTCACCTTCTGCGAGCTGATCGGCCTGGACCTGTCGGGCCGCAACCTGTCCGACGCCGACTTCACCGGGGCGGTCCTGGAGAACTGCCGCCTGATCGGGGCGCGGCTCGACAACGCCAGCTTCTTCGGCGCCGACATGCAGGGCTCGAACTTTCGCGACGCCTCGCTGCGCCGGGCCGATCTGCGCGGCTCCTGCCTGCGCGGCGCCAACCTGACCGGCGCGGATCTGTTCGAGGCCGACCTGCGCGAGGGCGCGATCGCCTCGCCCGACCGCGAGAAGGGCCTGCGCATTCTCGAGCACGAGACCCGCAGCGGCGACGCCCGCGGCGCCATCCTGGCCGGCGCCAACCTGGAGCGGTCGCGGCTGTCGGGCATCGTCGCGGTGAAGGCCGACTTCAGCGACGCCATCCTCAAGGACGCCAAGCTGGTGCGGGCCAACCTCAAGCAGGTGAACCTCAACGGCGCCAATCTGGCCGGCGCGGACCTGTCCGGCGCGGACCTGGCGGGCGCCGACCTGCGCGACGCGGTGCTGGTCGGGGCCAAGACCTTCGCCTGGAACGTCGACAACGCCGACATGGCGGGCGCGCTGACCGACGCGCCGGCCGGCAAGGCGCTGCAGGACCTGCCCTACGAGGACATGCTGCGCGAGCACGCCCGGTGGTGCGAGACCGGCGGGGCCGCGGGCAAGCCGTCGATCTTCGACCGCGCCGACCTGCGCGGGCTGGAGAGCGCGCGCGGGATGAACCTGACGGCGCTGTCGGCCAAGGGCGCAGTGTTCTACGGCCTCGACATGGAGGGCGTTCAACTTCAGGGCGCGCAGCTCGAGGGGGCGGATCTGCGCCACTGCAACCTGCGCCGGGCGGATCTGCGCGGCGCGCGGCTGGCCGGGGCCAAACTGTCCGGGTCGGACCTGCGCGACGCCCAGCTGGGGCCGCTGCTGCTGGCGCCCGAGCGCCTGCTGCCGGCCGACCTGACCGGGGCGCAGCTCAAGGGGGCGGACTTCGCTCGGGCCGACCTGTCGCGCGCCAACCTGACCGGCGCCGACCTGTCTCGCGCCAATTTCACCGGCGCCCAGACCAAGGGCGCGATCCTGACGGGCGCGAGCCGCGAGGCCACGCGCGGCCTGGACGGCGTGGTCTAGCCGAAGAAAAAGGGCGACGCTTGCGCGCCGCCCTCCGGGACCGCTGGCGATCGATCCCTGGCAGATGTCGCGACCTTACGCGGCCTTCTTGCCCTTGCCTTCGATCTGCTTGGCGGAAGGCGAGGTGATGGCGATCGAGCGGGGCTTGAGCGCCTCGGGCAGTTCGCGCTTCAGGCTGATCGACAGCAGGCCGTTGTCCAGGGCCGCATCGGTGACGACGACGTAGTCGGCGAGCTGGAAGCGGCGTTCGAAGTTACGCTCGGCGAGGCCGCGGTGCAGGAACTTGCGGGCGTCGTCGTTGGCCGCCTTGCGGCCGGCGACGGTGAGCAGGTTCTCCTTCACGTCGACGGAAAGTTCTTCCGGGCGGAAGCCGGCGACCGCGATCTCGATGCGGTAGGCGTTCTCGTCGGTGCGCTCGATGTTGTACGGCGGATAGCCGGCGGCGCTCTCCTGGGCCGCGGCCTGGTCGAGCAGGGCGGCGAGGCGGTCGAAGCCGACGACGGAACGGTAGAGGGGGGAGAAATCGATCGTACGCATGTGCGTCACATCCTTCTTCATCAAGCAAGGTGCGTTGTGGGATCGAGCCTGTGGCGACCTCGTTCGAGCATCGTCCTGACCCGGAAGACCTGGAGACCAGCGCCTTCGCACAATGAGTTAGGCGCCCTCGGCGGGGTTTCAAGAGCGCCGCTTGATCAGTCGCCGAACGCGGTTAGGCTCCCGCCGCAATCAGAACCGGAGGACGCCCGCATGACGATCAACCGCAGACTCGCCCTTGCCCTCGCCGCCGGGGCCTTGCTGGCCGGAAGCGCGCTGTCCGCCGCCGCGACCGATGTCACGCCGCTGCGCGCGGCCATCGACGGGCCTCAGCGCGGAGCCGCCAATGTCGCCCGCGACGGCGCCCGCCATCCCTACGAGACGCTGGAGTTCTGGGGGCTGAAGCCCGGCCAGACGGTGATCGAGGTGACACCCGGCGGCGGCTATTGGACGGAGATCCTGGCTCCTTACGCCAAGGCGACCGGCGGGACCTATGTGGCCGGCGTCACCGACCTGGCCAATCCGAACGTCTCCGAGGGCGGACGCCGCGCGCGCGCCGATTTCGAGGCCAAGTACGCCGACAAGTCGATCTACGGTCAGATCCGCTACGCCAACTTCGGCGCGGTCTCGGGGCCGCTGGGCGCGCCGAACTCGGCCGACCTAGTGATCACCGCGCGGAACATCCACAACTACATGATCAATCCGGGCATGCTCGATAAGGTGATGGCCGACTTCCACGCGGTGCTGAAGCCCGGCGGGGTCCTGGCCATCGAGGAGCACCGCGCCAACCCGGGTCAGGAGAAGCCGGACGTCGGGGACGGCTATGTCGCGGTGGCGACGGTCGTGGCCGCGGCGGAGAAGGCGGGCTTCAAGCTGGCCGCCCAGTCCGAGGTCAACGCCAATCCCAAGGACACCAAGGATCATCCGTTCGGCGTCTGGACCCTGCCGCCGACCAAGCGCACCGCGCCCGGCGGCCAGCCCGCCAACCCCGCCTTCGATCGGTCAAAGTACGACGCTATCGGTGAGAGCGACCGAATGACCCTGCGTTTCGTGAAACCGGCCTGATTGTAAAATCTCGGTTTTGACGCACGTCGCCGGTCGGGCTAAGCCGATCGGCGACGACGCGGGGGCGGGTTTGTCGGAAGAGTTCATGCAGTCATTTTCGTCCGGTGCTTCCCGGCGCCTTTTCCTGATGGGGGCAGCCAGCGCGACGCTCGCGGCCTGCGGACCCAAGGCTCCGGAGAAGAAGGCTCCCGCGGCCGAGGCTCCCAAGGCCAAGCCCGCGGCGCCGTCGGACGCGCTGGCCGACGCCGTGGCCGGCGCCTGGCGTTCGCCTGAGGCCAGGGCCCGCGACGCCTGGCGGCATCCGGTCGAGACCCTGACCTTCTTCGGGCTCAAGCCGGGCATGACCGTGGTCGAGTTCTGGCCCGGCGCCGGCTGGTACACCGACATTCTCGCGCCCTTCCTGGCCCAGACGAAAGGCAGGCTCTACGCCGCCAACCTGCAGCCGGCGGATCCGGCTTCGATCCAGATCGTCGACGCCTACAAGGCCAAGCTGGCGGCCAGCCCCAAGATCTACGGCGACGTCGCCGTGACCGCTTTCGGCCCGACCAGCGGCGAGGTCGCCCCGGCCGGTTCGGCGGACATGGTCCTGTTCCTGCGCAACCTGCACAACTGGATGGCCGCCGGGATCGCCGACAAGGCTTTCCGCGACGCCTTCGCGGCGCTCAAGCCGGGCGGTGTGCTGGGCGTCGAGGAGCATCGGGCCAAGCCGGGCGGCGTGCAGGACGTCCTGTCCGAGAACGGCTACGTCCAGCAGGCCTATGCGATCCAGCTGGCCAGGGAAGCGGGCTTCGTTCTGGCCGAGACCAGCGAGATCAACGCCAATCCCAAGGACACCAAGGACCATCCGTTCGGCGTCTGGACCCTGCCGCCGACCCGACTGTCGTCCGAACGCGGCGACCCGCCGAAGCCGGGCTTCGACCATGCCAAGTATGACGCGATCGGCGAGAGCGATCGCATGACCCTCAAACTGGTGAAACCGAAATGACCCAGAGCCGCCGTGGTTTGATCCTTTCCGCGGCGGCTTTCGCCGTCGCGCCCGCCCTCGCCAGGGCCGCCGACAAGGGCGGGCTGGTCCCGGTCAAGAAGATCTTCCCCTACTACGACCTCTACCTGGACATCCCCGCCGCGGACCGGTCCAGGTTCGCGATGGCCTACTACCTGAAGCTCAACGGCAAGCCGGCGGCCGGTCATACCCTGTGGCTGGTCGGGGCGAACGGCGGACGCACCGCGCTGCCCGTCGGCGCCGACGGCCGGATCCAGAAGCTGCCGAGCCTGGCGGATCTGAAGGCCAATGCGACGGTCGATCCGGGCAAGCGGCAGGAGAGCGACAAGTTCCAGATCTCGATGGAGATGCAGCCCACCGTTCAGCTCGACACCGAGCTGCCGGCCGCCGACCTCGTCGCGGCGATCGAGCAGTGCAACACCGCCATCCGCAAGAGGGCCGGGCTGATCGGTTTCGCGGCTCCGAAGATGGAGCAGGTGGTCTTCGTCGGCGTCGGCGCCGGGCAGGCGGTCCTGGCGGGCGGGAAGACGGTTCCGCTGCCGGTGATGCAGGGCGCGCCCGTCTACCAGCCGTCGGTCCTCGCCGGAGTCCAGGTCCTGAAGTTCGCCAAGGCGCCGTCGCGGGCGCTGATGGCCGGGAAGTCGAAGGGGTAGCGGCGAGCGGCAACCTCAATCGTTCGCTCGTTTCTCTTCCGATTGTTCCCGCGAAGGCGGGAACCCAAGCTGACGTTCAAATCGGCATCGGCGATGAAGCCGCCTAGGTGGCTTGGGCCCCCGCTTTCGCGAGGGCGAACGGACTCATTTCCAGTCTGCTCGTGGCGATGTCGCTCGGCTGCAGGTGTGGACGCGGCCCGGAGGCCGCGTCCACGGTCAGGCTAGTGGTGTTTGGCGCCGTCCTGCGGCTGGGCCGGCGTCGGCGCGGGGCTGTCCGGCTTCTTGTCCTTGTCCTTGCAGCATTCGCACTTGGCGCAGCAGGCCATCGCCTTCTCGGCGGCCTGGGCGCCGCCGGCCAGGATGAGCGACAGGGCCGCCGCGGCGGCCAGGGTCTTCACGGTCTTCATGTCATGTCCTTTCGCGGGCGCACGGCCCGTCGATCTTGAATCTCGAATGGTGAGTTTCGTCGGTTCGGATCAGGCCGCGCGGCGAGGCGGCGGCGGTTCGATCGACGGACGCCAGTCAGGACGCGGCGCCGAGGCCGGCGCGGTCAGGACGATGATGACGGGAGCCGGCGCGGCGGTTGTCGGGGCTTCCGGCAGCGCGACATGGCAGAGGGCGCAAGCCTGGTGGCAGGCGACGGTCTGTTTGGCCGGTCCGCCGCACCCGCCGTCGTGCGACGCCGCCATCTCGGCGGCGGGCATGGGCATGGCCGAACTCACGGGGGCCCAGGCGAGGCCCAGGGCGAGGACGACCAGCAGGAGCAGCCGCGGCGCGAGCATAGGCGGACTAGATCACGCCCGTCGCCGGTCCGCCAGACGTCAGAGCTGTTCCCGATAACGCTCCAGCACCTGGGCCTCGTCGACCTGCGGCTTGCCCAGGCCCAGCTGGTCCATGATCATCTCCGAGAGGCTGGGCAGCGAGGAGCGTTCGACCTGGGCGTCCGCCTCCCACAGCCGGGCCCGCATCAGCGCCTTGGGGCAGTGCAGGAAGGCCTCCTGCACGGTCACCCGCAGGATCGAGCGCGGCTTGCGGCCGAATTCCACGAACCGCTCGAGCAGGGTCTCGTCCGCCGTCAGCATCGCCCGGCCGTTGACCCGGTAGATGTCGTCGAAGCCGGGGATCATGAACAGGAAGCCGACCTGGCCGGCGCCGGCGGCGATGTTGCGCAGGACGTCCAGCCGATTGTTGCCCGGCCGGTCGGGCAGCATGATCGTGCGGTCGTCCTCGACATGGACGAAACCGGGCTCGCCGCCCCTGGGCGAGACATCCAGGCTGCCGTCGGGGCCCGCGGCCGAGATCACGCAGAAGGGCGACAGCGCGATGAATCGTCGCCCGTACCGGTCGACGTGATCGAGCGCCTTGGCCTTCGCGGGGCCCTTCGGCTGACCATAGATTCGGTCCAGATCATCCAGCGACAGGGCGTTCATGCGGGCCTCCGGCGGTCTAGTTGATACTTACTCGCAAGAAAGTGTGCGAAAATGGCGGGGGCGTCATCTTTTTTCATCGGCCGATCGCAGTTCGCTTGTGCGGCGCCCTGTGCCAAGCTACCAAAACCATCGCATCGAAAACGGGAGGCGCCCATGGCGACGCTGCAAGAGATTACCGATCGCGTGAAACAGGCCGTGGGGACCGACTCCGGTCTCGGCAAAAGCCTGAAGTTCGACCTGAAGGGCGACGGCTTCATTCACATCGACGGCGGTGAAGTGTCGAACGACGACAAGCCGGCCGATCTGACCATGACCATCTCGCTCGCCGATCTGCTCGAAATGGGCCAAGGCAAGCTGGACGCGACCATGGCCTTCATGTCGGGCCGTCTGAAGCTGTCGGACATGGGTCTGGCCATGTCGCTGCAGCCGAAGATGTCGGCTCTGTTCGCGAAGATGGCCTAACGGCCGGATGACCGAACAAGCGCCTCTGGTTTCCATTCCTGAGGCGCCCGTTCCGCCCGGCGGAACGGCTGAATGGATTCGCGGCGCGGGGGCGGTTCGTCTCCGCGCCGCTCTATTTCCGGCCATCGGCGCGGCGCGCGGCGCGGTGGTGCTGAGCGGCGGCCGGACCGAACCCATCGAAAAGTACTTCGAGGTCGTCGGCGAGCTGCGGCGGCGCGGCTTCGCGGTCCTGGTTCACGACTGGCGCGGACAGGGCCTTTCCCAGCGCCTGCTGCCCGACCGGCTCAAGGGCCATGCCCACGGGTTCAAGGATTTCGTCGAGGACTATCGCGCGCTGCTGCGCCACTACGGCGCCTGCCTGCCGGGGCCGTGGATCGCGCTCGGCCACTCGATGGGCGGTTGCCTGACGCTGCTGGCGCTGGCGCACGGCGCCGGGCCGTTCGCGGCGGCGGTGCTGTCGGCGCCGATGCTGGGGCTGCAGACCGGCGACCGACCCAAGTGGCTGTCGCAGCTGCTGGCCTGGGTCATGGGACGCGTCCGGCCCGACGAGTACATCCTGGGCGATCCCGGCGATCCTCACGGGGAGACTTTCGAGACCAACATCGTCACCCACGACCGCCGCCGCTACGCCCGCAACCGCGCCCTCTACGACGCCGAGCCGGGCCTGCGGCTGAACGCCGGGACCTGGGGCTGGCTGGATTTCGCCTTCGCCGCCTCGCGCTGGCTGAAGAGCGCCGACGGGCCGACGACGCTCGACATCCCTGTGGTGGTGGTGGCCGCCGGCGACGAGAAGCTGGTCGACAACAGCGACCAGCAGCTGATCACCGCCCGCCTGCCGCACGGCCGCTGGACGGTGATCCCGGGCGCCTACCACGAGCTGCTGCAGGAGACCGACGACATCCGCGCCGCCTTCTGGCGCGAGTTCGACGCCGTCGCCGACGCGGTCGCGCCGAGGGTCTAGATCGTATCGACCTCCGCGCCCGGATCGGCCGTTCCTCCTCCGACCGCCCCCGCCTTCGCGCGGACCCCGTTCCAGTCTAGAGGGCGGGAGACTGTCCGCCTGGGCTCGGCGCCGTGATCTGGGACCCGGCCTTCGCCGGGACGTTCGGACAAAGGGCCGAGGGAAGCCCCGATCAGACCCCCGGCGGCATCTTCGCAAAGCGCGGCAGCGACGGGTCGACGTGATCCCAGGCATAGCCTGCGTCCGTCCAGAACAGCATCTGCGGCGCGAACCGCGCCGGATCGTCGAGGCTGGCCGGGCTGATCGAGAACAGCTCGGGCTTGTCGGGCGAGGTCAGGTAGATCGGCGCCCCGCAGACGCCGCAGAACCCGCGGGTCTTCCGGTTGCCGCGATCGCCCGCCAGGCCCCACTCGCTGGCCTTGCCGGTGACCGTGACCCGGGCGCCCTGGAAGGCGATGTGCGAGCCGTGCCCCGCGCCGCTGTCCCGTTGGCACTGGCGGCATTGGCAGTGGAACATGATCGCCGGCTCGCCGACGATCTCGTAGCGGACGGCGCCACACGCGCAGCCGCCCGTGAAGGGCGCCGAAGCGCCCGTTCCGTCTTGCGACATAGGATGGTCCTTTTGGTCGTTGGGGAGGGGCGGCTCAGGCCGCTTCGCCGGCGATGACGCCGATGTTGGGAACGACGCTCTTCCAGCCCTGGCTCATGTTCTCGTAGGCCGACTCGTTGTGCGGCAGCGAGAAGCCCGAATGGGTGAGGCGCAGGCGCGCGCCCTCGGCGACGCGGAAGATCTCGAAGGTCACGACGGTTTCCAGCCGCGACCCGTAGCCCTGGTTGCCGGCGTCGCCGCCGACCCAGCTGTAGGCGAACCGTTCGTTCGGGACGACCGACAGAACCTGGCAGTGGATCACCCCGTCCCAGGCGCCGGCGGGGGTCGTCCGGTAGGTGAAGCGGCAGCCCTCCACCGCCTCGAACCCGGCGGGCTCCATCAGCCAGCGGCCCATCAGGGCGCCGGTCGTCAGCGCCTTCCAGAGAGTCTCGGGCGCATGGGGAAAGACCTCGTCGACGACGATGTCGTGGGTGGTCGTGGCGGATGAGGCGGTCATCGTCATGTGTCGATTTCCTTGAGGAGGGCGCGCAGGTTGGCGAAGCGGTCGCGCCAGAAGCGGTCGTAGTGGCTCATCCAGTCGAAGAGCGGCTCGAGGCCGTCGGGCTGGACGCGGTAGTAGACGTTGCGACCCTGGGGGCGCTCGACGACCAGGCCGGCCTTCTTCAGCGTCTTCAGATGCTGCGAGATCGCGCCCTGGGTCACGCCGCTGCCTTCGGTCAGGCCGGCCACGGTGATCTCGTCGGCGTGGACGATGCGCTCGAAGATCGAGCGCCGCGTCGGGTCGGCGAGGGCGCGCATGAGGTGATCGAGGGTGTCGGTCTGCATCATGCAGAACCAATTAGCACTCACTAATCAATTGGTCAATGCTAATGAAATTGGGCGCGACGTGACCGGGGACATGCTCCGAAGGTGCGTGGCCCCTGGGTTCGGGAGAGTGGCGATGGCGGCGGGAAGCGCGTCCTGCGGGAGTACCGTCCCTGGACCGGACCTAATCGACGGCCGAGCGTCGCAGGGTCACCAGCGCCTCTTCCAGACAGGCCGGGTCGCCCGCGAAGGCGAACTTGCCGCTGTCGGTGCGGGCCGGGCGGCCGTGCCAGTCGGTGACGATCCCGCCGGCGCCCTCGACGACCGGGATCACGCCCTCGACGTCCCAGACCTTCAGGCCGGTGTCGAGCGCCAGGTCCAGCTTGCCCATGGCGACCATGGCGTAGCCGTAGGCGTCCAGGCCCAGGCGGGCCAGGCGGGCGGCGGCGCGGACCTGGGTCCAGGAGCCGAGCTCCGGCCCGGTCAGGATGGCCGGATCGGTGGTGCAGATGATGGCGTCGGTCAGCTTGGGGCAGGGACGGACGCGCAGCGGCGTCTCGGCCCCGCGGCTGACCAGGCGCGAACCCGTCGCCTTGCCGCCGATGTAGATCTCGTCGAGGTAGGGTTGGCCGATGGAGCCGAGGATCGGGCGCCCCTCATGGCGCAGGCCGATCAGCGTGGTCCACAGCGGCAGGCCGGCGATGAAGGCGCGGGTGCCGTCGACGGGGTCGAGGACCCAGACGAACTCGGCGTCGGGACGATCCTCGCCGTACTCCTCGCCGATGACCCCGTGATCGGGATAGCGCTCGGCGATCAGGGCGCGGATGGCGCGCTCGGCGCCCTTGTCGGCCTCGGTGACCGGGTCGAACCCGTTCTCCAGCTTGTTGACCAGGCCATGGTCGGCCCGGAACAGCGGCAGGATCGCCGCCCCGGAGGCGCGGTTGAGCTCGAGCAGGAAGGCGTCGAATTCGGCGTAGCGTTCAGCGGAGAGCGTCATGCGGCGGGCTTAGCGCGCCCGCCGCACGATGCAAACAGCCTTAAGCGGCGTCGCTTTCGCCGTTGAGCGACTTGGCCAGGTCCAGAAGACGCCGGCGCGGGCGTTCGCCCAGCTGGTAGTAGGCGCGGATCAGGTCCAGCGTCTCCTTGCGGGCGAACATCTCCCCGCCCTCGCCGGCATGTTCGCCGAGTTCGCGCCGGTCGGCGTCCGAGAGGCCGTCGTAGAAGTAGCCGACCGGCACTTCGAGCGCCTCGGAGAGCTGCCAGAGCCGCGAGGCCGAGATGCGGTTCGCGCCGCATTCGTACTTCTGGATCTGTTGGAAACGCACCCCGACCGTACCGGCCAGCTGCTGCTGGGTCAGGCCGAGGAGCCGACGGCGACGGCGGAGCCGCTTGCCGAGATGAACGTCGATGTCGTTGCCCATGGGCTGTCGCCCCCATCTAGATTGCAGTTCGGGACTGTTCCGAAACGGAACGATCTGGGCTGTGAGCCGCAAGTCGCGCGCCAAGGGAGTTTCAGCGTTATCGGCGCCCCCGTGAGGTGTTCACGTCCAGCGCGATTCCCCTTTCGCTCCGAACCGCGCTAGGAGGAAGGCATGGCGCACACGCCCTCATCTCCCTCGGCCTGGCAGGATCTGGTCTGGCGTCTCGAAGCCGTCGCCTACGACGTCTTCACCTTCCTGTTCCGGCTGCTGCCGGTCGACGCCGCCTCGTGGCTGGGCGGGAAGCTGTTCCGCCTGATCGGTCCGGCGACCAAGACCCACAAGGTGGCCACGGCCAACCTGAAGCTGGCCTTCCCGGAGAAGGACGAGGCCTGGCGCCGCCAGATCCTGGGCGAACAGTGGGAGAGCAACGGCCGCACGGTGGCAGAGTTTCCCAATATGGACCGTCTGCTGCCCTCGACCGGGCGGGTGGAGATCGTCGGCGGCGAGCGGCTGGCCGAGATCGCCGCGGGCGGGCGGCCGGTGGTGTTCGTCTCGGGCCACTTCTCGAACTGGGAGATCATGCCGTCGGCGATCGTCAACGCGGGCGTCCCCTGCGAGATCACCTACCGGGCGGCCAACAATCCCTACGTCGACAAGCGCATCCGCGACAGCCGCTTCCGCTACGGCGTCCGGCTGTTCGCGCCCAAGGGCGGCGACGGCGCGCGCGAGATGCTGGAGGCCATGGGCCGGGGCGTTTCGGTAGCGCTGATGAACGACCAGAAGTTCAACCAGGGCGGGGTGGCGGCGCCCTTCTTCGGCCGGCCGGTGATGACCGCGCCGGGGCCGACGCGGCTGGCGCTTCGCTTCGACACCGTGCTGCAGCCGATGACCGTCGAGCGGACCCGGGGGGCGCGCTTCCGGGCGGTGGTCCACGAGCCGATCGTGCTGGTCCAGACCGGCGACCGGACGGCCGACATCGCCGAGGGCGTGCGCCGGATCACGGCGCTGATCGAGGAGCAGGTCCGCCGCCGTCCCGGTGAATGGTTCTGGGTCCACCGGCGCTGGCCCAACGAGGCCTACGACGCGCTGGCCGCCGACGAAGCCTAGAGGCGCAGCTCGCGGCCGAAGGAATCGGGGTCGTCGATGGCGACATCGTCGATCCCGCGTCGACGCGGGCCGAAGTAGTCCGCGGAGCGGACGAACGGCCGCGGGCGGAAGACCACGGCGTTCAGACGGTCGATGACCGAGCGGGCCGTGACCGGCTTGACCACCAGTTCCGTGACCCCGGCGTCCCGCGCCTCGACCACCCGCGGGCGATCGGCGAACCCGGTCATCATGATGATCGGCAGGTAGGGATTGGCGCTGTCGGGGGCGTTCCGGACCAGGCGGGTGAACTCGACGCCGTCGAGCGGCGACATCCGGAAGTCGACGATGGCGATGTCGGCGGGCCAGTCGCGCAGAGCCTGCAGGCCCTCGGCGCCGTCGCGCGCCTCACGGACATCGCGAACCCCGACGCCCTTGAGGATCGCGCACACGATGGCGCGCATGTGCTGGTTATCGTCAACCAGCAGCACCTTAAGGCCGCTCAGTCCCTCGTCCATAAGTCCTCGCATACCCCGACGCGGTGCGTGCCGGCCGGTGGTTTTGATGAACGTTGATAGGCAGACGCGGCCTACCGAAAAGTTATTAGGTCGCAGGAACACCGCGAAATGAGGTCAGAAGCAGCGGATCGAGGTTCCGGTCTCGCCATTTCAGCCGCCAGCACAGGTGCGGACCGGTCGCCCGGCCGGTGGCCCCGACCGCGCCGATGACCTCGCCGCGTGTCACGGCCTGGCCGGCCGCGACGGTGATCCGGGACTGGTGAAGATAGAAGCTGATCAGACCCTGGCCGTGGTCGATCATGGTCAGGCCGCCCTCGAAATGCAGGGCCGGCTCGGCCAGGACCACCTGTCCGCCGGCCGGGGCCATGATCGGCGTCCCGGTCGGCGCCGCCAGGTCGCAGCCGTAGTGGGGCCGCTTCGGGACGCCGTTCAGGATCCGCTGGCCGCCGAAGCGGGCGCTCAGCCGCCAGCGCGCCAGGGGCATGGCGAAGCCGTCCCGGAAATGGTCGGCGGGCAGGCGGCTCTGCAGGGCGGCGGTCTTCAGGGCCGCCTCGCGCTGGATGCGCTCCAGCAGGGCGGGGTTTGTCGGCGACACCTGATCGTCGGGCAGGCCGCCGATCCGCTGGATGTCGAAGTCGCCCGGCGCGACGGTCAGGACGGACTGGGCGGCGCCGGCGGGGGTCTCGACCCGCACGGTTGCGGCCGGCGCGGCGTCGCGGTCGAAGCCGACGAAGAACCAGCCATTGCCTGAAGCCTTGCTCAGCCGCTCGCCGTCCAGGAGAACGTCGGCGTCCGGCGCGGTGCGGCCGATGGCGAAGCCGCCCTGGCGATAGCGGCCGGCCAGATCGAGCTTCGGAGCCTTGGCGAGCGCCGGGCCGCAGACGCCTGCGCCGGCCAGCCCCGCCAGGAGCTCTCGCCGGTTCAGGGGTTCAGGTCCTTCCAGCGCTTCAGCGCCTCGGCGGGCCCCGCGTAGGCCTCCTGGGCCTCGACGTTCCAGTAGCGCAGGGCTTTCAGCGGGATCTTCACGCCGCTGACGGCGCAGATCACGTGACGGCCCGGCTTGAGCACGGCGTACTCGCCGTCCCCGTAGTGCAGCACGGCGAGGTCGCCGCCCATGTCGCGATCGAAAGCGTTCATCGTCCCTATTTAGCGACTGTCGGGCCGCTAGAACAGGTCGCCCTGCTCCGTGGGCGGCGTCGCCGCGCGTTTGGCGGGTTTCGGAGCCGGCGGAGGCTGGGGCGCGACGCCGCCGTCGCCGTCGATGACGGCCTCGCGCGTGGCGTCCTCGAACATCAGCCGGACGGTCTCGCCCGACGCCAGGTCCGCGCCCTTGCCGACGGTCGAGCCGTCCGACCGGGTCACCAGCACGAAGCCGGGGCGGGGCGGGCGTTTCGGGTTCAGGGTCTGGCGCAGCTTGTCGAGATTGGCCAGACGCACCTGCTCGGTCTCCAGCCGGCGCGGGATGGCGGCGTTCAGGCGCAGGTTCAGCTGGTCGATCCGGCCGCGCAGCTGGTCGTTGCGGCCGGCGAGAAGGGCGGGTCGCAGCGGCGCGCCGATCTGGGTCAGCCGGCGGGCGTGCAGGTCGACGTTGCGACGCAGGCCCATGGTCAGGTGGCTGGAGGCGTAGTCCAGCCGCTGCCCGGCCAGGGCCAGGATATCGGCCGGACGGGGCAGGCCGCGGGCGGCGGCGTTCAGCCGGTCGCGGCGGCCCTCGATCGCCCGAGCGCCGGACTGGTTCAGACGGCGGTCGTAGTCGCTGATCGCGGCCTTCAGTTCGGCCAGAACCGGCGTGGCCATCTCGGCGGCCGCCGTCGGGGTCGGCGCGCGGCGGTCGGAGACGTAGTCGATCAGGGTGGTGTCGGTCTCGTGCCCGACGGCGCTGATCAGCGGGATGGTCCCCTCGGCGACCGTCCGGGCCAGGGTCTCGTCGTTGAAGGCCCAGAGATCCTCCACCGAGCCGCCGCCGCGGGCGACGATCAGGATGTCCGGCCGCGGGATCGGGCCGTCGGCCGTCATGGCGTTGAAGCCGCGGATCGCGCCGGCGACCTGGGCCGCGGCGCCTTCGCCCTGGACGATCACCGGCCAGACGATCACGCGGCAGGGCCAGCGGTCGCGGATGCGGTGCAGGATGTCGCGGATGACCGCGCCGGTCGGGCTGGTGATGACGCCGACGACGGCCGGCATCGAGGGCAGGCGGCGCTTGCGCTCCGCCGCGAACAGGCCCTCGGCGTGCAGCTTCTGCTTCAGTCGCTCGAGCTGGGCGAGCAGGGCGCCGACGCCGGCGGCCTCCATGGTCTCGATGACGATCTGGTAGCGCGACCCGGCCGGGAAGGTGGTGATGCGGCCGGTGACGATGACCTCCATCCCCTGTTCGGGACGGATCGACAGGTTACGGACCGAGCCCTTCCAGACGACGCCGTCGATGGCCGCCTTGTCGTCCTTGATGGTCAGGTAGACGTGGCCGCTGGAATGGTGCGTGACCTTGGACAGCTCGCCGCGCAGCCGCACGAAGCCGTAGGCGTCCTCCAGCGTCCGCTTCAGCGCGAACGCGAGTTCCGAGACGGAATAGGCCTGGGCGTTGGAGGCGGGCGAGTCGTCGCTCATGACCTACCCATAATGACAATGCCGGCCTCCGCGAAGCGGAAGCCGGCATTGATGGTCTCTGCTGAGCGCGGCGCGCCTAGATGTAGCGGCGCAGCGACCGGGCCAGTTCGGAGGCCGTGGCCTTCTTCTTGCCGGTCTGAGGCTGCTGGTAGGCCACCTGGGCGTGCTCGCGGCAGTAGGGGCCGGTGTCCCCGGCGCGGCGGCCGCAGAAGGTGAAGCCGTCGCTCGACGGATCGCCGATCGGCCACTTGCACATGTGGGCGCCCAGGGTCAGCACCGTGGCGCTGCCCGGCTCCTCGATGCGGTGCACCGGTTGCGGCAGCGGCTGGGTCGGAGCGGCGGCGGCCGGCTCGGCGACGACGCGACGCGGCGTGGCCGGGGCCGTCGAGACCGGACGCGGCGGGCGCGGGGTCTTGAAGGCCGGACGCGCCGGCTGCGACGGCGCCGCGCGGCCCGACAGGCCCAGGCGGTGCACCTTGCCGATGACGGCGTTGCGGGTGACCCCGCCGAGTTGCTTGGCGATCTGGCTGGCTGAGAGGCCATCGAGCCAGAGTTTCTTCAGAGTGGTTACGCGTTCGTCGGTCCAGCCCATCGTCCAGCCCTTTCTGCCAAGCGGGCGGCGCCTTCA